>Ga0209755_10003612_pt1 | contig 19188 bp, 10 predicted proteins | sample TergutCo191P1_FD_187301 | JGI IMG/M metagenome (GOLD analysis project Ga0209755, IMG submission 187301) | Cornitermes sp. P1 segment gut microbial communities from Petit-Saut dam, French Guiana - Co191P1 (SPAdes) (version 2) | ecosystem: Host-associated > Arthropoda: Insects > Digestive system...
GGTTCAGCTGGGGTGGTGTGGTATCCTTATGCAGGCTGAAGCCTGCATAAGGATACCACACCACCCCAGCTGAACCACACTGTAACACCAACACACATCGAACCAGACCAGTACAACTCATGAAATAACACAACAAATAAGTCGCAAGCTCCTGAGGATGGATGTACTAACATTCGAAACATGATGAGCATTAAATAATGAAATAATAAAGCAAGTGACATCAAGTTGGTCTATCTTTATTCAACTATCAGGTTTTCTTCAAACCCTGTAATTTTGTACCACATTTTGAATCATTCTCTGCGTTGCAGCAAAGCAAGTTACATGGAAAAGTGTTTTTGATTCTCTGATTGATCTTTACAGTGAAAGCAATAAAAACAATCACAAGTAGTCTCATCTGACAAGAGCTTATAGGATTTTGTTGCATGTCAGATGGTAAGTTTCTTTGTTGGTATAGCAACAATAAAGAGTTATGTACCACATCTTCTTGTGAATGAACTCTAGAAGTTACTCTAAGGCCTTTCATATTGCTCATTCCATGCATTATGATATATTAAAACTTTGGTAGAACTGTGCATTTGTTGGTGTTACCGAATTTTGATTTTGAGGTGTGCCATCCCCATTGTGTTTAAACTATAAGGTGAGGTAAATCCAGTCAAAAACACAACTATGAATATATGGCTAAATAATGGTGTTTACTATCAATACAAAACTACATGTTTTGGCCTGTAGTGGCCATCATCAGGTTTTGACAACTTTCTTGCTATAAGAGCTATATATAATATGCGTAAATCACGTGGCAATGCTGAGATTGCTAATAAACACCATCACTTAGCCATATATTCATAGTTGTGTCTTTGACTGAATTTACCTCACCTTATGGTGTTACCAAAGTTTTAATTTACTCTGTGGCCATTCGATGGCTATTATCTGAACCACACATATGGACATAGCACTATTTGTCATATACACACACACACACATAACAACAAACAATATAAATGATCAGACACATGATTACAACAGCCTGTTAATCATATGTTAGTAATAAAAATTCATCAGCTGAACAGAAGGCCTGAGTCAAAAGAAATTCTATAGATGAGTCTTGAAACTGTTAATTCTTGGTGGCTAGGTACACTTAATTTGCATGGGGGTCTTGTATAGTTAGAAGATTCCTCTTACCTACACAGTAAGGTTAGAATATGGTGTGTAAATATCTAGTTCAGGTATTCACCATGTAAAACTCTGAGTTCGTGAGAAACATTACTATGCTGTCAATTACAAATGCTGTTGGAGCTACTAAATACTGGCTACATACAGCATATGAGACCTGTACATGAACCTCTCTTCAGAATACCGGCCATAATTCTGCAACTTTCTTTTCGAGAAGGAATATTTTATTAACCTGATAAGACGTCCCAGAATACTTTACATACAATGTATCACGATCCAAACGAAAATTGTTAATTTTCGCACAACGATTCCAACACAACTCATCTAATTTATGCAATTATCGATTTGAACACATACGAAATTTGTTTTTATTGTCAGAATATGTAACTTCTTTGCATATTACTATTTTCTTATTAGTTGCAAATTTCGTACCACAAATCCGGTTTCCGTCCTTTTACTACCGGCTCGTGCTAATCAATCGTTCTAACCTAGGTGAACTTCATGAAATAGCTCATACAAATAATTACAACAAGCCAAATGCTAATGGTCAAATATTCACTAACCTGCTAGGACAAAACAGCTAACAGAAGAAATAAATCCACTCAAGAACGAATTAAATGGAAAAGTTCCAACCAGACAGCAATATCCAAACTGGATAACGCCTGTTAAAAGTACATACAACAAATAGGCATCGATTATTTTTAGTTTTTTTGGAGTGTTATTAACGTATTCCCCATAGAACTTCTTCAATACTGCTTTCAAATTCGTCATTCTTCGTCTGTAAACCTTGCCGTCTTTAATGTCGGCGTGGCGATTCTAACACACCTGCAATTTCCCTAATCTGTGCTTCCATTGACCCACCAATGGTAACTGTGAGACAGTGTGACCAACATAAATATATATGTCACAGATAATCAAATTAGGGGAGGTTAAATTTACACATAAACTGGAAGATTGAAGTCTTTTGGAGTGTAATGCTAGTCGCTTAGTAAGTATACGACACAGAGTCACGTCCTAGAAGACTTACGTCTTCAACACCGCCGCGAGAACGTGAAAATCTACAAACTTAGCCGCCTTTGTCTAAATCCAGGCCATAGCCGGGCCAGTGATTCAGCTTTTAACTCATATTAGACTTGATTTAATCTTATCCATGCTATTGAGTATGGGTCAAAGTAGATCACAGTTACAGCCTGTGTCAGAGATGTAGGTTATGATGGTGTGCTTCATGGTCAGAATTCTGTTAATGGTGCAATAATGATCTGTCTTCTGACATAAGGCTATATCGACTGTTGTTACCAACTTTTCGGCAGTAATTGCGTTCCCCTTTTTTGGAGGCTGAGACATGTTGACTTTGGAAACTACGAAGTCGATATTGCGTTGTGTACCACAGAAGTTTAATCTTGGTGTTGACAAGGCGGTAGCAAGTTTCCTGAAACGTCAGTAACCTATCCCGGGAGACTTGAATCTCGGACCCCAAAGATGGAAAGGCAAAAATATTATACATGTTTAATTTGTATAACGAAACTGGGGACGATAGAAACAACTGGATATCTTTGAAATAATCGAGTCGTATTGCACTATTCATTACATACAGTTGGAAAATGGGGTGCGCTGGTCCCTGAAATCTGTGGTCAGATACTCGAGTATCATTTTACAAGCCCACTTAATAACAAATTTTTGGGCTTTTGTGACGCTGAAGTGTAGGCCTCCATTTTTGTGGGATGTAGCACCACTGTTTGATGCATGATATCTTTAGATGACCATAATGTCTCAAAACGCCAAAACCAATTACTCAGTGATGTGGTACCACATACCAGATAAACTAAGGTCTCTATGATAACACATGAGAACAGGAATTATTACAGTGCAGGTTCATGAAATGTGCTGACTTAAAATTAATGGAACATATTATGACAAATAAGCATTGCTGGCTTTAGTGTAATATGGAGCCGAATATTTTAAAATGATGAACACTGTTTTCTGTTGTGTACATTAGTTAGGTACAAACACATTGTTTTATGCCAGGAAGGAATTGGTGGTGCTTTTATCAAATATGCTATTAATGTAGACACTGTGAGGCTTATCTTCATAATATGCTTGTATTCATCATGGGCAAGTTAGAAACATGACATTCTCCTAATTTGCTGAATAATAAGGTTCATAAATTAACAATTTGGAATGAAGCACACTGAAGTTATTCTTAAAAAGTGAAATGTTTGAGAATGTGCAGCTGGCTTCTTCTGTCTTTAAATTTCCAGTAAGCCCTTGCACAGTATTCAATCGCTTATTCAAATTCACTGCCTTTGTTTGTAAAATTATTGCTGTCTGGATATGCAAAACTTTAATTAAAGTTTCAAATATATCATTTGAAATAAGGTCACTTACAGCAACCTTGACTGAATATTACTGACTAGATTCAGAATAGGAAAGGAAGGAGCTGGCTGATTGGATGACAGGGTTTTCCTGAATGATGTGCATCACCATACATCACTTCAGTGCATTCTTGGCTAATGGTTATTTATAGGTTACCGCATTTCATTAAACTGGCACGCGCTGAAACATGATATGAGAGAGCATTGAAATTATAGTTGAACTCAAAGAAGCTGGAAACTTACACTAAATTTAATCTGTTGAGAACTTCTGATACTGATGAAAATAAAATCCAGAAGTATCAAAAAATATCATAACTTTGGGGGGGGATACACATTAAAAGTTTGAAATACCTTGGGGAGTAAGACAGTGCAGCTTGAAAAAGCACTATACCATAAATGTAAATATGAAGCATAACACAGTATTAATAATGTGAAACACATCATGCTAAGTCAAGTCTATAGATAAATGACACTTTTTCCAGTAAAGAAATGAGATACAGCATCTAACATCTTAGGTACATACAACAGATCAGAAAGTGTGATTCAGGTGCAATATGGGCTCCAGCCTGTCAGGATTGGACTAAGAAACCTCTTGCCAAATATATAATGATGTATCTGTCAATCTCCCAGAAGCAGCACAGGGGTGGGTGTGTGTGCTGTTGTGTGTGCACATGTGCATAGACCCATGTGGTTAAGATTTGCAAGCTGGCTGGAAGCAGCACTATACCACTACAGCACTATACCAATAACATGTTTACACAGTTATAATGTGCCAATTATTTGTTTGTAAGGCAACTGTCCAACCAACAGCTTAGGAAGTAGACTGATGCTCTTCATCAAAGAGTCAACCAAAGTGCATTATCCCCATGGGGGTTATTTAAACTATTCCTAGTACATCACAGATGGCACATATTGTTTAAAATAATTCAGACACTCATGGCGAAAAGTATGTTTCTCTTTTATTTTTCACAATGAGGGTGGGTGAAAGCATTCTGTTGTGTTAGAATGAATAAAATACAAACATTTAGCAAGTAACAATACACTAAAACTGTGAGAGGCAATAGAAAGGGATTTCAGAAACTATAATCACAGATAAGATGGTTTCAGAGGATTACTCAAAATGCATTTTATATTTCACACTACACACATTGCTAAGGGTGGTCCCACTCCCACCTTGCTTCAACAAGACAGACACTTGCTATTATATCAGTATGCTAAAGGAAGTCCATTCCTTGTTATAGTCAAATTTTTAATCACCTTCGACACAGCACTGGCATAAATGTTTAGGTCCATGGATGTCAAAAATGCACTAAGTTCCTTGGTACTATTCCTATAAAGTTTATTACAAAAAAAGACACCTTCAAGTTTCCGTTCACAGTTATTGGGTCAATACAACTCAATTACTGGTAACTGTTAATGCATGACAATTAAAGCCACAATTACAGTATTTCTTCTGCCATTACTCTAACTCAAGAAACACATTAATGTAGGTTCTACAGGCAATCAGTATCATATATATACCTTTCATCTCTTTTATAAATACTTTCATTTTCCAACATAATAAAAGAAAATTAATTAAAAATCATTGACCCAAATCTGTGGGAAAAAACTTGTCTCAGCTGAGAGGAGAGGAATGGGCAAACATTACAAAGTAGACTGCAATGAACTGCAGATGTGGGTATGCTGTGAGCACAAGCACCCTGGCAGTATAGGCTGCTGTGTTAACAATCACTCCTGCCATATGGCACCAAGAATAGCTTTCACATCCTGAAAACTCTCTTTAATCTACATCAAAATTGGGGAATATTTTTGTATTCACATCACAGAGAAACAAACACACAATATGTAGAGAACACTGTAAATTCTCTAGCACTTAATAATTTCATATACATAATCTACTATTACCTGGAAAACATGAACATTATTTCTTATATTACCATTATCATATGTCTTCAATATTCTTATTACATTATTTTATTATTATTGTTATTTACTTCCACAACTAAGCAACAATTTAATTTTATATGTGCATATATGTACGTAAGACAGTGTTCCATATTGGTCTGAAGAATGGTCATGTATCTGCAGTCATGGTTGAATGTGGACCACAAGCTACAATAAATGGAACATGAGTAGTCAGTAAACAGGTCTCAATGTGTAAGTTTTCAGTCTTTAACTGGTTATTTCTTATGTTTCTGCTTCCACTCTACTGACTTGCTCTGAATTTGTGTACTGTACCTTTCTCAGTCATCCTCTATTAAGCCTAACATGTAGAAAGATACATGTTTCACGTAATGATTATCAGATAGTAATCATAAATCTGTCAATTCTTCATCAATACCGCTATAACCTACAGTTTCATCCTCTACTGCATGTACAAGAGGTAGTTAAACTTAATGAACCTGGCACCAGTTTAGGCTATTAACTTTTGTGACACCCATTCAACTGCCACATCTGTCAAACACTGTGCTTTATTGGAAAGAGTCAAATGCAGTGGCATTCACCCAGTTCTTCATGTACAGATTCCATACCAAAAGAAGTCACTTTGTACCTTCTGTGGATCATAGACGAATGATTTTTTTTATAAATTTTCTAAATTTATTTACTTGATAATACTTTGTACCCTGGTTTTTAGTCCATATTAAATGCCAGTTGTCTGCTGATAACAGTAATTAGTTTCTGGGGGGGGGGGGCAAATTTGTCCTGAGATATCATGTAAGAATTTCCATGTTGTCAACAATCTTGTTTGTTGTGATATCCCCCACCCAACTTCCCTCTCTGGCTGTATTTGAAACAATACAGGAAACATACAGGGCCATTCCTGACATTACCAATAGCAAGACTCATTGGAATATGCTTTAAATTTCTACCACATGGTGTCTTCTAACAGGAAACAAGAGGCCTGTTCGTTCTAATAATTTTTATGTACTTTTCTTATGAAGTGAAGAACTAAATCTTGTTCTTAAAAATGGGTTTCACTGAAAACAATGACAAAATTTATAGTTCTGTGATTTAATGGTGATGCCAATGGCTAAGATTACATAGCACTGGTAATAACTGAATAAGTATGAAGCAATGATGGAATAATGACAGGAGAAAACTTTAGTACTGGGAAGAAACCTGTCCCCCTGCCACTCTGTCCATCACATTCCCACATGGATTGTCCTGGGATTTAACCTGGACCTCCAGGATGACAGGGCAGACCCTAACCACTACAGCCATGGCACAACCTGACAAATTTATGGTTCATAATTAGATATTACAGGACATGCAATATAAATGCAGAAAAAATTCCAGGAAAATGCTGTAAAGTTTTGAAGCAATGCCAGAAAAATTCTAACAGACTTCTGTGCCCCTGCCCCAAAATGATACCCATGCATTACTCATACAATTAGAATTTAAACTTTCCCAACAAGAGAAATATGTGAAGTGGTGATTGTACATGACAATGCTACAGAAATGGTCCAGGTTTCCAAGGAGGGATCTTATATAAATGCCCTAGAAAACATCATATTTGGCATCCCATAAAAATTGTATTAACCCTCTAAATGCCGAGTTAAATCCCATCTGCCATCTGCTGGCATTATTAGGAGCTCACCATATACACCATGTTAGCAGGGTAGGGTTAATTTAATTAGTCACATATTGATAGTCACAATTCCCACGTCCTTTCTTGGCCACCTCGATTATGTCTAGTATTTTCTGTGGTTCCGTATCTAAGATTTATGTTTTGTATAACAGAGGCATAATGTGAGTTGTTTTTATACTTACTTACTTCATGAAGCAGAGTCCTTCTTGAGAAGCTGACCGATTCTCAGCCATTGAAGAAATTACCCGCATTTTATGGAACTTGAAAGTTCATTCCCGCATTCACAAGAGCCCGCCACCTGTCCCTATCCTGAGCCCCACATCCCACTTCCTGAAGATCCATCTTAATAGTATCCTCCCATCTATGCCTGGGTCTCCCAAGTGGTTATAGCATTTTTTAGTCTGAATGTGCTCTTTATATCGTGGCTTAAATTATCTTCCTATCTGTACACTGTATTGGTGTGGGCAGTCCAAGCATATAATTTTATAGGTACCAGTACTGTCATATATGTTAGATTTCATAATTTTGGAACTGTATGGTATGTATAAAATGTATATTATGCTGACACCAGAACAGGTAATTTATGTACCACAATGCATGAGACAGCAAAGGTGTTTTTCAAAAAATTGTTGCCGATTTGTGTGTTGAGTGCTACTTCTCCTTCCTCTGGCTCATTGACTGTAATTTTCTTATGCCTGACGCATAATGTCTTTAAGGCCAAATTCTCTCATTCAGGTAACTCCAAATGGACATACGCACATCTGTGTCTTCAACAATGACTGCATATGATATGAAAACAATCCATTTTGTTATTTATTTGTCATTCACCCAGACTGGTAATAATTTCTTCCTTCTTTGTCCTCAGAGGACCTAACTTAATGACAAAGTTTTGTAAACCTGGTTTGAATGGAATTAAGATAAAGAAACCAAACAAATTACACAACAGCAGTGTTTATAAAATGAACTGCCTGAATTGTCCATGTCAGTATGTTGGACAGACAGAAATGCTGTTTAAAATATGACAATATAAAGACCACATTCAGGCCATAAAATTTAGTATAGATAACTCAAATTATGCCTCTTGTATAATAAAAACATTTCGTAGGAATGGATCCATAGAACATACCCTGGAAATAATCCATTTGGCCAACAAGAGATCTTACATGAATGCCCCACAAAAAATACTATACTTACCATGCTGAAAGAAAGAAAGAAAGAAAGAAAGAAACCCATACAAATACTCACAACCCCAAATTTCATGTACTAGAGCAGCAGCATACACAGAGACAACAACGCCAATATGCAGCCACATCACTCACTGCCTAAGCCAGCACCATACATTTCATCTGGTACTGGCACATACACACAACACACTACGTTTGTCTCTCTCTGCAACATAGGAAGCACCCACATACACAATTTCCAGGTAACAACTACCAGGCCACTAAACAATTCACTGTATGGTTCAGACCTGCACCATAAACATAAAATTTTCTACTGTGACCCCTGTGAAATAAAGTCTATCTACAGATCCTGTGAAATAAAGTCTATCTACAGATCCTGGACACCTCAGGTGAATGAAACAGTGCAATTTTCAAGATTTACACAACACTGGGTGTGTGCAGTGTTGATTTGAATATTTTCAGGTCCAAAAACAAACAAAACTGTCAGTACACCACTGGTCTTTGCACCACATGGTATGCACAGTGGACAACACATGCAGTCACACAACATGTACAGAAAGCTATATTTACAAAACATATTTTAAGTATTATCAATTTTGTTTCCATTAAAAAAAGAAAACTAGCAGGAGGCAGTAACACACAGAACTGTACGAAAGGCTGGCAGCCAGTTCATTTATACTAAAAACATTAAATCAGGCCCTCCTTACTCTGTGTACAGTAATAACATATTCTAAGAGAGTTTAGTGGAATGGATTATTGTTTTATAGTTCTGTCAGTTTCCAGTGTCTGTTGGAAGACTATTTCAGCTGAGACCAGGTAGGAGACATGGGAAAAACTTATGATATATGCTTTATTTCTATGTGGGCATGATTAAAATATTTTAATGAACTAAATACATGTTATCAAAGGCCTTCACATTTCCATCACATAACAATGATTTGTAATGGAGAGGCCTGAAACTGTAGAAATAGTAACAGCAATGCATGGCATTCCCAAACAAAATCCACATCCATGTCAATGCAAATCAATACAAACACTATTTAAAGCAATTTCCTGTTTACTAATAAACTTCATGGTGTTAGAAGTTTGAATATGCTATCCCCATAATTTGGAATTACACAACACAGTGTATATCACCACTTAGATTTATGCCCCAACCCTTCCTTGAAACAAAATTACAGGATTTTATGTTCCTCCAGGAATTAATTCTTTAGTCAGGTGTACTTAATACTTTATGTAAACTGCTAACAAAACATTACTAATTTTGTTATGTAATGTCAGAACACTCAATTGCAGAAACACAAGCAAATTGAAGTTCATCTCCTGTTTCTCATAATTTGTGATCAACAGTAACAATTTAACCCTTTGAACTTACAGTGTATTAACATGTTGCAATTGTCTCCTAAGTATTATATCAATCCCCCTGTTGTGGTCTGACACACATGTGCTCATCATAGGAGAAAACATGCAAGAATGTGGAGTAAGGAAACTTCGATGCTCTATACACACACACACACACAGATATATATATATATATGTGTGTGTGTGTGTGTGTATATATATATATATATATATAAGTGAAGATGAAGTCTGCAACTTAAATAAAATCACTGTAATCTTTACAATACATTGTTAGGTAATATTTGCACATTTAATGTAATACATATTCATATGCTAAAATCAGGATTGGATTTTCTTGCCAAAGTTTGATACTAGAATTACATGCTGAACCAATTTCTAGTGATAAAATGCAGCCCAAACAGCTTCTAGCTAACTCATTATTTTATTGTTATATTAATGTGACCTCATGGCCTTACTTACAGAAAAAATAAACATGTACTTGGGAAAATGGACGTCTTTTGAAACAATACAAAAGTTCTGGCTCTTATTACTAGCATCTGCGGCACCTTGATTATTATGGGATACTTTATGTTAGAATTGCACATTTCTGTTTTAAGTGGTGATGCAATTTAGTGGCCAAGCTACTTTCCATCACTTCAGAAACATGGAACACTGTAACTTTAATATTTCTCTTACAAAATGAATTCTGTGGAAAATTGTGATGGGAGAAATAACTAGTAGGAAATTCTGCTAATGTATGTTGTCTGAATGACACACTGAAGCAGAAGTGGAGGCTGTATTACCCATCTGACAGCTAACATAGAGGTCTGACTTCTCAAGAAGACGAGGTAATGGGAAAAGTGGAACTTTATCTGTGTTAAGGGTAGATAGTTACATGCAAGCATTCTCTGCATACATTAACTCCAACTAGGTTTGTCCACTTTGGACTACATAATTCACCCATCTATATCCTCTCCCCCTCTTTTGTGTACAGATGAAAAAGATTTTCTCCAGGAAGGAAAGGAAGAAAGAAAGAGGACATTCAAGTATAATTATAAAGGGTAACAAATAAATTAAAAAGTCATCTTTGTTATACTGATCAAGAGAAGAAAAAGAATCAACACTATTGACTAGATTCATGATAAATGACTTAGGGAAACAACAAAAGTTTAAATAACATGTAATGTTTATCAATACTTTCTCCTTGTATGCAAATATTGCATCAGAATATACACTTTTCTGCAAACTACCATAACAGCAAGTTGAATATGTAATCAGTGTCAGGAGATGGTTCTTCACTCTGTTTTCATCAGCATCAACAAGTGCTTTGGGATGTAATGAAGATGTTTCTTCAGTTTAATCAAGAGGAATGTCATGTACTAAAACACTGTGGTTTGGCATTTACACATCCACTTTTACAAGCCACCATGAAGGAAATTTTGCAAAATACTGTTGCTCATAATATGTCCCTACAGATTTAGAATAATAACCTCATTCTCTTTTTTTGAGAACTTAGTCTGGAACCTCCAGAAGGCTAGGTATTATTCTGTACATATACATATGAAACTCAAGTTTAAATTATTTTAATTTTAATTTTAATTCCTACTAAGCTGATGAAATATTTAAAATCATTTGTATGTTGCGAAAAGGAAGAATGAACTGGGAATTTATTTACAAGACCACAATGCAACAGATGAAAAATTCATCTGAACTGGTAAATGTGCAATAAAACATGGATTTTATAAAAGCATTTATTTGCTATACTGACCTTTCATTTCTCAGAAAGGTAAGTTCCAATAGTCTTAATTTTGGCAGAATGTTAAATACTAAAGTCACGTTTGAAAAATAATTTGCCACCTCTCGCATTTATTTTGATTTTATGACGTGTGGGAGGAGCACATTTATCTTGTACAGGGTATGGAAAGGTCCAATCTAACCTTGCAATCATGGTAAGAAGCAAAGGATGAGGCAGGGGGAGTGGAAAAGTGATGACTGATGGCAGGATGTGGTGAAGTGTAATTTGTGCAAATCCCAAATGCACAAACATGTGATATGTGAACTGAACCGTTACTATACATGAATATCAAGTTAAATGCACTGTCATCACCCAAACATGCACAGAGTAAAAAAAAGTACACAAAATGTGCATGTTGTGTATAATGTAGTTACTGAAATTTTGATACAATAGCACAGCCTCAAGGGACATGAAATATTAATAAATGCACTTCTTTATCTATAAAAACTCAATAGGAGAAAAAGACCCTAGCATTTTGATAAATTTTAATCAAAGTAAGGTTATGAAGCATTCTTTTTTTGAGCATTTGAATATGACTTCTCATTTTGTGCTATAAATATGTACACACACCGCACATGGAGAAGATATATGCAAGAACAGATTATTCAAATGCTTCATGGAAGGGATTAAATCATATGTATGACTGTTCACGGCATATGACAGACACCATACTTATCCCCATTTGCACAAAACTGTATATATTTTGTAGGTTAAGATTCATGTACGTGCAAAAGAGAGAAAGAAGATTTTGTGGCAAGATATAATAAATGATTGTGATTGATTATAAAGCCAAAATCTGTTCCAACAGAGTACTCGGATGATACAGTAATGTATTCTGTCTGCTTGCATCCGGAATTGATTATTCTTCTTGATACCAGAGGGATAAAACCACATGTTAAGTGTCTTCCCTTAATGCCCCTGCTGCACCCCATACTTGTCTGGCACTGGGTTCCATCGCCTGCCAGATGACCAGCTGATGAACCAGATGGTCTGTTTTGGGTGTTAGTACAGTCCACAGCCTCGCAGATTGTTGGCAATGATAACATCAGTAACAGCATCAAACACAAACTGGATGTTGTTGGTATCAGTAGCACATGTCATATGACAGTATATCTCCTTTGTGGTGGATTTGTTCTTGGCTTCAAACTGGGCCTGGATATAAGCTGCTGCTTCTCCATATTCTTGTGCACCTGCATCACACACAAAATGTTGAGATTTTAACAACAGGTTGACTGAATACATCATTACTGCCTATGGCACCGTACTGAAATAGTAAAAGAGCCTAAAATCTTCTTCAGGGTACATCCAGTTCTTCTACAATGCCTGACTTTCTGATATTTTGACAAGTGTACTACATTACCATCCTGAAATGGGATGAAGCAAATTTATCACGAATGTCAAACATTTTTACCATTTTGGCAAAGTGATATGTTTCGATCCTAAAGAAGAAATAGCAAGTTCCTCTAAAATGCCAGCAATTTTACCATTTTAACATGATGTAAAGCTTTGCAATGAATACAGGCCACTCCAAAATTCTGAAGTCTCAGCAGATTGGCTGACTATATCTTTAGTTATTTAATGCCAATACTTTGACAGCAGACATTATGTAAGGTCACATTAGATGGGAGATGATAAAGAATAACTGGTTTGAAAGGTGGATGCTGCAGTGTAGTTTAAGGTAGAAGCACAGGAACCAATTGTACGGATGAAGAAAACTGCTAAAAGCATTAGGTCAGGCAGTAACATGGCTGAAATTCAAACCATGTTATCTCCCAAACACAACTTACTTACAGCTTGGCTCTATGGACTTCCAAGAGCCTTGGCCTTATTGACAAATGACAGCTATTCTTCTGGCATCCATTATAGTATCAGGTTAACCCACGCAACATCAACCTTGCATCTATTCCATTTACTCTGCCGAAGCAATGCTGTGAACAGGTTTCAGTTGTGCGCACCTCATATTTGCTATTTCTTTTTTGGTTTGTTCATTTCCTTTTCACCAACATATTCTGCAGTTATCAGCTGATTTAATTATCTGTCACTTGTGACAGGAAATTTCTTTTCATATATACTCTTGTGGACACAGTACATGAGAAAATAGAGAGACAAGCACTCTGCTCTCTGATACAGGCTTCTGCAGAATTCAGGTTACATTGTGAACAGGTTACTGCACTAATATTGTAGTAACAACAAAGCAGCAGTAAATGTAGCAAGGATCATGATATGCTGCTGCTGATGATGATGACTATGGCAAAAATGAAGATTTCAACAACAATGAAAAAATTCATTCAAGTCTTCAGGGCAGACAAATTCAGCCACATTCAATATGTGAGGGTGGGGGTACCATGTACAGCTAATTTACAGACAGATCAAATTCACTGTTCTGTTAAGATTTACTATATTAATTTCTTTAGCTATTTATGCTTTATTTAACAGCAATATTGGCAGCTCAAACAATCAAACACAAAGTTATCTAAGACACAAACTTACCACCATATTCTGGGAAACATATTGTGAGTGGTGATTTCTTAATCTTTTCCTCAAATAAGTCTTTCTTGTTGAGGAACAGAATAATGGAGGTGTCTGTAAACCATTTGTTATTGCAAATGGAGTCAAAGAGCTTCAGACTCTCCTGCATTCGATTCTGAAACAAAGAAAATGGTTTATCAGAGAACAACATTTCATAGAAATAAGTGTGGTTACATTTCTTGCTCGTATTCCTGTCTTAAGAGAGGTGGAAACAACAGCTAGGTCACCATGATATCTGTGCATATCTTCCTTTCAATGTTTGAACAAACATATGGATTTTCATGAAATTTGGAATGAATGTAATGCCACTTGAAACCATCCCAACCTCATATTGTTGAAAATTTCCTAGAATCAATAATTGTACAGAAAATGCATGGACTTGTGAGGTGGTACCAACATTAGTACCACTTAATATAGGATTCTGAACACAGGTATGTTAATAGACCTTTTTTTAAAAAAATACACATTTCAACATTTTTTCAGACAGCACAACACCAAGGTGACTCTGCAAACACTTTAAACTTAATTTGAAGTTCATCAGTGATAAATAATGGAAAAACTGAACTAGTCGTAACAAATTTAGCATGAACATACATTTTAAACTACTGAGAAATCATATGTACAGTATATGGAACACTGTTCATAAATCACTGATTAAAGAGATAGCAATTATACAGAACTATAATATTATACCCAACAAATATAACAAAAACTGAAGCTGTAAGAAAAGTAAAACTCTTCCTAAAAATATTAATAAAAGAAGTAACAATAATAATTTGTAACATAATTACTATTGTAAGAAAACATTTTTTGGCCTGAGTGGGATTTGGTTTTGTGAGCAAACATACACGTAAGAGGTAAGCACTCCACCCATAAGGTAAACGGTATTTGACCGTTGAATTATGAACTTCTATTACCAAATTAATGTCATAAAATTTGCAAGACTGTAAGTCTGAGCATAGGAAAGTATGCTGTGAGTGTCTTTGGTTCAAGAAACATTTTCAGCAGGTGCGAGGAATGGAGACTCCTCTACAAAACAGGGTAAATTCAACTCCAGGGGAAAAGCGGACTATTTCCGGCGGATGTAGGCTTCCTATGTGATAAAGTTCCAGTGATGTCTGCCAAGCCAAGGGACATGATTTAAGCCCCACTCTATACTACCTCTGTATTTCAAACGACATTGCTAAGTAACCCAAGAATTAGTAATCATAAGAATCCACGAACAAGTACTGTGGCGAATAACGTTGGTGAGATGGGCTGGGCATGTAGTATAACGGAGTACGAGAAAGGCAATGAATTTTAGCTGGCTGGCCTAAAGGGAAGCGACCAAATTGAGGCAGATGGGCATGGATGTAAGGATAATATTACTATTGACACTACAGAACTAATATTTGTGGGTACGAAATGGGTTAAAGCGGCTCAGGACTGTGTTCAGCGGCGCACTCTCAAAAACACGATAATAAACTTTTGGGTGCCACAAAAGGGGGAAAATTTACTGCTTTGGGGATTCTTTGTTCCTCAAGAAGGCCTCTGCGCCATGGAGTGGGCGAATTCGTTTGTGCTGTAGTGGATTCAGATTGGCAACTTCGCCTTCATGTCCAGCTGTAACTATGACAACGGACGGGGGTTTCATTGAAAATTGGGATCGATAATGAAGCTCCAGCAGGTGCGACGCGTAAGCTGCAGTCATCCCAATGTGTGCACCATGCTGCCCTCTAGCGTCTGTACAAAACACTACCAACAGCTTACTGTACAACTATTATACAATGGCGGCGACAACATACATTTGTGTTACGCAGAACGTGTTCCCATCTCCGACCCCTTTGCATGTAACTGGCCAACACTATACACACACTTTATAGAATCCCCGTACTGAAGCTTCGGGTTCGTATTCTCGCTTCGTTACTAGCCGCATAACCATCAAAGTTTCAAAAAGTCCTATATTGTGCTGGTTATCAGATCGGAATTTCATTTTCAATTTAAATTTTATTTTACATTCAGTAAATCCAAAAAGTTACAAAACCACTGGATATTGAACACGCCAAGAAATAATAATATTATTATCAAATACAAATATACAACAGGCAATAGAGCATATCAGAATAAAATATAAAAATACAAAAGACAATACTGGATTAGAGATGCGCATAATATGACAAAGACAGATGAATATATCTTAGTTGACACAATTCACAGTATGACCAGTATGTGTGTGTGTGTGTGTGTATATATATATAATTTTAAATTAAATAACATTTGTTAATATTAAGTATACCTTGAATAAACTTCAAATAAAACAATGAACAAACATAAATAAATATATCAACAGAGCACTGAAGGAAGTCTTAAAACAGAATTTACAAAATCTAAGAAGTCCATTATCTACTTATTATTACTGCTATTATAATATTCATCTAATAAATAAAAGGAGTTCATACATAAAAATTTTTAGAGCACATTTTAAATGTCATTGGATTATCAAACAATTTTTTAATGTTAAAAGGCAGCCTATTTAAAATCCTAATACCTGACTAGTAACCTCCTCTTTGATATATATATATATTTGTCAAGGTAATTGGAGGTTATAATTAAGTCTAGTATTTGTATTATGAATTTATGAATGTACAAAAAATTAATCTCTGTTGTTAACTACAAATATAAGTAGGGAAATTATATATTGTGAAATAAGTGGCAAAAGTTTTAATTTTTAAATAAATTTCTAATAGTCTCTATTTCCACAACCCATAATAATTCTAACTACTCTCTTTTGCAACCTAAACATTTTTATCCTGTGACAAGAATTCCCAAAAAATTTTATTCCATAACTGATGACTGTATGAAAAAGGAACAATAAAACAAAAGTAATGTCTTATGAGACACATAAGGCTTACCAGATCTAATTCCATAGCAAGCAGTGCTTAATTTATTTGTCAGATTATTATTCTCCTTTATAATATACTATCAATAAATATTTAACCCAAGAAATTTGGTATGTAAAGTGCTGGGGGATAATTAATTATCAAGACCGATTTTATTATTAACAGATGGGCTATTCCTAGTCTTAGAGTGAATATAATGAGCTTTTTTCAAAACATAATGAAAAGTAATTGTCTTGCAACCCAATGTTTATAATTTCAAAGACTCTATGAATATTCACATTAAATTCGGTGGTATGAGAGTGAGTGAAGAGAATACTTGTACCAGCAACAATATAGGTATATATTTATTATTTGTAACTCTGGTAAAATGAAGAAATAACAGAGCACCCAGGATAGAAAGCACAATTAGAGAGGGTGCTACAATGATGTGTTTTATTACATATTACAACCCCTGACACCTATTTAAGGTAAGACTGATAATGTTCTTTATCTTTACCAGTTATTTCATAAGATTCTAGTTTAGAAAGCAGAATGTCATGATTTACACAAATGAAAACTTTTTCGAGATCACGTAAGATACCTCCCACTATTAATTTAATGTTCAAGGCATTTAAGGCTTCATTCGTTGGTTTATAGGTGGCATTTTCTGTTGTTAATTTCGTCTGAAATCCATCCTGTTCACTGCTAAAAATGTTATTATGATGTAAATGTTCCAATAGCCTTGTTTGCATTACTTTTTAAAAAAGTTTTGAAAATGAAGTTAAGAGAGATATTGGTCTATAGTTGGATAGATCTTTTTTATTTCGTTTTTTGTATGAGGGCTTTATTACAGATAATTTTAATCTATTGGGGAAAATAACTTTAATAAGAACTGTATTATTCATATAATTTAGGAATGAACTTATGAATTGTCCAGTTTATTTTTTATAACTTTGTGGAAATTTCGCCATAGCCATGTGAATCGTTTGGTTTAAGAGAACTAATTATTCTTTAAATTTCAAGGTTGTTGTGGGTGACTGAGATTAATATAAGGCCTGCATGATACAATGGGGGCTATATGATGGATCTCAAGACTCTCAACACGTTGCTGATGTGCCTTCACAGGGCCAAAGCCATAATTTTTAATAAAAAAACTACAAATACAACTTTTATGCCTATTCCAGACAGCAGACTATAGGACATCTGCATATTGTTCTAATTTTATCAGATTCCTCATAAATTTACATTTGGTACCACGGATAAACACTTAAAACATAATAAACATTTAGACTCATATTTGACATTTGTGTGACCGTGCATCACTGATAAAGTAATATAAACAGTCAACTAGACGCAACAATAATAATTTTATTATTAATAATTTCAATTAGCTGCCTGCTGGTGACCAGGTTACCAGCAGGCAGCAACGTCGGTGCTTTATACCACAAGGTATAAACACAGTCTAGAGCTCCCGAGGATGGGCGAAATTATCGCCCGAAACATGTTGAGTTAATTGAAATTATTAATAATGAAATTATTATTGTTGCATCTAGTTGGCTGTTTATATTATTATACTCATATATCACTCATGTGATTTGTCCGTCACATTTACCATTCAGCACAGATCTACTGACGAGGATCCTGTGATATAATTACACACCAAACCTCACATTATGGTGTATGAAGGGATGATGCTCGACGCCCTGGCCGCTTTATCCCGGGTAAATGTTAAAGAAAAAAGAAAGATACGCTGACGCAATATTTCGCATAGCTTTGTTGTGCATAAACCAGAATACCGTTCAGCCAGTTAGCTACAGTTCTTGTTCCATAATTATGCGCAGTTTGCATGAAATTAACACACATTGCGGTGACCATGTCCGTCCGCGCGCGCGCGCGTGCGTGTATGTATGTATGTATGTATGTATGTATGTATGTATGTATGTATGTATGTATGTATGTATGTATGTATGTATGTATGTATGTGTGTGTGTGTGTGTATGTGTGTGTGTGTGTGTGTGTGTGTGTGTGTGTGTGTGTGTGTGCATGTATGTATGTATGTATGTAAGTATGTATGCATGCGTGTTTTAAATCGAGAACTATTGCACGTATTTTTATTGAATCTGATATTTGGTAGCTGTACTACATCAGTCGACATTCCCAAGTTCGGTAAAAATCGGACAACACGAACTACAATTTTACATGATCTACATACATTTCAAAATGCACGTCGCAAGAAACTGGCTTTACACATCCGCTCGAAACATCTTTGGAACAAAACCTGTGTTACACAATATATATTTAAAAAATAAAACAAAACCGCGCGCGCACACACGCACACACAATGAGAGCC
>Ga0209755_10003613_pt1 | contig 19186 bp, 18 predicted proteins | sample TergutCo191P1_FD_187301 | JGI IMG/M metagenome (GOLD analysis project Ga0209755, IMG submission 187301) | Cornitermes sp. P1 segment gut microbial communities from Petit-Saut dam, French Guiana - Co191P1 (SPAdes) (version 2) | ecosystem: Host-associated > Arthropoda: Insects > Digestive system...
GTATTGGTATGAATTTCAATGGTATCTTCGTACGCATGGCAATCAGCGTAACTAATGCCGCTATCGCTATGGCAAAATCGATCATGGCTCTGGTAGAATCTGTAGACAACGCCTGTATGCCGAATATCGTTAAAGGAATTACAGCGACCATGAATATCGTATTCATGATCATATATCTTACCTGATCATTGATGTTGGTAAGCTGAAAATAGCGTTTCCCTAAAAATAGGGTCTTAAATGTATTTTTTTGATTGTTTTCTGTCATTCTATTTTTAATCATATTTTGACAATTAAGGAAAAAAAAGAGGATTATCAGGAAACGGCGCAGAATGCGCTTGAAACGGCGTAAAATGCAGCGTTAATATCATTACGGTAATCAATATGTGACTATGTCGGTCCGCTGTTCGATAATTTGTTTTTATTACATTGTTCTGCTGTTTTATTTTATTTAATTATTTTACCTAACACATAACTATGCTATGATAAAAATCGATGCGGAACTGGTATGCTAAAACAAAGTTTGAAAAGAACATTGCTGGTTGTACTCTATTGTTATATATAGTAAAAAGTAAAGAAATCAACAATTTAACCTGCCGCTCTTTTACCAGTCTTCCAGCTGCATGGCTTTTACAGTTATTTATCATCAATCAATTTTTTGCTCAATATAACATATAATCCTTGAGATAATGTATATGGTATTACAAAATAGAAAGATAACAAATTTTCCAATGAGAAAATATTTTCATAATTATTAATTTTTAATATATAAATTACAGCAGTAAAAACAGCTACCATCAACCTATTGAAAAATTTTAAATATTCAAAATCATAATTTTTATAATCATTTATATTTTCTTTTTTTGATTTTTCTCTTTTAAATAAAAAACAAATTCTTAATATAACAATCATTAAAATAATAAATGTTATTATTTGATACCAAATATATTCTTTATATTTATCAGAAATAATAAATAAAGAAGAAAAATTCATAAAAATAAAATTAATTCCTATTGAATAAAAATACTTAATGTTTCCTTTCTCCATTGCAGTTACACTAATAAGTTCCTTCATTATTATCGGAAGAAATATTATCTGAATTATAAATAATATTACTATGGAAACTATACTAGCAATTTCATGAAATTGTAATAAAACAATGCCAGTATAAGTAAATGATAAAAGTATTCCTAAAAGCAATTTTGTCATTTTTTTAGTCATATAAATTCTCCTTTTTCATTACATCTTTAAAAATATTTTCAATCGCTTAACGTCGGTAAAAAATTCTTTAAGGGGGATAAATTTCCCCCTTAAAATAGTTAAAGTGTTAAAAAGCCCGGAAAATGCCGAGCGCATTAGCGCCCATATTATCATTCCGCTCATCTCGCGAGCCTAAAAGGCTCGCACGGCACGGACGCTGCAGCCGAGGATGCCGTCGAGCTTGTAGATGACCTTGAGGGCTCTGTCCTGAGTGCCAAGGAGGAAACTCTGCTTCCACGCGCCACTGTCACTGCCCTGCGACGAAGACCAGAAAACTTCTGACGACGAAATATCAAAATAGTTCTTCGTTTTATAAATTTCATTTAATTCGTCTTTGCTTGGAAGAAACCAATCCGATTTTCCGCCACTTGTGCAGGTAACGGCAGCTTTTGCGGCATTGTTGGATGCCGTATCCCCTAAGTGGGCGGCAATAATGGCGGCTGTATTAGCTTTGCCTGTACCTATTGCTGTCCCTGATGCTCCTGTAACATCTACATTTGTTGATGACCATATTACATTTTTTGCCTGATTTGTTGGAGCGGCTTCAAGATAGTGGCATATACCTAAACCTGCTACGTTAAAGCCGGAAGCGGAAACATAAATTATTATACCGCCGCCGGGTCCTGTGTCGCCTATGGCGTATTCAGGGACAAGACCTGCTGTTACCGTAACTGCGCAAGTTGCAGTTTTATTGCCATCAGTTGTTGTTACCGTTATTGCCGCTGTTCCCGCGCCAACTGCTGTTACAATGCCGTCACTTACTGTAGCAACTGCGGCGTTACTTGTTGACCATGTTACCGCTTTATTTGTCGCGTTTGAAGGCGCGACTGTCGCCGTTAATGTTCCCGTACTTCCGCCAACAGTCAGAGCAAGTGTTGTAGGCGCTACTGTAACGCCGGTTACTGCTACTGTTGTGTTGCCATTGCTTCCACCGTCACCGTTATCGCAAGCACTCAACCCAAACCCAATTATTGCAACTATGGCAATAATCCCTAAGATTAACGTAATTTGTCTCTTTTTAGTCTTTTTCATACAATTTTTCTCCATTTTTCATATTTTAACCACAAAATATTGCGGTTACTAGAATAATACCCGCATATTTATACGGCTGTCAATATATAAACCACAAAATTTAGGTAGTCTTAACACATGGGTTTTAGAGAAAATTTAAGGGAAACTATCGATTTCTGTGGTTTGGAACAAAAGGAATTGGCACACAAAGCCAATATAAGCCTGCGAAGTATTGAAAATTACCTAAGTGATAATGCTTCTATCCCTTCCGCAGATAAAGCGGTTCAGATTGCCAAAGTACTTGGAGTTACCGTTGAATATCTTGTAACTGGAACAGATTCACCGGTTAAATCCTCTATTCCTTTACATGGAATTGACAGAGAAATTCAACAGTTAATAAAATCGCTCAAAAATCTTCCAAAAGGCAAACAACGTATTATATTAAAAAATGCAATAAATCTATGTGAAATACTTAAGAAAGAATAACAAATAACCAGACTTGACTGTATAATATGAATATAATATTGTTTTACAAGGAGATAATCATGCTTATTGTAGACGGTTTTCTAGAAAACGGCGTATTTATTCCCAACAAACCCCTTTTTGATGTAAAGGGTCGCCAAAGCGCCACTTTAACCGTTTCCACCAATGATGAAATAGACCGGCAGGAACAAATTTTGGCTTGGAAGCAATTTGGCGAAGCTATTCTAAACAGCGGTGAAGAATTAGAAGGAAACCCGGAACGCATTAAATTCAGAGATATTAAAGAAGCAGTATGAAAAAATACGCCCTTGATACTGACATAACATCATTTTATTTAAAAGGAAATACATTATAAAAACATTAAAGACTTAAATATTGAAAATTGGATTTGACTCCTTTCTTCTTTTGCCTATTTTGTTTCAATCACCTCAAACATTTCATTCTTAATCTTTTTTCTTCATAAAAATCTTATTCAGCGCTATTGTAAGAAGCGCGATAAAGCCGCTGCATACAAAGAGCATGAGCATACCTTTCCACATTATATGCAATGACGCAATTAAATCAGTTGTATTTATTTCCATAATTTTCTCCTTAACCTGCCAGGTAACTTAAAACAAGGCTTAATACTATGCCGCTTGCCGCAACTGAGGCAACCTGTCCTGATACATTGGCGCTTACAGCGTGCATCAATAAAATATTTTCCGGGTCTTCTTTAAGCGCCATTCTCTGAATAACGCGCGCCGACATCGGGAACGCGGAAATCCCTGTAGCGCCAATCATCGGATTAACTTTTGTTTTTAAGAATATATTTATAAACTTTGCGAATAATACTCCGGCTGCCGTGTTAACAACAAACGCGAGAAGACCTAAACCTAAAATCATGAGCGTTTCAAGCTGGATAAACTTTTCAGCCTGCAAAGTAAAGGCGATTGTAATTCCCAATAAAAGCGTAATTAAATTCGCAAGAGCGTTTTGCGCGGTTTCAGAAAGAGCGCGTAACACAGTGCATTCCCTTATTAAATTGCCGAACATTAAAAAACCAATAAGCGAAACCGCCGCAGGGGAAATAATCCCGACAATAAATGTAACCGCTATCGGGAAAATAATTCTTACAGCTCTGGGGATTTCTTTGTCTTCTTCAGGAGCCATGCGAATCATGCGTTCTTTTCTTGTGGTAAGCAGCCTTATTACACTGGGCTGAATTATCGGAACCAGCGCCATATACGAGAACGCCGTTACAAGAATTGGTCCCACATAATTTGACTTTAGCATATTGGCGACTAAAATTGTCGTAGGTCCGTCCGCAGCTCCGATTATGCCGATGGCGGCAGCGTCATTCATGCTAAATCCTAAAAGGATGGAAACTGTAATCGCGACAAAAATACCAAAGTCAGCCGCTGCGCCGAAAAAGAAATAATACGGGCGCGAAAGAAGCGGACCAAAGTCGATCATCGCTCCTATACCTATAAACAAAAGCAGGGGCAGAATTTCCGAAGACGCTATACCTGTATTATAAAGCCATTGGATTGGCCCTTGAACCAGCACATCAGTTCCGCCCATGTTCATAACCTGATCTATCGCGCCGCTTAGGGGCAGATTAACGAGGATCGCTCCAAAACCCATGGGTAAAAGAAGCGCCGGTTCGTATTCTTTTTTAATAGCCAAAAAGATTAAAATTATACCGACAGCGTACATTACACAGTCTTTCCAGCTGATTTCTGCAAGATTTGCTAAAATAAAATCCATATTTTTTTTCCTTTTTTACAAAATACCATGATAAAACCATAAAAACAAGCCTTGTTTCTTTATTAATGCAATAAACCGGCTAACAGAACCTGCATTTCTTTCAAAAACTCGAGGTTTCTATTTATTTCCTATTTCTTATTCCTAATTTCTTATCTATATATGTGCCGATAATTTAATATGAAAAAATGTTACTTTTTTCTGCTCTTTTTCGCTTGTATCTTTGCGCTGCCTGCGCAAACTGCAGCGCCGGATCTGAGCATCAGCCCATCCGATTTATTAATCGAATTAAGGGCGGACGGCGGTTTTCATTTATTCATAAGAAAAAAACCGGATATCTCTTCTGTGCTTTTAACGGAAACCACAAGAGACCCCAATATGCGCGAAAATAACTACGCATACCGCGCAGGCGAATGGAATGCTATTAACGGCGATGAAGTGCGCATTCTTAACGGCGTTCCAATCCCCAAGGAAAGTAAAATCTATTCCCTCATTTCTTCTACAGTTGTAAATCACCCTGTGATGGGAACGGCATTCCATATATACATCCCTTATGTTCTTTATTACGGATACGAAAATGACAGACACGGCCAGGTATATCTTGTAGACGGCACTTTTTTAAATATCAGAGCCTTTACAATGCCCTATGCAGATTACCGCGGCGCATTCAGGGACAATCCATTCAGACTCGAAGCAAGACAGGAAGCTCCTGAAGGACCGCCTGCCGGTATTTATATGCAGGAAACTCTTGACGCTTTCAGGGAAATTGCAAAAGACGGAAGCGGCGATTTAATTTATTCGCGAGGCCCTGAAGATGTAGTAGATCATATAAAAACAGTTCTTCAAAAAGAAAGAGGAAAAACACTTGATATCGTTATCTGCATTGACACTACAAGAAGCATGGGAAAATATATCGATGCAACCCGCGAAAAATTAATTCCCATGTTAAACGAAATGCTCGGTAATTTTCCTTCATTTAGGATTGGCATGGTTCAATTTAAAGATTATTATGATAATTATCTGACAAGGATTGTTCCGTTTACAAGCGATTTTTCGCGTTTTCAGCGCGATTTAAACGCGATAAACGTACAGGGAGGAGGCGACATACCGGAAGCTGTTTACGAAGCCCTCCATGATGCGGCGATTAAATTTACATGGCAGGCGCAGTCCCGGTTAATTATATTGATAGGCGACGCTCCCCCTCACCCGAAACCAAGGGGAAAAGTTACAAAAGAAATTGCGGGTAACGCGGCATCGGAAAGAAACATTAAAGTGCACGCGATGATATTACCGCACAAGTAGGATAAAAATGAATGTATTAGAAGCAATTATATTAGGGATAGTGCAGGGACTGACTGAATTCTTACCTGTAAGCAGTTCCGGGCATCTTGTGCTTTTGCAGCGGATATTTAATGTAAATGAGCCTTCGCTCTTTTTTGATACCATGCTGCATCTGGGAACTTTAACGGCGGTTTTTGTCGTTCTATGGAAAGACATTTGGGAAATAATAAAAAACCCGATTCAAAAATTAACGCTTTTTATTATAATTGCGACTCTGCCTGCGGTAATCGCCGCGCTGACATTTAAAGACGCAATCGAAGAAATTTTTGTTTCCGCAAAATTTTTAGGAATTTGTTTTTTAATCACTACTGCCCTGCTTGTTACCGCAGAAATTTTATCCAAGCGCGCATTAAAAACAGGCGGCTTAAAAGAAGCAAAAGACATGAACTGGATACATGCGCTCATTATCGGCGTAATGCAGGCATTTGCAATTCCGCCTGGTATTTCAAGATCCGGCGCGACAATTTCAGGCGCTCTATTTTGCAAACTTGACCGCGATCTTGCCGCGCGATTTTCTTTTTTAATGTCAATCCCTGCGATACTGGGCGCTTTAGTTCTGCAGACAAAAGATTTAATTAAAAATAACGCGCAGAATATTGAATACAGCATAAGCGCCGCTGCAGTAATCGCAGGAACCCTTACCTCCGCTATTGTAGGTTTTTTCGCAGTCAAGTTTATGTTAAAAATAATAAAAGAAAGATCGCTTTACGGCTTTGCAATATATACGGCAATCCTCGGCATATTTGTTATTTTTGATCAGCTTGTATCGCGTTTGGTTTTTTAAGCAATTATAATTTTTGAAGTTCTGCACGCGAACGCACTCCTGTTTTATCGTATACGCATGAAAGTATATTTTCTACAGTGCGAAGGTTTATTCCGATTTTATCCGCAATTTCCCTGTTACTCAAATTGCTCTTTACCATGGTAAGTATTTCTCTTTCGCGTTTTGTTAAAACGCTGCAAAGTTCTGCGACAGTTTGAAGTTTTGTCTGCACCATTTCGTCAATAACAGTTTTGCCTTTAAGCGCGTCAAGGAGAGCTTCCTCAAGCTCTATTTCGCTGCGGCGTTTGCATATGTAAACCTGAACGCCCATTCCAAGAGCCGCGCTCACATGTGCATAATCGTCATATGCGGAATAAACCGCAAGAGCTGTCTTAATATTTGTTTCTTTAAGCCACGGAATAATATCGATACCCCAGCCGTCTTCCAGCTGAATGTCTATAAGCGTTACATCAATCTTTTCTTTTAAGAAAACTTCTTTTGCTTCTTCTACGCTTGCTGTTTTTCCGCTTACCTGCCAGCGTCCCGTTTTTTCAAAATAAGAAGCAATCCCTTCGCGCATAATCGGATGATCTTCAATTATTAACAGACTTGGTTTTTCATTCATGAAATAACTCCCTTAAAACCTCTATCCTTACCATTAATCCGTTTCCGCTTTCGCTGATAAAATCCAAAGATGCTCCGATTATCGCAGCTCTCTGGCGAATGCTTCTCATTCCAAGACCTTCATTTGACAATGTAATATTTTTAAGCCCGACACCGTCATCGCAGACGCAGACCAGCAAATTTTCAGAGTTTGTGCGCGTGATATTACGAACAACTAACGATGCATGTTTTGCCCCAGAATGTTTTTCTATATTGTTAAAGGATTCCTGCACCATCCTGAATAAATGCAGCTTATTTTCCGCGTTTAAAAATGAAAAATCGGCATTTTCTTCTATGGAACAGGCGCATTCAATATTTTTACTGCCGGAAAACTGCGCGCAAAGCTGCGCAAACGAATCTTTTAAAGAAAGCCTCTTAAAATCAGGCGGCATTAAATTTGTGCAGATAGAGCGGATAAGATCGGACACATAAGCTTCTTTAACAAGAGGCAGAACTATATCATGAAGCTCACGGGAAATCCGCCTTCTTTCAATTTCCAAACACTCAATCATCAATTTGGAAAACGTATGGCTTAAGAGCTCCTGCTCCCTTGCTTTACGCATTGATAAAAACAAATAACACAAAAGCATCGCGAGGAAGGATATAATAAAAACAAATAACCATACCAGGCGCACATAAATTTCTACACCGCATGGGTCGCTTATACATTCAGTATTCACAAGTTAATAATATATGCTATAATCACATTATGCGCAAGACATTATTAATGCTGTTTTTAAGCATTGCAGGAGCAATTTTAAACATTGCTTCCCTTAAGCTGTTTACATCAGTATTTGCTCTTCCCTTGTTTATGGACACGTTATTTACCATAACAATTACATTGGTTTTCGGGCTTTTCTGGGGAGTGCTTTGCGGCAGTCTTACCAATATTATTTATCATTCGATCTTTTTTTGGGGATGGGAAGGCTACATTTTTATGCTTTGCAATGCCGCAACCGCCCTTATTGTATGGTTTTTTATGAAAATTTTTCCGCGCGAATTAAGCTCATATAAAGAGCAAAGAACGCTTCCTTTTTATTCATACAGAACCGGCAAACTCCGCATGATAATGGATAAAACGAATGTGCTTATAATTATTTCGTCTGCCCTGTGTCTTGCCATGAGTATTATGGGCGGAACAATCGCTTCCTGTATTTTAATTTTTTCATCTTCATACATTGATGTGCAGTCTGTATCATGCGGATTCAAGGATACAATGTTTGATAAAAATTTCCCGGTATTTTTATCTGAAATATTTTCCCGAATTCCTGTCAATATTGTAGACAGATCCATTTCTGTCTTTTTGGGCTACGGTATCGCTTATTTTATACGTTCGCTGTTAAGACTTTCCTCGCATAGACCAAAACCTTCTTCTTCAACGTTTCCCGCAGGCTCAATGTGAACCATAATATCGTAAACATTGTCTATACGCTGTTTAATCGCCTTCTCAACTTTAAACGCTATCCAATGCGCTTCGATAACTGATTTATTCGGCGGTACTTCGATATCAATATCAATATCCCAAAGTCCTGCTATCTTTCGCATACGCACGCGGTGAGGACGCCCGGCTTCTTCAACCGAGTAGACGGCTTCAAACACTTCTTCGTAATATGCCTTTTCAGAACCTCCGTCCATCAGCTCTGCGTTCGCTTCCATAAAAATACCAAACGCATTTTTAATTACCCATATACCGACAAGAACTGCGGCATATGAATCGATTAATCCTATTTTAAAATACATCGAAAGTCCGAGACCAATTAATACTCCCGATGAGAGCAACACGTCAGCCGACATATTTTTTGCGTTTGCTTTTAACATGGGAGAAGATGCTTTTTTCCCAAGTGAAAATAAAAGCCAGACCAAAAGTAATTTTCCAAAGATCGAAAAAACAGTGACTATAACAGCCGGTAATGACGGCACTTCTCTCTGCGCGTCCAAAAAAATATCTTTCACAGAATTAAAAACCAATTGTGCGCCGGCAAAAAAAAGCATAAATGAAAGAAGCGCTGTCGCAACTGTCTCCGCTCTGCCGTGCCCCCAGGGATGATCTTCATCGGCAGGACGCGCGATAATACTTGCAACAACGAGTGACATAATCGCAATTAATACATCGACAGAAGAATCAATGCCGTCTCCGATTACCGCATGGCTGCCTGAATTTATACCGGCTCCGATTTTTAATGCCGCAAGGATTGCATTGCCGATTAACGCAGTAACCGAGGCTATCTTTATAAGACGCACTTTATTTGTATGCGTTAAATCCTGTTTTTCTTTCATTATAATTTCTTATTATATAATATCCTCATTGCATTTAATACTGCAAGCAGCGAAACACCCACATCGGCAAAAACCGCTTCCCACATTGAAGCAGCTCCAAAAGCGCCAAGCCCGAGGAATATCACTTTAATGCTTAAAGCAAAAACGATATTCTGCCAGACAATTTTATTGGTATACCGCGCAATATTCATTGTATCCAATAATTTTGACGGCTCGTCAGTCATTAGAACAATATCGGCGGCTTCTATTGCCGCATCACTGCCGAGGGCTCCCATTGCAACGCCTACATCAGCCATTGCAAGAACCGGCGCGTCATTAATGCCGTCGCCCGCAAAGGCAAGCTTGCCCTTTTTAGGTTTTTGTGCGTTTAATTCTTCTACAATTCCCACCTTTTCGTGGGGCAAAAGACCGCCGCGGACTTCATCAAGCTCCAGAACGCGCCCGACTTCTTCCGCTATTTTAGGATCATCTCCTGTAAGCATTACAGTTTTGCGTACTCCCGCTTTTTTAAGCGCCTGCATAAGACCTGCACTGTCTTTTTTTATCTCATCGGAAATTACGATACAGCCTGCAAACACATTGTCTTTTGCAACATACACTTTAGTGCCTGCTTCCTGCGATTCAAAAAAAGAAATGCCGTATTTATTCATTAATCCTTTGTTACCTGCAAGAATAATTTTACCGTCCATTAAAACGCTTACGCCAAGCCCCGCTATTTCTGTATAATCGCGAAGATTATTTTTATCCACTTCTGAATCGCGTTCAGAGTTTCTCTGCAAGTATTCATTTTTTACAGACTGCCCAATGGGATGATTGGAAAAGGCTTCTGCATTTGCGGCAATTTCAAGCAGTTCATTTTCGCTGAACCCGTTTTCGCATTTTATTTCAGTAACTTTAAACACGCCCTTCGTTAAAGTGCCTGTTTTATCAAACACTATTGTATCAATATTATTAAACGCTTCCAGAAAATTACCGCCCTTTATTAATATTCCTTTTCCGGCTGCCTTTCCAATTCCTGCAAAGAAACCCATCGGTATCGACAAGACAAGAGCGCAGGGACATGAAATTACAAGGAACACTAAAGCGCGTTGAATCCATACCTTCCAATCCGCGCCCAGGAAAAGCGGCGCGAAACATGCTAAAAGGACTGCGAGAATTACGACAACGGGGGTATAGTAACGCGCAAATTTGGTTATAAAGTTTTCGGTTTTGGCTTTTTTATTTGCCGAGTTTTCTACAAGGTCTATAATTTTTGAAACTGTAGATTCGCCGAATGTCTTTGTTACTTCTATTGTTAATAAGCCATTTTTATTAACGCAGCCTGATAAAACCGCGTCTTTAACCTGTACATTTTTTGGAACTGATTCTCCTGTTAAAGCCGAAGTATCAATCATTGAAGAACCTTCTTTTACAATACCGTCCAGCGGAATTTTTTCCCCAGGCTTTACGATAATTAAATCGCCTATTTTTACCTGTTCAGGTGAAACTTTTTCAAAGCCGTCACCGCTTAACAAATTGGCGTAATCCGGTCTTATGTCCATTAAACTGGTAATTGATTTTTTTGATTTCTCAACTGCCATATCCTGAAAATGTTCGCCTATCTGATAAAACAGCATAACACCCACAGCTTCCGTTGTTTCGCCCAATAAAAAAGCGCCGACAGTTGCAATGCTCATTAAAAAATTTTCATCAAAGACCTGTCCTTTAAATAAATTCCGAAGCGCCTTAAAAACAACATCGCCGCCCAGTATAAGATAAGCGCCGATATAAAATGCAATAGATAAAATTTCTGCATGTAATACTTTATCAAATACGATTGCGGCAGTATAAACCGCCGCTCCGCCTGTCATTCTTAACAGATGTAAATTTTTCATATTTTTACCCCTTAATGATGTATATGTTCAAAACCTTTTTCAAAAATATCTCTTACGTGATCATCCGCAAGAGAATAAAAAACAATCTTTCCCTGTTTATCGTATTTAACAAGGTTAGAAAGCCGCAGTAATTTTAACTGATGCGAAATCGCGGACTTTGTCATATCAAGCAAGACTGCCAAATCACAGACGCACATTTCGCCGGAAGACAGCGCCCACAAAATACGCACGCGGGTGCTGTCAGAAAACATTTTATACAGGTCTGCAAGCTCATAAAAATCTTCTTCCTTTGGCATGGCTTTGCGAACCTTTTTTACGATATCCGCGTGTATTACATCACAGTCGCATACAGGCGCATTTTTCTTCATGTTTACTCCTATAGTTGAATAACTATTCAACTATAATAAATATAGCCCGGCTGCCCGGGCTTGTCAATATAAAAATTTAAAAATTGAGGAGAATTTAAGAGGTGTCTAATTCCCCTGGTTACTGCCTTGGTTAGCGTTATTATTGGTGATTGTTACAGCAATAACCGCGCTTTTGGATGTATCTGCCGTTGAAATTGCAACAACATATAATGTTGGATTCCATTCATTGGGCGCGACTGTAAGTCTGCCGCTTGTGCTTACAACTGTCCTTGGTGCTTTATCGCCTGAACCGTCAGGATTTGGACCAACTTTCCATGTAACAGAGGAAGAAGGGTTATTGGTTCCCGATACAGTTGCGCTAAGCTGCACATTTGTATTTGTTTTCGTTGAAACGCTTGCGGGACTAATGCTTACGCCCGTTACCGTTGGAGTCGTCGGAACCGGATTTGGTTCCGATGGAGTTGTAACAGGAGGCGTAACAACAGGCGGAGTTGGTTCAGGTGTTGGTGTTACAACCGGAGGCGTTACATCAGGCGGTGTCTGTGTTTGCTGGTTTCTTGTTTGCTGTTGATTTCTCTCCTGCTGCTGGTTTCTCTGTGGTTGATTTCTTGACTGCTGTTGATTCGTATTTTGGTGCTGCTGTGTATTGCCAGGCGGTGTTGCAGCTGGCGGTGTTACAGGCGGTGTTGTTGCTGGAGGCGTAGGCGGCAGCGCGGCAGGCGGCGGCGCAACCGGCGCTGGCGGAGGTGCTACTGTTACAGGCGCCGGTGTAACAGCGACAGAAATGCTGCCGTATTTATTTTGATCGACAACAGAGGCAGCAAAAACAAACAGAGCAGAAACGGATTCGCTGCTTGCAACTGAAAGAATTCCGTTTGCGTTAATCGTTGTTCCGGGAGTTACAGCTCCTGTGCCTGCGGCATTTGAACTGACTCTCCATGTTACAGCCTTGGAAGGATCGTAGGTACCAACTACATTTGCGGTAAATTGCATCGAAGTGCCGGCAGGAATAGAATGACTTGGCGCACTCACAGTAACGCTTGTAACGGTCGGCACTACAACCGTTACAGAAGTAACGCCTGATTTGGTTTTGTCTATAATTGAAGCCGCTATTACATAAAGGGTTCTTAATGATTCGTTTGCCGCTACAGACAACGTTCCGTTTGAGCTTATACTTGTACCTGCAGTAACCGCTCCTGTCCCGGCAGTGTTCGCGCCCACGCTCCAAGTTACGGCATTGTCAGGATTATTATTACCTGTTACCTGCGCTTTAAACTGAAGCGATCTTCCTACAGCAACTATTTCATTAACAGGCGTTACTGCTACTGTATTAACAGTAACAATTCTAATCTGTTTTATATCATGGTAATTATCTCTCAGTGATTTTACAATAATGTAAAGAACTGACGATGGTTCATAGATATCTACGGTAAGCACTCCGTTTTGAGTAATAAAGGTTCCATTCGCGACAGGTCCTGAGCCGTCACTTGTTGAGCTTACTTTCCATTCTAAATCGCGCCCTGACGATCTCAGGATTAAACTTCCGCCCGCCAGCACAGACGAGACATTTCCGTTTGTTCTGATGCTGACAGAGTAAAAACTTGCGCACCCGGACAGCGTAATTGCCGCTAAAACCGCAGATGCAGCAGCTATTAAAAAAAATCTTAAAAAACTTGTATTTCTTTTCATGTTAAAATCCTTTTTTTTTATTATATTATATCTGTATTGATAAGTAAACCGGACAGGTAATGTAGCTGCTAATGTAGCTGCTAATGTAGCTACTAATGTAGCTGCTACTATACCTGCTACCCTTTTGATGTTTTCTTATACAAACTCCCAACCAATATAATTTTAACAATCAATATAGCTCCAATAACAAAAGGAAAAATATTGAAGCTAAAAATGTGGGCAAACCAGCCGAAAATCGGCGGCATAATGGAAGAGCCTATATACGCGCAGCCCATTTGTATGCCAATAATCGCCTGCGAATTTTCTCTGCCGAAATTGACAGGCGTTTCGTGCAGCATGCTCGGAAAAATCGGAGCGCAGCCCAAGCCGATTAAAAACAATCCTAAAAGAGGCGCGGTATTAAAAGGCATTACAATAACAATAATTCCGCAGCCGATAATTATTTGCCCCATCCGAATCATTTGCCTGTTTGATAATTTAAATGTAACAAAGCCGGAAATAAAACGCCCGAATGTTATTCCAATAAAATGCAAAGAAGCCCACTTTGCCGCAATTTCAGGCGAGAAACCTTTTTCTGTTACAAGATAACTTGCGCCCCATAACCCTGTAATCCACTCGATAGAACAATAACAAAAAAATACCGAAAGAGCCTGCTTAACTCCCGGTATGGAAAATATTTTTTTAAATCCGGGCGCATTATTTTTTTCTGATTTCTCCGAAAGTTTGTCGTTCTTCCATAATGGAAGCGAGATAATCAAAATTAAAAAAAGACAAAATTGAATTATACCTATGCTTCTGTAACCTGAATTCCATGAATCTTTATTGATTAAAAAATACGACATTATAAAAGGACCTAAAGAAGCGCCGATACCCCAAAAACAATGCAGCCAGCTCATGTGACGCGCTTTATAATGGAGCGCAACATAATTGTTAAGCGCGGCATCGACAGCTCCTCCGCCTAACCCTAAAGGAATTGCGCAAAGACATAGAAATATAAATGAATGCGAAAAAGAAAAACCAATAAGAGCCGCGGCAGTAATAAAAACGCTTGTCATTGTAACAAACCCTGTTCCAAAACGTCTTAACACTTTTACGCAGAAAATACTGGAAACGACAGTCCCGGCGGAAATTATCATCGAAATAATTCCTGCATAAGGAAGCGGAACATTCAATGCATTATACATGGAAGGCCAGGCGCTTCCCAAAAGCGAATCGGGAAGCCCAAGACTAATAAATGAAATATAAATTATACATAATAATAAAGTAACCATTATTTATGCTTTACCGTAAACAGTATCTCCGATTTTTAAAACGTGTTTAAAAACATCAGCGTAACCTGAGCTTTTATATCCCTCGATGCAAAACGCAATCTCGTGCATTTTTCCAAGCTTCATACCCATGTCTTCCCATGTTTTAATATGTTCCGTAAGCGAAATTGATCCTTCGGTTTTCTTTTCAGTGCGGACACTCCAAAATTGATTAAAGGTTGTTACGCCGATAATCGAAGGCATATTTTCGCGCGTTGTTACGTAAACGTCATAAGAGCCGCCGTCAACCTGAATAATGCCTTTTGTTTCCGCTCCCGGCGGACGCCAGCTCCCCCATGCTTCAATTACATAAAATTCCAAAAGCGGCTCAAGTGTCCAACCGTAAAGGCATTGGTAGGAGTTCCCGTCAGGCTGATAATCAACGCCGTAATCAAGGCTTATTGCACCTAACTGATCATACGTTTTGCTGCTGTCGAATTTAAGCCCTGTGCGAAAGAGTATATTATCAGCCTCCTTCCACCTGCATTTAAAAGTACCGGGACCTGTCAGCTCCATACTGACATCCCCCTCGCTTTGCCTCCAAAGCTCGTACTCAAAACCTTCAAATTCACCCCTGATATTGCTTGTAAACATACTGCAAATTATAATAAAAAATTAAACTTTTTTTAACAGTGTAAAAACAAGCATTTTTGCCAATCCTGTTAATATTTAAAAAAAAGCCTTATTATTTTTATGTACTTCTTCATCAAAATAAGGAAAATGGTTCATTTTTTATCTTTTTTTACATATTATTCAATGTCATTTATTATTTTTAATGATAACAGAGGAGATAATATGAAAATTGGAATGAAGCTTGTGCTTATTATTACGGTAGTAAATTTAGTCTGTTTCAGCGGTTTAACCCTCGCGTCAGTATCGTTTTCTTCAAACGCTATTACAAAATTGGCTGATGAAAATGCCGAAAATATCACCGGAGTTACCGCAGGAGCAGTAAAGGCCTTTCTGGAAATCGCTCTGGACGAAATCCGCGCTTATGGCTTTGTTATATCCGACTTAGATACAATCCTATCCCCTGCGGATCGGCGTCCGATGCTTAATTTCATGCTTCGAAGTTTTATCGAAGAAAGCAGATTTTTAGGAATTTGGGCGGTTTATGAACCTAATGAACTTGACGGTATGGACGCTCAGTTTGTTAACACTCCCGGAAGCGATGAAACCGGAAGATTTATAAGCTATTGGACCAAAGATAAAAACGGAATTATTGATTTAAACCCGCTTACCGGTTACGCGAAAGCCAATTATTATTTAGAAACTCTTAGAACAGGTAAAGAGTGTATTATAGATCCTTACTACGAAAATGTTGACGGAAAAAAGACAATGATTACCAGCGCCACATATCCTATCACCCGTAAGGGAAAAGTAATAGGCGCAATAGGAATCGATATTGATTTATCCCAGGTAAACAATATGGTAGAATCGATAAAACCGTTTGGAGACGGGTTCTCGGGAGTATTCACCAATACAGGTTATATCGTGGGTCACCCGGACTCCCAAAGACTTGGTAAAAATGCGCAGGATACAGAAAAAGACATGGTAGGCGATGCTCTCGGCGAAATGATGAACGCAATTACCAACAGTAAAGATTTTGTCCACGTAGTTCAGGGTAAAACAGGTCAAAAAATGATGCTTGTAATTGAACCCTTTGAACTGGGAAGAACAGGGACGACATGGTCTGCCGCTTCCATAATTCCACTGGCAACCGTAATGAAGCCTGTAAATACAATGACAATGGTTTTAATTATTATCAGCATTGTTATTCTATTTGTTATCACCATTATTATTTTATTTGTTGCCCAATCCATTACCGCTCCTCTTAAAAAGATGGAAGGTGTGTTTGAATTTGTCGGCAACGGTGACTTTACTCATTCTGCCGAAGCAAAAAGCAATGACGAAATTGGAAATATAGCGAAAGCGCTTAATGTTACTGTCGGTAAAATAAAAGGGCTTATAGGCACGATTAAAGATCAATCTGACGAACTTTCTGACATAGGCACAGAACTTTCAGCTAACATGAACGAAACAGCAGCTGCGATTAACGAAATTAATGCTAACATTCAAAGTATAAAAGGACGCACCATAAACCAGAGCGCAAGCGTAACAGAAACAAACGCTACAATGGAACAGATAACAGTTAATATCGGCAAATTAAACGATCATGTTGAAAAGCAGACATCTTCAGTTTCACAGTCTTCGTCAGCTGTCGAAGAGATGCTTGCCAATATTCAGTCTGTAACACATACGCTTATGAGAAACATGGAAAATGTTAATCAACTGAAAAGCGCTTCCGAGGTTGGACGCACGGGCTTACAGGATGTAGCGTCTGACATTCAGGAAATTATGCGCGAATCCGAAGGTTTATTGGAAATAAACTCCGTTATGGAAAATATTGCGAGCCAGACTAACCTGCTCTCCATGAACGCCGCTATCGAAGCCGCTCATGCCGGTGAAGCCGGAAAAGGGTTCGCAGTTGTCTCTGACGAAATCAGAAAGTTAGCTGAAAATTCTTCCGAACAATCAAAAACAATCAGCGTAGTACTTAAAAAGATAAAAGAATCAATCGACAAGATTACTACATCCACAGATAACGTTCTTCAAAAATTTGAAACAATCGACAACCATATTAAAACAGTTGCAGATCAGGAAGAGAATATCCGCAACGCGATGGAAGAACAAGGTCAGGGAAGCAAGCAGATTCTCGAAGCCATTGGAAACCTCAATGATATCACAAGGCAGGTAAAGGGCGGTTCGCATGAAATGCAGGAAGGTTCAGGCGAAGTAATAAGAGAAGGAAAGAACCTCGAAATCATTACCCAGGAAATCACAGGCGGTATGAACGAAATGGCAACAGGCGCTGACCAGATTAACATCGCTGTCCACCGCGTTAACGAGCTGACTGTATCCAACAAGGATAAGATTAATGTGCTGTTAGGTGAAGTAGCCAAGTTCAAGGTTGAGTAAACGCTGCAAACCGCCATAGGGGATTTTTGATACAAGCCTGACTGAAACGGTCAGGCTTTTTTTTATTTTAGATTCTAAGGAAAAAGCCTGGCTGTTCCAGAACAGGCTTTTACTCTACACCAGATACTTCTTTAATATATTAATCAAAGAGTTCAGATCTATCGGTTTTTTTAAGTGGTCATTCATACCGGCTTCGAGGCATCTTTCTACGTCTTCGCGGAATACGTTAGCTGTCATTGCGATAATCGGAACCCATTTTGGATTCGCCATGCTTTGCCCTTTTTCAAACGAGCGGATAGCATGGGTTGCCTCGTAGCCGTCCATTTCGGGCATCTGTATATCCATGAAAATTAAACCATATTTATCAGGCGCTTCTGTAAACATATGAACCGCCGCTGCCCCATTCTCGGCGCATTCGATAGTTAAATTTGTCGGCTCCAGCAAGGTCATAACAATTTCGCGGTTAATTTCCACATCTTCGGCAAGCAGCACTGTCTTACCGGTAAAATCAACGAAGTCGTTTTTAATATTATTGTCTGTTCCGTCGGAATACTCGCTGCTGTCTCCGCGTTTTAATAAAACGTCAAAGAAAAATTTAGAACCTTCTCCAAGCTGCGACTCTATCCAAATATTTCCTTCCATAAGCTCTACTATACGTTTGGAAATCGGAAGACCAAGCCCTGTTCCGCCGAAGTTACGAGCGGTGCGCGCATCTGCCTGTTCAAAGGATTCAAACAGGCGGCTTTTTTGTTCGTCTGTAATTCCGATGCCTGTGTCACAGACACAGATTTCAATGCGGCACATTTCGTTTTCTTCAGAAACAAGCCGCGAAGCAATTGTAATATTGCCTTCCTCGGGCGTAAACTTGGCGGCGTTGGATAAAAGATTGGTTATTACCTGCACAAGTCTTTGATCGTCACCAATAAGCACCGGCGGAATATTTTCCGCTGTATTAACAATTAATTTTTGTTTTCTTTCTTCTATGCGCGGGTTAACAATGTCCATGGATTTTTGCAGCATTTCGTCAAAATTAAAACTGACAGACGAAAGCTGAAGTTTGTTTGCTTCTATCTTTGACATATCCAAAACATCATTGATAACGCCCAGCAAATGTTTGGATGCTCCTTCAATTTTAAAAAAGGCGTTATCTTTTTTTACTATATCATCCGCCATTTTTCCGATTGTCGTCATTCCGATAATCGCGTTCAGCGGCGTGCGTATTTCATGGCTCATATTGCTAAGGAAAGTGCTCTTTGCCTTATTTGCCTGCTCAGCGTCTATACGTTGTTTTTGTGTGCTGAATAAAATCTTTTTTTCTTCTGTAATATCCATTATAGCGCCTGCAACGCGGTTTACATTCCCGTCTTTATCGCGGATAGACTCTCCGCATACGCGAAAATACAAATACTCGCCGCTCTTGCAAAGAAGCCT
>Ga0209755_10003614_pt1 | contig 19186 bp, 12 predicted proteins | sample TergutCo191P1_FD_187301 | JGI IMG/M metagenome (GOLD analysis project Ga0209755, IMG submission 187301) | Cornitermes sp. P1 segment gut microbial communities from Petit-Saut dam, French Guiana - Co191P1 (SPAdes) (version 2) | ecosystem: Host-associated > Arthropoda: Insects > Digestive system...
TGGGGCCCCCCCCCCCGGTGCCTTCCTGTGTTTGTTTCCACAACATTGCAGTGCAGTTAGTTATTTATCTGCATAGTCAGTCAGTCAGTCACCATTTGTTTAAATTTGATGTTATAACTTTGCCTGATATCATTTAGAAAGCATCTTCCACCTGTAGACTCCTTTTCTACATGGCGTGTCATTTTACCAGAGTAACAAATGACATACTGCTGACAGATTAGAACTAACAATTGTACAGCATTCTATGTTCTCTTTTTTGTCTACACATGACAGTTTTGCAATGCAACCTTTTTTTGGCTCAGCACATTCTAGTTTGGCATTGCACACAAATTTAAGATGGCCACACATATTTAAGTGCCGAATATAGGGAAGAAATCTTGTCTTGCATTTGCATAAATGTGGAATATGGGTTGCAAATGTTAGATCCTCTGAGTTCTATGATCCTTATACAGTAACTTACACAAATTGATTTCCATACCCTTATGCTGAAATAAGATTGTTTTGATTTCTTCATGCTGCTTTGTTTTGTGCAGTGAGACAGGAGCAGATCTGAACTGTGTGTGTGTATTCATATTGTCTTTGATTGTACTTACACACTTTTGTCAGTAAGTTTAAATTGTAAACATTATGTATCAGATATTGTATCAGTCCAGCATTAATAATTTTTCTTAAGTCTAGTCTGCAAATTCAGCTCCTGTTAAGAATTTGGGATGTAATTAATTACCTTGTGCCACTGTTTTGATGCTAGACATGGCATAGATTGAAAGGAATGACATGTACCAAGCAGCACAAAACAAGAAATACTCGCAGTAGAATATACAGAACATACATATTCCTAACAGAATGTCTGACATCATGTGGAAATTTAACAAGGACAAATGTCTGATTTCCAAAGATGAAATAGAATTAAATACCAGATTGTAGAATTTGCAATATGAAAATGGGAACAAGAAAACGGCACTTAACCAAGTGGATCGGACTAATCAGACCTCATGCCCCCCCGGGCCAAAGATGGGAAAGAAAGTTATATTCTCTACAAAATGACTTACACTTTTTGGGCAGCACCAGCTTTCTAAGTCACCATGGGTAGAAATGTGTAGCACAACCAAAACCAAGATCTCCAGACCAAAATGTAGACATTTTAAAATTGGAAACTCAAGTCACATTATTTTTGAGACCTGAAGTGAAGTGTGGATGGGGGAAGGCCATGTAACCTCAGTCCTTAATTCAAGAAGACACAGCACATTGTAGGAATGAAAGTTATTGCAGAAAATGTGTAAATAATGCAAATACAGTCATGAATCTTCATACAAATCTGTCTTATATTTCGTGGGTCGGTTATCTTATTCACGTTACTGAATAGTATTTCAATCTGTTGATATTGCTGCTGTACAATCCATGAAGCACAGACAAAATTCATATTGACCCTGTCATTGAGTCTCTACATAAGAAGGTATAAGTATATGAGATATGAAGTCTGAAAGTGGTGATTATGAGGGTTGCCTTTTTGGGAGATGTGATGGGTAGTTTGGTAGAAAAATGCTGACATTTTGGACAAACATGCTACTGGCATCTTCAGAGAACAGGAGAGTCTTTTTGTCCAACACTCCAAGAAGACATTTTGTGGTTTTGAGGTATGGCAGAACAGTTACTTAAGACAGTGCCCAGTATGTCAAGTACATTTGAATGTTTTTTTGATATGTTACATGCACTACAACAGGAAGTATGTCATTTTTGCCATCACCTTTGATTGTGCTAAACGTATAGGAAAATACTAGTTACAGGCAAATATTAATTAAATCAGCACATCTAATATAATTTTATTGTCCCTACTTTTTTACATGTTTTGGCTATGTCTTCACCACCATCAGTCAGTAATCTTTAGATGTTAATTGGTACTTGATAAGCAGTGCCAATCATCCCACATTCAGTATGGGCTCCCAGGTTTTCGGCTGGTCTGTACAATTTAAAAAAAAAGTGTTATGGAATTTTTAAGTACAAATATAGTTTCAATACAGATACAATTCCAATACAGATACAGTTTCAATACAGATACAGTTCCAAAACGCCATTAAATTGCCTTATGGTTTCAATACAAATATAATTACAAAGTGTCATTAAATTGCCTTCATGTGTCATTTATTTGTTCCTTGGGTTCTTGGCATTACTTAGTCACTCATATAGTTTGTTCTTCTGTAATCATCTTTTTTCAGCACATTGTTTTGTAGGCCATGCCTTGGGTATTCATTTTGAGCTTTTTGTTCCATTGTTTATGTAACCCACCTTGCTTAGTGACTGTACTTTCTTTGTTATATTATTGTATTTATATAAGGTGCAGCCTAGGATTGTGTTTCACTATGTGTGGTATTGTGTTCTATTGTGGGTGCCCATCCATGCATGCATGCATGCATGAGTGTTTAGGACTATTACAGTCCTTAACCAAAAATGCACATGTTTTACTGATATATATTTCACCTTATCTGACCCCTACATGTTCCATATACACTTTCCAGATCATGCAACCCTTAGCTTAGTTACCACTGTACCAGCTACACTATTCAAGCACACTTTAATACCCTTCATTTTTTTGTTATGATGATGCTAAATATCCTAATGACCACATTTAAGTGAATAATATCTTGTAGTCCGCTTTTACTGTGTACCATTTAGGTTCAGATATCTTTGTCAGCCTTTTTAATTTATAAAACAGTAGCTTATTTGTCTTTTAATTAAGGAACGACACTTTGAAACAGCACAAAAGGACACATAGAGTAGTTACTGGATATTTTTATTGAATTGCGAAATTTTTAAGAGCACTAATAAGTACGAGCAGCATGGTAACGAGCATGTTCTAAGTTTATTCTCTCAATATCTGTGCTGTTCAGGAAGAGTGATGTGTAAAGTTGAAGATATATATATATATATATATATATATATATATATATATATATATGCATAGTTTGTGCAGTCTGTTTTTCCAGATTCTATTTTGGGTTTCATTTTTGCAATACAAATAACTGACAGCAGATTTCATCTCATTTTGTTTTAAGCATTGCTGGGACAATAGAATGCTGAATATTTATGCTTTTGAAGAAATTAAGGTGGAAGAGGAACACTCAGCAATAGCATTTGATTTTTCAGGACATGCCCATTCAGAATTTCAACTAGGATACCAACTGTTCTGTTCTGCATTGTTTTGCTGTCTGTCCCAGCAACTGCTGGAACAGCACTACATATTGGTCCATGACCAATCTCTCCACATCCATTATAATTCATTATGAATAGGATTGTGAAATGGGCTTTAATGTATATTTCATTGCGTTATTTCTGCAGCATTATAACTGATGTCCATATTAGTTTCAGTAAAGTTCTTCAAATTTCACAAAATTATTGAAATTGTTAATGTGGTAGGTTGCCTTATTCATTTGACTCTGTTCTACAAGCTCTGTTAATTTTGTAGTGCGTGAAGTTGCAGTTGTATTTATAGGGGAAAATTGATGACTTTTTTGCTGGGTCTCTGCCTTGATTGTAAATAAACAAGCGGCATAGTGAACAGCGAAACACCATACGATTTTATTGGAACTCTTTTTGTTTGCCAGTATTTGTAAGTATTAAATTATTTTAGTTTCAATAGAGAAACTTTTTTCAAGATTAATTTATTGTATGGGACTATCATTTTGATTGTATGGACTGGAGAAAGGAATGTGTGAGATTACAGTACTTTTGCATTATAGTTATGAAAATGATACCAGATTGTACAATTTGTATTGTGACTGATGGGAAAAATATGTGTCAGTTACTGTGCTTCATATTGTTGTATTGTACCTAACAATGGATGCAGGTGGCAGGATGTATAATTAATTTTGTGCTGCAACAGAGGTAATTAATTTTGTTACACCATTGATATAGTTACAGTTTCATAGTGTAAATTGTGTGCATCACCATTAAATACAGTACATGATGCCAGACACATGTGCATCTAGTGTCAAGGCTGTTAATGTATCATGCTGTACCTCTGCATTCCATTATGCCTTCATTGTATTGTGTTTGGCACCATAATTGCTTTACCATAAAAATAATTTTTAACTTCCACTTTTTGTGAATTATTGCAGTAGGTTCTTCTCCAAACAGTGTAAAGGTGTGTTCAATACACATTCTTCAGTTTTATAGCAGTAAACTTTCAAATGTTAGTAGAATCCATTGCTTTTATGGCTGTGAAATGTTTTGGAAATGCAGTATTCAAATAGAACAATGAAAATCCCCAACTAGAATGACTGATGTGCAGTGGGATGCAACTGAGCATTTTAAATGCCTGCTAAATGCACAAAATTATTAATTTTTGTGTGTTCAGTGCGTTTGTCTAATTGTCACGTACCATTTGAACCACTGACTGCACAGAATTGCAGCCCTCCATTGTAATACATTAATGTTGTTTTTTTTCATCATTATGTTTTTAACAAATCACAGTATGATTTGATATTGTCATAAGATTTATGACCAGAATGCCCTCATGAATTTACATCCATGTGTGTTGAATTTTGTTCCTTTCATACCAAACAAGAAGTAAACAGAAATTTAGTACTTTGTCAGTCTTGCTGTTTCTGTAAATTATGAAGTTTATATTAACCTACTAAATGAAAGATGGTGCTTATAGTTGTAGGTAACAGTTACATGTAATTTTGTTATAGTAAACCTGATCATACATGTTTTTTTAGAATTACCATGGCTTATACAATTTACTTGCTTGCTCAGAGGGACACTGTTGATGTACAGGCTGACAAGGTTGCTACAGTGACATTTTCACTATTTCTGTGTACATATATTTATGACAGCATGAGCTTCACTCATGGGCACTTGTAAGGCCTAAGAACTTACTCCATGAGTCTGACTCATTCCTAGATACTCTTGAGTATTTAAGTATGGTTCCAATACGATACAGTGTCCACTTAAACTTTATGTGCAGTGCATACATGCAGTCCAGCTGAATGAGTGTTGTACTGGTAGAACTGGTGGATTTAAAGTCACATTTCCTATGTGATAAAGGTTACAGACAGAAGGAACTGCACCTTTTATCAGAGACATTCTTTTACTTTCAGAGAATTTTAGTAAATCTTATGTAGAATTGTGTTGAGTCCTATAAATTTGTAGACCATGTCATGTGGTTCACATTAGAGTTACTTACCTTTTGTGTGTGATTTAAGAGAAGAAATTTATCAAAATTTATTTGTTCTGTTTGGTGTTATTACATGTTGCATATGCATACATACAAATAAAGTTTGACATGCAAATGCATTACTGCAAATTGTGCGTATGGGATATAACAACAACAACAACAATAATAATGTTAATAAACCAAATATCGGGGCACTAGATTGCAGTATATGAGACCTTTGCTAATTTATGAGAAGTTTTTGCCTTGTTTTTGTACTCACTGCTTGATGAAACTTACAAAACTTTGTGTTTATAGCAAATTCACATAATCTTGATGTGACTAAGGGTCCTTAGGTACAATAACAAAAGCTCTATCTCATATGGAAGATTCCACACTCTTACAATGATATATGTTTCCTTTTTAGAGTACCTTTACTCCTTAAATATGCTTTAAATCATACCTTTTGAGAATGAGGAATTGGTAGTTCTATAAAACACAAGTCATTGCCAACATAAATCACACTCTTTGTCACTGTATTAATTCTTTGAACTACCATTAAAACATATGCCTTTCTGGATTTCAAATGTGTTTATTGTTTTTGTTCTCAACATTTGCCTTTCTACATGTGCCAAATTTGCCAACATATATGATTGTTTCATTTCTTGTTTGTAGTGGAATTTAATTTTATTGGGTTTACATGTGTAGAGACTTTCATAGGCAAAGTTTCATTCCTCACTGTTGTGCACTAAATCTTCCCATTTGATGATTTCTTCACCACAGAACAGTGCAGTCATGTTCCCTCTCTGCAAGGGTTTTACAGAACCACTGACTGGTCCTAATGTAGAATATCTAGTTGACATTAGCATTAAGCTTGTAAACTTGCGGTTGAGATTTAGTTGTAGTTACATGGCAACATATTTTGAAAAGGAATTGTAATTTTAACTTGAAGAAAAAAAAATAATACTTTGTCTATAATGTACAGTTTACTTTGTGATTTTAATGTTGTTTTGACATCCCATGTACATTAAATGTATGGGAATTAATTCAAAGAAAGTTTAAGGTGTTGAAAATTAACAAATAAATTTTGTTTTAAACAATTGTGACAAATTGTAAGTCCTGTACTTATTTCTCATTCCTCTATTACCATTGTGTGACACTTCAGTGTTGATCACCTTTTGTTACTTTTCTGTTTAACATACATTATCCTTGTGTCCATGCCTATATCTGCGTGCATGTGTGTGCCTGTGTGCACATGCTTATGTGTCTGATTGTGGAAGATATTGGTATGAACACGAATGCCATGGATGCATTTCATTACAATACTGAACAGAACATATGTCTTCAAGTTCTTGCAAAAGGGCTGTTTTATTTCAAAACTCTGGACAATAGCTATGTGAACAAATTTCTCTATGAATTGTTGCTTGTGTAAAGACATCTCATTCCAGTTCTGTCACTGTTGCATCCAGAAACTTGCATATTCAGAAGCTGATATTAACTCAGCTGGTAACATATACATCTTTTATGAATCTGGAAGTACAGTTCATTAGTCACAAGTAGCAATTAGTCTCTTCAATTCAACATCATGTCAAAGCCATGACATTCTGTTTCTCTAAGATTTATTTGAATGCTCTCTGTCCTTCCATCTATGCCTAACATCTCTTTGAAGGCCTCTTTGCTTGAGGTAGCTAACTAAACTTTTGTGTGCATTTCTCATCTGCCCCATGCAGACTAATTCCACCTATTTAATTGTCCACAATATGATGTTACAATGGTAGGTGGTGAAGAGTACACATTGTGGAATTCCTGATTATGCAGTTTTCTCCACCCTTCTGTGTTCCTTTCTATGTTGTAAGACTATACATTCCCAGCACTGTGTTCTCAAAACTGCTCACTGTCTTTTTTGTACTGTACCTTAATGTGTGAGTAAAATTTTACACCGCTATAAACACAGGTAAATTCATGGTTATTGTAGACAGCAGACAGGAAAAGGAAAGATTCTGAAGTGAATATTAGCAAACAGTTCCTGCTTATAACTTCAAACATTGTGATTTTTGCCTGTTATTATTTCCAAATACAGCAACACCTGGATTTTACATTCTTTAAATCTGGATTTTCCTTGATGCTGTGCATGTTGTTCTTGGTTCTGCCAAAACTTTTGTAAGAACAGGTATTACATTTTCAAGAAATATACATTTATGCTTTATACCATATTCCTCAATTGTATGTCCAAGTTGAGCATAAATTGGCCCGTTGCTGTATTGCTAAGTACTTTCAGTTGGAAATAGTGAAAGTTATGATTTTTAGTTATAATTTCCTATCTCACCTGTTGTCTTTGTGTATGCCTACTATTGTATGGCTTCAAGGTAGTGCCTGGAGGGCCGATCCATGGTTCCTACCACTGCCAAGCCTGTGAAGTGACAAATGACTCTTGATATGAGATGTAAGTGACTGTCAGGGCCCTGTGCTTACTACTGTGTTAGCTTTGCTTTATCAACTGGCAGTATTTTACTGTTTCATGGTTAAACCTTGTTATAAGCAACAGCAAATGCTGCACTCTTATTAAGTCACTATGTCTACTGTGAATTAAACTAGCAAAGAGTTTTATTATAATTTCTGGTTGTGATCTGTCTTCCATCACAGTGAGTGAGCCAAAGAAGAGGAAAGCAAATTTTGGGCTTTTGTGACCGTGCATCATGAACGTAAGGCGAAGAGAGAGAAACCAACAAGATGCAACTAATCTGATGTTTATTATCAAACTTCTATCTCAACATGTTTTGGGCATCATTGTGCCCATCATCAGGAGATCAAGATTGTGTACTACCGCATATGGTGTTCTGCACTGGTTGTGCTGGCTGTGTTTGTGTGGAGCTGGGACGCGGGCTGTGTGCACCGTGTGGAAGTAGAACAGTAACTTTCGTGCAGTGCACACAACATGTTCAGTTCCAGGGTGCTCCACGCAACTACAGCCAGCACAACCAGTGCAGAACACCATATGCAGTAGTACACAATTTTGTTCTCCTGATGATGGGCATAATGATGCCCAAAACATGTTGAGATAGAAATTTGATAATAAACATCAGATTAGTTGAATCTTGTTGTTTTCTCTCTCTTCACCCTAAGAGGAAAGCATTCTCTATTGGAGAAAAAAACAGACAGTTTGGCCCATGTGGTTTCCAGTAAGAAAACATGTTACATTGGCTGCCAAATTAGGAATTTCACTGTCATCACAGAATGTTGTTAAAAACAAGAAAGACATCGAAAAGTCTATTAACAAAATGTGGCAGGTTCTCTGCTCCAAGGAAGAGCCTTAAACAGCGACTGTTTCAAGACCTGAAAGGTTTGTTGACCATGCTCTTTTAGCAAGGTAGACCATACAGCGTGGTAGTTGGTGGCACACTACTGAGAGAAAAGCATCTGTACATTGCCATTGAAGATATCAAAGCCCCTAATGGCTGGATCACCAGTTTCAAGCAGCAACATGGTGTTGTGTGCAAAACTGTATTTGTAGAGTGCAGAAGTATAGATTTTTCAATGGTGGAGGTACAAAGAAAGAACAGTTGCTCAACGTTATGTATGGTTATGAGCCCAGGAACATTTGATTTAAAAATTAAGAAATGACAAAGACAAACAGCTACTCAGATTACTGATATTACTGATGCATCTGGGAATAAATTGAACTAAAACATAATTGTGTTTTCTCCCAGACATACCCAATCTCTTTTCTTCCCTTAGGGAGGCCACCTGATCTTGATATAGCTCTTGTAGTTAACCAAGTGCTAAATCACTACAAGTTACATGCTAGTTCCAGAGCACCAAGTTCTATGGACATGATAGCTGGAAGCATTCTAATGTACTTGTGGCTACTGATCAAACTCAGAATCCTGGGCTGACTGGTCCATGTTTGATATGTCCTGTTTTCAAACTATGGTATTCCTGATGACAGAAAAATAATTTCCGTATATTTTTATTCTTTGAGTCATTTTTATTGGTATTTTGGTGTTAATTTCCATAATGTTATACATGTAATTAATATTCTTCAGACTTACTGTGAGAAAATTTAAGAGTTGTGAAAATAGCAAAATAATCCAGTGGGTGTAGTGTAATTATTTTGTCATTTAAAAATGTTTTCTTTATTTAAGAAATGATATTGTTTTGTGCATGTACCTCTTATCCACTGAGACTATAGATTTATTAATGTCTGACCAACTGTTATGCCCTTAACATCTAAGTGCTCATACATTTGTAGAGAGTGTTCTTGAAGAAAGTAAAAACAATGCCAAAGGGGACTAGGGTACATGCATTTATTATGCAGTTTTGTAAAGAAACTGTCTCTCCTGGATTTTCATTTTATGTATGTAATGCTATAATTTGTATAGAAATGCCTGTTTGGAGGATTTCCATCTTTCCTGTCTAAAACTAACAATGTGAGAGTGCAGAAAATTTCACCCTCAGCCTCTAAGTGGTGTTTAAAGTGTCTGCTGATGTCCTATTTTGGAAAGAATCCTTACTTGTATTTCATAGATTAGGTTATTTGAAACAATGCCAACTATATTAGTACTAAGGCAGAGACAGCTGATAGTTTCTCACCATGAAGATCTGGGTTCAGTTCGAGGGTGCTCCACGTAGGATTTGTAGTATACAGAGCAGTGCTTGGTCAAGTTTTACTTCAAGCACTTTCCTTTTTTTGAGACATCATTCCACCAATGCCCTTGTCTCATGTGGTACAGTTCTGTACATACATTTGTTCAAAAAATACTGTGCCTTAAAATTGAATATGACAGCTGTTGGAAATAAATACAGGACATTACATTATGTAATGTAATTACTGTACATTATTTGGGGCGATGGAGAAGAATAACAGAAAACAAATAACATCTTACTGTCATTATCATTGTTGACGATGTTAAGCTGTGGTTACGTGATTAGTTACCAGTTAGTTTGGTGTAACATCCCAGAAAATTTGAATTTTTGCCACAAAATGTAGATCATTTCCATTAAGAGTTATTGGACATTTAGATTTTGTTCCATCTAAGTCAAATGCTGCTGACATGAAGATAAAAATTCCATTGTCAACTTAAGTCCTTATTTCATTGCCTTGCAATTTGGGGTAGTTCATTATACAAGTCACGTGTATTTTTCCATTTCCATACATGTATATAATGGTGACTGTGTGCTACATAAAAATGAACATAGGTGGGTTAGAGCAGAACTCAGGCATTTTACATGCCATAGATTGGATCTTCCACCTCAGTTCTGTAGGTCTGATATTCTTAAAAAAAAGTGTAAATAATATGGGTGTAAAATTTTATAATAAGCTGCCATATCATTTGTAACCTCTAGAGAACATACAACTTTTTAGAAAGAAATTTAAGTTTTTCCTATTACAACAGACATTCTATTCCATAGACGAATATCTGTCATATGAGTATTTATCATGGAAAATGTGTATGTAAATGGAAGACTAGGAGCCTGTGTAAGTCTATAGAACTGGTAGCATGTTAAGGCATTGTATAGAATATGCTGATGACAGGTATGGCTACTGATATGAATAGTTGTATTAAGGAATTGTTGACTTGTCCTGTACAGTTTTTGTCAAAGGGATGAATAAAAATGTAATTATCTCTTTTGATGGGGGTATGAGTTACATAAGGATTTTTAAAAGTCATGTTCTTAAAACTGTCAATCTGTTATCTGTACAGTCATACTTGAAGTGTACAGGAAAAAAGGACAGTGGGATGGATTTTAACAAGCACAAATGTGTCTTCTTTCCTAAAGTGGCATGGTTCCTTGAAATGTCATAAATCGAAAGTAAAAAAGAAAGGAATTCCATTTAAACCCTCCCAAAATTACAGTCCTATGTAATTATATTAAATGTTATAAATTTAATTTATTATGCAGCTTAATTACAACATTAGTATATATACAGCAGACTGTTTGTGTGTGACTGGTTATGTGTAACTGGTTGTGTGTAACTGTTTGTGTGTAACTGTTTGTGTCTGACTGTGTGACTGGTTGTGTGTGACTGTTTCTTTTCTTCTCTGACTGCAGATGTAGGTATTTTAAGAAATTAGATGGTTTTAACTTTTCTTGCAGGAAATTGGATGGTTTTAAATTCTGTTAGTAGAAATAGAATGGCATCCCTTCCTTCCTGTAAACCACCTCTTAACACTGCATAAAAGTACAACACTGTTTCTGAAACTCTTAAGTGCGTTTACATTTAATAAGTGTTCGAAGATAACTTTTTCTGTGTCATTACTGATGCCATGCCTGTCATCTGTCACATTTGCATCACCCAAACACTGAATGAGTCCTTTCCAGTCACTTCAGATTTTGTATCTGCTCTTACACCCTTTGAAATTTGGAAGCATTTTTTGTTAATGACACATTTGATGTAAAAATAAGATACAATAATATACGTGCATTTACCTTTTCTATTTCATGACCACTATTTAGTTTGGGAATTATATGATGAAATATGGTAGCTAATTTAACAGCATATGTTTTAAAGATAGATTTTGAAAGTCATGGGCTTATCATTGTTGTTAACATAACAAAGATTAATGTATTGTTGATATTAATATACCCGTCTTGTACTTGGTGCATGCTTTTTCCATTCTTTACCCAGATAACTAAGAAGGGGCTGTATATATTTCTGGAGCCCAGCATGTTAAAAAATACACACAGGAGAAGATATCTCTCCACTTGTGTTGTGGGCATCAGTCATAGCTATGAAACAGTGCCTTTTTGTACTTCTGCTTTATTTCTCAATTCATCCATTTCAGGTTTTGTCATGTTGAGCATGTGTGAGGCAGAGTCTGACAGTGGGAATCCTGCATCACAGTTATCGAATTGTCATGACACCATTTCGGATTTTTCAGATGAATTTTGTGATGCTGTACCTAACAATACTGGCTCATGTTCAGTTAGTGTACAGTCTTGTGGCACTATAACAGGTGACTCAGGTTCGTGAGGGATTGAATCAGATATTTCTGAATTTGTCACACTTGATTCAGAATTTGTGGTTGGAATCTGTACATGTGTCTGATCTGCCATACTCTGTTTCATATCTGAACAATGCAAAGTTGAAATCTCAGTGTCTTTGCCAGCATTATTCTGTGTATCACTCAACTCTGTTTCACATCCACTACCCTTAATTTCAGTTTGTTCAGTATTTATATGCAAATCATTGGTCACTGTTTCTTCCTGAGTACTTAAATGCATGGAATCTTTAGTTGCAACTTGCTCAGTAGTCAGATTAGTAGAGCTTCTAATTGTGATTGGCTTGTCATTTTGTTGTAAATAATTTTCCTCTACTTCCTGCCCTAAATGTGAGTTCACTGAGCACATGTCCCTTAAACTTGTCTCACAAGTATGAATCTTGGCATTGCCTTCACTTGAAGTTGTTTCGAAGCTCGTATTTATCTTGCATAATAGTGCAGGGTCAGGCTGCACTGAGGATTTTCTTGGTACTACAAACTCCTTTACTCTTACAGCTGTATGCTTCTTCTGGTTCTGGAACAAATACACCTTTCAGGCTCTGAAGAAGTACACAGGTGAATAAATACATGACATCTGAATGAGGTATGTTAAAAAAAAAAAAAGGAGCGAGGGAGAGAATGATCAAATTGAACAGTGTTCAGTAGGATATAGTTACAGAGGTGAACTTCAGTTGTAAAGGTGATGAAGCCTTGGGTTCTAACATTATCAGATGAGACACCTTAATTCTGATGATATATTACGAATTTAATGAGGAGTGTCATAGTTGTTTTTTGTTATGTGGAGAAGTAAGAAATGCATAACAGATTTTGGTCAGAAGACCCAAAAGGAAACAGTGTGTTATGAGACCTAATCTCAGATGGAAGGTTGATATTAAAATATGTTAGAGGAAGAAAATGGGTGTGAGGATGTGAACTGGATTCAGCATCATGCCTCCATCTACACTTCGGTCTTCCATTCACTCTTATAAAATTTTCTGTACAAGATATTTACACTTGTTTCTATCCATACTACCTCCCACACATCTCCAGCTTCTGTTTTTAATCACACTAGCAATACAAGGTGAAGAGCACAAATTATGAAGCCAAACATTATGTAATTGTCTCCATTCTCATGGTATTTAAATTTTCTTCAGTCAAAATGTTCTGAGAGCACTGTGTTTTGCTCACATCAATATCTGCATTTTTTCCCACACACAGTAGACCTACCAGGGTTGCTGACAAGTCCTTAGCCTGACCAGGAAGAAAACGAGCTTGGAAGCATGTCAGGGACGTGCGCAATTTCAACGACATCGAGACGCGAGCTGTCATCACGTTTTTTTTTCTGCAAGGCAAGGCACTGAAGGAAATTCACGCCATTCTGTCAGAAACATTAGCTTATTGCCTTCCTGATCAGGCTAAGGACTTATCAGCACCCCCATACTTAATTTATTGCCATGGAAGTTCTGAAAACAAGAACTGATATTACAGCACTCTTTGTGTTTGACTTTGCTCTTCTGTATGGTGGAACTGTTCCATTCCACACCCTGAAAAGTTAAATTAGCCGTGAACCTGAAAGTTAAGTTATCTGGGATGTTACACTGTACTGACTGGTAAATAGTTACTGACATTTTGGAGGAGCATGCTGCCTCCATTTGTAGTGTCTGCTCAACCCTGAAGATGGGGCCAGCACACTGTCCAGACCTTCTTTAACCATTATCCAGTCAATGTGGTGTCACATCCGAGAAGACTTGGTTTTTTATCATTGCAAGTGTGAGAACCTAAAATCTTGCAGACCATGAACCTGCTTCCCAGTAGGACAAGTTGCTGCAAAGAGTTCAGATGGTACATTTTATTTTTGAATATTTTAGTAGTACATTACCTGCAGATAATGTTGACTGTGGCCAGAGTGATTGTTGTCATTGCTTACTGTGATGTTTGTCAGTTCTTGATCATTTTGCAAGCAACAGTGTCGGCTGTGACAGTCCAGTTCTCGACACTGAACCAAACAGCAATTTTCATGGACACTTGGCAGCTCCATCAAGTTACTAGTGTGGTCCATCTGGAGTTAAAATAAATATTTGTCATTCTCAGATGTTACTGAACCTTACAGTATAAAGAAATATGACCCTGTAGTGAATGATAATGAACAATAGAGTGAGCACATAGTCGTGATTCATGGATTTGTAATTTCTGTTGTTTAATCCACGAAACTACTGAATGGATTTCATTCATACAATAAAACTGCTCAACAAATTGAAATTTGTTAGATGTGTCAGTCACTTGGTTTCAGTTTCTTTCCTTGAAGCTACAGATGAATTTAAGCAGTTTTTTTCAAAAGGTGTTCTTTTACAACAGGAAGATTTTATGTTACTGTATTACTGCCATCTGTTGAAATATGTGGACTATAAAATGCAGCACTTACAATAAGCAAGATTTTGATGTAGAGTCAGCATGAGAAAATCAGAGGATACATTGTGATGTAAGTGCATCAGTGTATATTAATGTACTTTATTTAAATCTAAGTCAAGTTTACATTGTATTTAGTTTGCTCATGAGCAAACAGCCCTATGTTATCGTAGCAATCCCAAGAAGTATTAATCAAAAAATTTTCTTCTTCCTCTTTGGCCTACCATTTAAAGAAATTTCATGAAAATAATGGGGGAACTTCCATATGAATTTGTGTCACCAAGGATCCTGTAACAGATGAGCAGTTTTATTTAGAAAAATTTATTTTCATACTTGTCTCTCATTTGAGAAGCTACTTAGATGTATTTTAAGCCAGGGTTGGTCAGAAAATGAAATCACAATTTTGCAGTCCTGAGAGGGGCTGAGAGGAATATTGCTTTGCTAATGCAGTGGATTGCATTAATAAACTAATTGCATACTCTGTTTGACATACTGACATGTAATATGCAGAAGACATTTAAATGAACTTGTCTAATGCTGTCACAATGCAGTGTTTAAATGAGATGGATGTAGATTAAATTAACCACAATACCATCCATTACCTTGGAATAACGATGCATTTCTATGCATTCCCTGTTTCTGTCTCAAGAAAATCTTGCAGTAAAAGCTGGTTTATCTGGCTCTGGATGATCCAGAAAGTTCTATTAATTGGAAATTTACACATACCACAATATTGTACTATTTTATCTACCAGAAGCGCCCTGCACCTCTTCTGAGAGTTCAGAAAGCAAAAAATGATCAAGAAAAACTATTTACAGGGTAAGTAAACAGTCGCGATAGTAAAAGTAAGATGTGTTTCTCAGTGTCCAATTTTTTTGTAAGGTTATGTGTGTACCATGTTACATGAGTAGTGATGAAAAGGAAGTAGAAAATACAATGGGACAAGGGGACAGGGCATCAAGTAAATTCAGTGACTAGGTCTATCCTTAAAGTAACTGACATTATGGTAGACATTATGTATAATGTTTTAATACCTTGAAAATTGCAATATCTGGCAACCTTTATTCCCAGAGGTAAATAAGTGTGTATTATAGTATGATTTTCAATATTATTGATTTCCACTGCACTGCTTGTGGGTCCAGAGTATTAGTAATACTGCAACTACTTTATAATTGGAATAGGCCTACATGAAATTTCAGGTTTTCACAGCAACAGAATTTTATATTCTGATCCTCTGGGTTGTGATACTGTGTAGTCTTGTAGAAGGGTACTTCTTTTTTGGAAGCACATTGAGTTAAAAACAAACATGAAGATTCAGGCAGTGGGATTGTCTTAAATGTCTGAATCCACCTAAACTCTGGATTGTCAAATGTGAAGAGCACATTCTACATAAATACCTAATTAGGTAACCATTAATGAAGTAAAATAATAGACCATCATTCACAACTGAAATTTAATAGTTAGCTTTTTATTTAGTGCAACATGTGGCCTGCATGACCTTTACCAGGTACATCCTGATGATGGCCATGCAGGCCACTACATTTTGCACTATATGATGATTGACCGTGAAATTTGAGTTTGATTGATGTTCTGTGTATTATTTTATTTCAGTATGTAAATTCACAGAAGAGTGTTTAAACTAAAGTAGCTATAGCTGGAACTTGCAGACTCACCACAGCTAGAATAAATAGCTTTTATTCAGTTGAATGTGGTTCACAATGTCAGAACCTGCCTCCCGCAGATACATTACAAGGTTATTGTTCTCTTATTCCTGGCTGACTGTTAGGAAATACTTCATAATTTGTTCTATTATCCTGTTCTAACCACTGTATCCTCATTGATTGAAGCATTTTGATGTTCCTTGTAGAGTAGTATAGTTAATGAAGTACCCCCATTATATAATTTTACCAACTGTACCAAAAATTGAAAAGCCTTCAGAAAGTTAGAGAAGGGTTGTGTATGTTTTTGTATTATCATTACCTTTAAAAATTCTGGCTGAATAGTGACTTGTGTGATTCCTTGGTCATGGAAGAACTCAGTCACATCCTTTGTAATTCTTATATAATCCTGCAAAAGTAATTATTTGTTAATATGTTTTTGACTCTAATCAGTGTGTTATGAATGCAATTCAACATTTCTTCGCCTAGAGAGGCTTGTCTTATCTTAACCCATTTCATTCCAGGCAGTCACTTTGTGTGTCAGTGTGTCAGATTGTGGTGTGTTTCCATAATCAAGTCTGGCCAGTACTTAACAGACTCATTTTTTGTTCTTTGTAGTTCCTTTTGTGTGTAGGTACAGCAGAGTCTGCTGACCCATTTGCCTCTTGGAATAAGGCTGTAGCATGTGTCATTGCTTAGTGATGTCTTGTTAGATACAAGTGTGTGTTGTTCCATTTACAATTTTGGCATACCTTTTAAAGGGCAAACTTGAATGAACTGCATTTCTGAACCAAATCTTGCTTTAAAATAGGGAAGAATGCTATAGAAACTTGCAGAGTATTGAAGGCAGCTTTTGGAGGGCAGACAGTGGGAAGAACACATGTTTTGAATGATGTTCAAGGTTCAAAAACAGTGTGACCTCTGTTGAAATTGCCAAATGCCTGGGACATACATCGATGAGCAAAGCAGATGAAAATGTGGATTGAGTGAAGGAACTTCTCCTCAAAAACAGAGACATCACTGTTTGTGTAGTTGCTAATATGTTGAGAATTTTATTTGGCTCAGTTGAGAATGAAAATGACTTGAAAAGTGGAATTTAGGGGATGGGTTCTCCACCATCCCAACACACCTGCTCAGTCTGCTTTTTCTATGTGTGAATTTCTCACTAAAACGAAAATGTTGTTCCATGTTACTTCTTTCATCTCCAAAATCTGAAGATAAAACTACATGGAAGGAGACACAGTATCACCAAAATGCAGGCAAAATTTCAAGATGTTCTTGCCAAGTTTCAAACAATGCATTTCACAAATTGCTTTGAGTGGTGGGTTGATGGACTTGCAGCATAAAGTTGCAAGGATACTACTTTGCAGGGACAATGCTGATGAAAGATGTTATTATGGAGAAATAAATAAGGTTTTGGAAGTCAGTGACCAAACCAAATATGTTGTAGTGAATAATGTTTGCAGCTGTTTGCACTTACTCTTGAATTCAGGAATATGATATGTGCTGTTGAGAACACTTTTGTACCAGTTAGTCTCCATACATGAAGGTCATGGACATTGATGATATCTGGAAAAGCTGTTAGCAGTTCAGAGCGCAGGGATTCTATGTTGATTGAATCTGGAATTGTTTGCAGTAGGATGGAACCAGACTCTTTCACTGAAAGTGAAATAAGAAGATACTGTTACCTTAACATATAATCTGTATTATGTAAAGACATGCATGTGATATAATGAAGGAAAAGTCAAAGAGTTTTTGAAATTGATTATACTGAAATGTGTGATCAAGTTGTTGTACTATGTACTAATAGAATGTACTCACTGTATGGATAACTGAGAATTAACAGCAGTACAGCAGAGATAATAGACAGCAATGGATCAACAAATTTTGCTATCTTTTCATCCGTCCAATACACAATCAAGGAACAAGCTATCACAACCAGACAACCTGAAATTAGATTGCACAAATAAAATTATGATATGGTATTCTTCAGTTTTATAATATTGTCATTTGAGTGCAGCTGTGATCCTTGTATTTGCACGCATGTGTGTGTGTGTGTGTGTGTTCACTGGGTGTGTGTGGGTGTTTGTGTATTTGTGTGTTTGTCAATAAAATAGCGGACAATCAAAATCATCTGTCAATATTTAGGAAAGACATCCTGTTCTGTTTTCCAGAGTAAATAATAAAAGACAATTTTAGGCAACACAAGTACATTTTCTTATAAACCAATATTAGCCTTTATAAAATGCTACATGTTTTGACCCTCAAGTGTCTTCATCAGGTGTGAATCAATAAGAAGAAAGGCAGTAAAATACCAATAATTGTTATTCCTGTGGAAGAAGTCTGTTTCTTATTCCCTTGTCTACTACAGTTATACTGTTGTGTAAATATCAACTTGATGCACCTTAATTATATAATGTAACAAGTATATTTTATATATTTGTTTTATTATGACAAAAGGTATGTTGTAGCATTGAAAGTATATTAAAAATGCGACATTTAGGATTAAATTATTGTATTTTTACTTTATTGTAATAAGAATTTATTCACTTTTTGGTTATATTATTTGTTTTTTTGCTGATGTATAATAATTTGTTTTATGTTTGAAATGGGTGTGTTGACCTTGCACTAATATTATAAATGTAATTGTTGTTCACTGAATATATTTGAATATTTTCTTCTTTATTTATGCAAAATATATCATGAGTATGGTATTTTTTTCTTACGTGGCTTTTGTGGGATGCTGTAGGATTGTTCAGGGAGACAACCGCAGTATCACACATATATAACAATATTTATTAATGTCAAGAGTTGGTTGTACAGTCTGGAGACGACTTAATGTTTGTGATATAGTTCTGGTCTGCAGCTGGGTGTGTAGCGTGGAAACCCTCCTGCCAGATGGGAAGCGACTGGTCCGCTCGGTCGATGTCTCTGCGGTGTGATGTCATGGGGAAGCATCCGGTCAGGCGCGGGTGATGATGGTGTATCGCTCG
>Ga0209755_10003615_pt1 | contig 19182 bp, 16 predicted proteins | sample TergutCo191P1_FD_187301 | JGI IMG/M metagenome (GOLD analysis project Ga0209755, IMG submission 187301) | Cornitermes sp. P1 segment gut microbial communities from Petit-Saut dam, French Guiana - Co191P1 (SPAdes) (version 2) | ecosystem: Host-associated > Arthropoda: Insects > Digestive system...
GATCTGTTGCCCTGGCCATTCTTAGGCTTCCATTCGCACGCCCACCAGTTATCGCGTTTGCGGCTGGGGGCATTATCTGCGCGGTCGGCATTGGCTGGCTAATGGCGAATAACCCAGTAAACAGAAAGATCGGGATATTCATGATTGTTGTGGGGGTGCTTCAGATACTTTCAAGGATTCCGGTTCCGCACATAATGTTGTTCGCGAATACAGTGTTGGGTATTGCCACCATGTGGCTTCTGGTAACCGGCGTAAGAAACGTCATTTCGTACTTCATAACCCAGGGCAAACGCTTTTCATGACCTATTTTTTCGAAACCTACGGCTGCCAAATGAACAGCGCCGAAACCGCGGCCCTACTGTTGGTATGCCGGGAAAAGGGCTGGACCGCCGCAGCCGATGGCGAAAGTGCCGATTTGGTTTTAATCAACACATGTTCGGTACGTAACACTGCGGAACAGCGGGCCTTGGGACGAATCGCCCTGTATGCAAGTGTCAAGAAAAAACGCCTTGCGCTTGGGCGGAACCTAGCCCTGGTGGTGGCGGGCTGTATGGCCCAGCGAATGGGGAAAAACCTGCGAGAGAAAATTCCCGAGGTCGATTATGTCATGGGAACCTCCAGCCGTTCGATGTTTCCCCTTATCCTTGATGCCGTCGAAAAAACCGCAAAGGGGGATGGCGACCTTGGTTTCCCAGACATAGATTGCAGCGAGCCATCATTCGCTTTTTCATCGTCCCACCTAGAAGAAGGCAGGTTCCGTAGTTTTGTCCCGGTCATGCACGGCTGCGACAGCTTTTGCTCGTATTGCATAGTCCCCTATGTGCGCGGTCGAGAGGTTTCTAGGGATCCAAAGATGATTGCCGAGGAAATCAGGCTAGTCGGCGAACGGGGGGTTCGGGAAATAACCCTGCTGGGGCAGAATGTCAACGCCTACAACTGGAACGGGGGCGAGCTGAACTTTGCCGATCTGCTTAAAGTGGTCGCTGCCGAAGCGGAAAAAAGCGGGGTTAAATGGCTGCGATTCCTGTCCGCCAACCCCAAGGACTTTTCCAGCGAGACGGTCCGGGCAATGGCGGAGTACCCTGGGTTCTGCAAGCATCTACACCTGTGCGTCCAACATGGCTCCGACAGGATTCTTTCGGCCATGAACCGGGGCTATACCCGGGAACAGTACCTTGCTCTGGTACGGGAAATCCGCGAAGCCATGCCAGGGATAAGCCTTTCCACGGACATCCTGGTAGGCTTTCCTGGCGAAACGGATGAGGATCTGGATAAAGTTCTTTCGCTTATGGACGAGGTCCGGTTCCTGTACGCCTATATGTACCATTACAACCCCATGGAAGGGACCGCCGCCTACGATCTGCCGAACAGGATCAGCGAGGAGGTCAAACGGGAGCGGCTTTCCAAGGTTATAGCCCTACAGAAAAATCACACCACGGCACTTTTAAAAGAACGCCTTGGCGCACGCGAAACGGTATTGATAGAGGGAATTTCCAAAAAAAATGCCGATGAATTAGTAACACGCACGGAAAGGGACGAAATGGTCGTTGTCCCTGGAGCCGCTTCCATGATAGGCTCGTTTGCCCAGCTTACCCTAGCGGGTCTGCGGGGAAACACTTTCCGTGCAAAGGAGTTAACCCTATGCCCTGGCGACTAATCAAGTTTATTGCGATCTTCGTGGTTTTCCTTTTGTTCATAGTGTTCAATCTGGGCAACAGATCCGATATAAGCCTGGGTTTTCACACGTTCAGTGACGTTCCAGTGTTTCTTACCGCATTCTTTGCGTTTATCCTGGGAATGTTGCTGACCCTGCCTTTCATCATAAGCCAATGGTTAAAGCCGAGAAAAGGCGCTCCCTCGGCGAAAAAGGCGGACAAAACGGGCAAGAAGGGAACGAAAAAGGAAGTGGCCGACAAGCATTCCGATGTCGGGCAAGAAGAACCGCGCCCCGCCGAATTTAAGGATTATGGTATTGATTAAAACCCGCCGCGCTACAGGGGCATTGCTCGTCGTGGCCTTTTTACTTATCGGGGGAAACAGCCTGTATGCCCGGCAAGCGACCCAACTTGGCGCTGAAATACAGGCACTTGAGCAAAGGCTCGCATCCAACCTTCCAGCGGCGGAACGGCACGGCGTTTTGGTGCGCCTGGCCCGCCTACGGCAACTGTCTGGCAATATCGCCGTAGCCGCGAATCTCTGGCTTGAAGCCGCCGCTTTGAATCCCGCCGATGATTTTGCGCTAGTTACCGGGGCCTATTGCCTTGCCGCAATAGGCGAATGGGAAAGGGCATTGGCGGTAATTCAACCCTTGCTGGCATCCGGCAGAAGCGGTCTTCCCGTGGTTAAGGCCCGTTACCTGAACGCAACTCTTAGGGCCTGGACCGCCGCCGACATTTCCGCTCTTACGGCCCTTGCCATCGACCCAGAAGCCGCAGTCCTACGCCCAATAATCTACTACACGCTATGGTGGACCGTAGCCAGGGATCCCGTAAGCTTCGGGGATAACGCCGAGGCTTGGAGGCAACGTCTTCTAACCCGTTACCCCAGAAGCCCAGAGGCCCGCATTGTAGCCTCCGAGGTAGCCGGAACTTCGCCAACAATAAGTGCCATACACAGTCCCCTGTGGCTGCTGCTCCCGGGAGTCCCCGCAGGGACACCCATGGGCATTCCAGAAGGTTCAACCCTAGCCGATTTGATAAGATCCCCCACGGCATCCCCAAGCACACCAGCCACCGCCCCGACACATGGTCAGCAGACTGGCCTGTTCAGAAATGAAGCCAACGCCCGCAACCAAGTGGAAGCACTTCAACGGGTCGGTTTTACGGCGGTGATATCCCGCAGACTAGTGAACAATGTGGAACATTGGGCGGTCGTGGTCCCCGCCGCAAACCCGGCGAGAACCGCACATGATCTAAGAATGGCCAACTATGATTCTTTCACAGTACGGCTTGACTAGAAAGGGGTTACCAGGATGACCTTCTATATTTCGACGGAAAGATCATCCTGAATTGCACCTGAGTCATATTTGTCCAATATCTCCTGTTGCATTGCCGCACGAAATTCGGGATGTATAGGATGCGCCACATCCTTGTATTCCCCTGTTTTGGTTTTCCGGCTGGGCATTGCAATAAAAACTCCGGTTTTGCCTTCGATGATCTTGACGTTGTGCACCACGAAGCACTCGTCAAACGTGACGGTCACATAGGCTTTAAGTTTACCCTCACCAACCACCTTACGTATCCTGATGTCCGTAATTTCCATGCTCTTCTCCTTCACTTTTTTACTCGTTGGTTTAGTTGTCACCTCACCCATACCAATATTTTAATCGCACATTATCCTTTACGCAAGCAAAAGTTACAAAATTATAAGGCCATCGCTTCGAAAGTAGTTTTTTTGCGAATTTAACCTTGTTTTTCCGCAAAAAGACCCCAAAACATGTGGAACCCGAACCAGAAAGCCCTGCGAAATCAGCACCTTCACTTTTCATAGCGGATATTATTTCGCCATATGTAACAGAGGATTCGTAAAAGCTGGACCCTTTCCTCTGCCCGGCAAAAGCGGCCAGAAAATCATTAGAAAAAGGCCAATCCCCTGGCGGCCCGGCAAAATCATGATTATGTGGCGGCGCGACAGAACATGTAGCCGTCAGACGATATTCGTCAATCGCACGGAATGCACCAGCGGTATCGCTATGAAAACCAGGGTTTACCAGCAACAGGGAAGGCTCGCCGAATTCCTTTGGCAGGGCAACGGGCCGAATCAGTTCTCCCCTGCCGCCTACCCAAGCCGCGACAACCCCTTGGGCAATGCAATGCACAAAAAACGGAACGTCGCTGCCAAGCTGCGCCCCCATCTCGGCCAGGGTTTCCAGCCCCAAAAGACCGTCACCACCTGAAAAGGCAAGCCGATTCAACGCCAAAAGCGTCGCCGCCGCATTCGATGAACCGCCACCAAGCCCGCCGCCCAAGGGTATTCTCTTTTCGATGGAAATTACGAGCCCACCATCATAGCCCGTGCGACCCCTGAACAACGAAACGGCCTTGGAAACGATGTTTTTTTCTGGGGGCAAGTTCGGCGGCGGCCCGGCAACCTCTGGAAACCGCCAATCCATGCGTATTTCGGTCGCTCCGGTTGCCCCAGGAATGTCCTCCATAAGAATCGTATCCCCAAAGTCCAGGGCAAGAAATAGGCTCTCTATATCGTGAAAACCATCGGGCCGTATATCCCCGACACGAAGATGCAGATTTAACTTTGCTGGAGCCGCAATTGTTACCTTAGGCACAGATTATATTTTAGCACAAAAACAGGATTTTTTCAAAAAACAGCTATTTTCTTTGCCATCCAGAGGCCTAGAAATTTGCAAAAAAAGGGCAACCTACTGGCAAACCCGGTTGACAATGCTCCGACCTCTCCCTTAATGTTTCAAGAGGAAGATCATGCCGTCAGTATGATTTTCCACTCGGTTGAGTAATGCATAAAACACACATCAAAACGGAGAGAATTATGGTTCTGCACGAGGTCAAAAACGAACAGGAGGACTTAATGGAAGAGCTCCTGCTGGTGCCTACGGGCTATGGCGACTCCTTAATAGCTGCCGCCAATGATGTTTTTCCCGCACAGTCTTTCGCGTTTGACTACAGCGACGAAGACGATGACGACGACGAGGAAGACGGCTTTGACGACATGGAAGAGGACTTCGATGACGACGAAGACGACGACGATGAGGAAGACGAAGAAGACGACTTTGACGATGACGACGAAGAAGACGACTTCGATGATGATTTCGATGACGACTTCGAGTACGACGAGGATTGAGTGACAAGCACGGAAGGCGGGTTGATGCCCGTCATCCGTGTGGTCGTCTATTTGGTGTTTACAGAATAGAGCCGCTCCAGGTCGTAAAATGCACGAGCCTTGCCGCTCATTAGGTGTATCACAATCGACCCTAGGTCTATTATGCGCCATTCGTCAAGAACGGTCGGCCTATGCGAGCGTCTGAGTATCTCCATGCCGTTTTCACGACAGAATTCCCTTATATGCCTTTCAAGCCCGTCCATGTGGGCATCGCTGCTTGCCGTCGCGATGACAAAAAAATCGGTCCATGCGCCCATTTCCCTAAGGTCCATAACAAGCACGTCCGCGCCCCTGTGATCACGCAGCAGGTCCCCCAGGGCCTCAGTTTCCGACAACGTATCTTCCATTGAAATCCCTTCCGATAATGAGTGTAAAATCCGAGCGAAGTTCGGTGTGTTGCAAAGCGAGGTCCCCAGACACAATGAAGTCATGGGCAGGGTTTTCGAAAACAATGTTGCTGGAACGGATTATGTTGGCAAAATTCCTGGCCATGACCTCGTACCCAGACCTGTCTATTACGACCGTCCTTTCGAAACCGGAATGCTCCGCGTTGCCTATGGAAATAACGTCATAGCCGAACTCCCGCAAAAGGTTCGCCGTCCTGCCGGCAAGCCCGCTCACGGTGGTCCCGTTAAGCACCTCCACGGTAAAATGCCTGTCCGCGCCCTCCGCCGGCCTGGTAATCGAGGCCAGAGTCCGACGCATTACGTCCCTAATCAAATGCCCGTCATGCAGCGGTATAATCAGCGTCTGCCCGGACACCTCCCTGGGCACCCCCCCGACCGAGTGCATACTGATCCTGCCCATGTCCATGTTGGCGAATTCATCGAAAAGACGCACCCTAGCGCGTTCGTTCAGATCGGTCTTTATAAAAGAGCGAAACATCCTGGCCACTTCCGGGATTTTCAGCTTATCGTTCATTTCGGCCTGTCGTTGCAGAAAGGCCAGGAAAAACCGTTGCCTGCGATGCGCGGCCATTTCCGGGTCCTCGTCCGAAAGCCTGTGGGTCATGAACGTTATGGCCTTGTCCCCGCTGAAACGGTGTATCCCGGAGGGAAGCAGGACCAGCCTACCGTTTTCGTCGTGGAAATGCACCCTGGACGGGACAAAAAGCTCCACGCCCTCAAGAAGGTCCACCGCCCTGCTTAGGTTTTCGGTGTTCATGATAATCGAGAAGGAAATGTCGATTCCCAGAATGCTGCCCACCAGGTTCTCGAAAACGGATATCTGCTTGGGATCGTATACCGAATCTATCCTGTCAACGCGGTTGATCCTTCGGATTAGCATTCCCAGATCGCCAGGCACGTCGAAAATGGCCGCCCTGCGTGTCGCGGGGTAGTACAGCACCACGAAAGTGCTTAACGGAACCCCGTTTTCCTCGATGACGTACATCACGCTTATCACGCGATCCTCGGCCAGGAATTCCTCCATGGGATCGATCCGTAAAGAGTATACCGCGAAGATAATACCCCCGACCAGAAGCAGAACTATTGCCAATAGCAGAACGCCGCTTGCATCCCTGCCAACGAAAGTTGTTTTCCTTTGCATCACGAAGCCTCCTTGCCTTTGTGTTTCCTGTTATGGGTTTTCGACTCGTCAGCTTTTTCCCCGTCAATCTTAAGTTTTTCCAGAAGGCCCAAGGTTTCCTCAAACAGCTTGAGCTTGCCGGAACGCAACGAAGAAACGATTCGTTCCAAAACCCTAATAAAAATTTCGTCAAGATCGTCCCCGGTAAAAACCAGTTTCCGCAAGGCGGGATCCACTTTTTCCCTGGAGACTTCCATTTTATCAGCAATGTACACGACCTTTGCAAGCGGCCCCATATTTTTGCTGCCACTGGTATGTACCGCTACTGCCTCAAGCACATCTTCACTATGAACCCCGAAATTGTCCCTTAGTAACACGGCGGAAGCCTTGCCATGAAGCAGCGACGGCTTTTCCTTTTCAAGCGCGGATATTTCCTTTGCGTAACCTTTGGCAAGCCTTATCTGCGTCCTGTCGTCAAGCCGCTTGGCCAGATCATGGGCGATTCCAGCCAGGTAGCCCAGCGCGGGGTCAAGTGAAAAGCGGTGGCACAGGTCCCAGGCAAGGATGGCGGTGTTTCTGGAATGCAGGAAACGTTCGAAGGAAAGGTTTTCCCGCGCCGCTTCCTCCACCCTGGCAATAATGTTCCTGGAAGGCTTTCCCCCTGGCCAGGTTCCCATAAAGCCTTCCACCGCTTGGGGCTCGGGACAGCCGTACAGGCCCCGCTCCTCTATTATGGTCCGCGCGGCGGCCGGAACCAGGTAGCGCCAGGCCCCGTTTGACTCAATCCGTTCCCTTACCATGCCAGATGAAATCTCCATCACTTCGTTGTCTATCTGGATGCATGGGAATGGGGTTCTTAGCTTTTCAGAGTGTATCCTACGGGCCACGATTACATTGGCCAGGGAAAGTATCTCGTTGCTTTTATGCCAGTCGGGAAAATCCCCTACAAGGTCATCGCCTATGATTAGGCCGGGCTTTCCGTCCGGCGCGTAACGGCGAATAATGTCCGTAAGGGTGTCCACGGTGAACGAAACCCCGCCGCGCCGAATCTCGCAATCGTCAAGGGTAAGGCGGGGATCCCCGGCTATGGACGCGGCGATCATTTCCAGGCGATTGTGGGTGCTGTCCTCCATGCCCTGTGCCGCCAGCTTGAAGGGGGATCGGAACGCGGGTACCAGTACCACGCGATCGTAGCCCAGTTTGGAAAGCACCGCGTCCGCAAGGAAAAGGTGCCCCATGTGAATCGGGTTGAAGCTGCCGCCGAGTACCGCAAGCCTCATGCTTCGTCCTCCCCGGTTTGCTCCCCGGAAGTGTCCCCGGCCAGGCGGAGAAAATCCCGTGTAAGTTCGTCTATGCCATCGCCGGAGAAGACCGAGATGCCCCGGACTGTTTCCCCGGGGTATTTTGCGGCAAGTTCGGCCAGGCGTTCCCCGGTGTCGGGAAGGTCGGTTTTGGTTCCCAGTAGTATGCGCTTTTTTTCGACCAGTTCCGGCGAGAAGGTCTCCAGTTCCCGCTGTAACACGTCAAAGGCTTCCAGATAATTGTCGTCGGAAAGATCGACCAAAAAGGCCAGGGCCGCGGCCCTGGAGATGTGCTTTAGGAATCTTATGCCCAAGCCCACACCCTGAGACGCGCCTTCCAACAGCCCTGGAATGTCGGCGATGATTATATCCCTGCCCAAATCGCCGGCGCTGCCGTAGCCGACCGACAGAACGCCAAGGTTGGGAATTTTAGTGGTAAAGGGATAGGGGGCGATTTTGGGCCTGGCATTGGTAAAACGGTCCAGCAGGCTGGACTTTCCGGCGTTGGGGAACCCCACAAGGCCAATGTCGGCCATTATTCGCAGTTCCACCTTTAGCTGAACCGTTCGCCCCGGTTGCCCAGGCAGGGCCTTGCGCGGAGCCTGGTTTATCGACGATTTGAACCGAATATTCCCCCAGCCGCCGTTTCCGCCCTTTAGATAAACGAAGTCCTCCATTCCACGGCTTTCCAGCCCGTGAAATTCCGCCTCGCCCTCGGTTTCGGTATCAATTTCGGGATCGCGCTCGCCTTCGCCCATCCCTTGGGAAAAATCCCGTACCAGCTTGTCCGTCTGTGCCTCGCGCACAACCGAACCTGGCGGCAGTGGAATCACCACGTCGGACCCATTTCGCCCGTAACGGCTGGAACCTTCGCCATCATGCCCGTTTTCCGCCTTAAAGACGTGCCTGTGGCGAAGATGGGCCAAAGTACGCAGGTTGCGCCGCACGGTAAACACCACGTTACCGCCCTTGCCCCCATCCCCGCCGGACGGTCCGCCCTTTGGAACGTATTTTTCACGCCGAAAGGCAACACAGCCGTTACCGCCTGACCCAGATGTTACCTCGATGATCGCCTCGTCAGCAAATTTCTCCATGATACACGAAGGATAGCATAAAAAGCGCGGCCTGTGGAGTACGGGGAAATCAAGGCAGGGTGATGAACAGATTTCGCCCATCACCGTAAATTACTGCCTTAAATTTCCAGTTCGAGTAGATAAAATACAAGAGTTAGCTTCAAAAAGCTGCCTACGGCCCCTAAAGAAAGTGAAACCGTTAAGCCGTCCCGCACAACAGCGCAATGTACAACACCCATTGCGCCTATTCCAATCACTTCCCCTGCGGAACCGCAACCGCCGCCCCAGCGATACGCTGGTTTATATCGACAAGACCATTACGAGCGTTACGCCCCTGCGCGAGGGCATCCTCGTAAAGCCCAGAGGCATAGGCATCCACCGCTCGGTTCGCGCTTTCACGCGCACCGTTAAAGGCGTTGTCCAGCGCGTCATAGTCCAGATCAAGCCCCGCAATCCTGGCGGCGTTCATTCCCTGCTCGGTTTCCGCGATAAGGGGCGGAAGATCCGAAAGAAGGGCATGGGCCTCTGCCCTGGCGCGTTCCGCCCCTACGCGGCCTTCGGCAATCGCGCGTTCGGCGGCGGCTATAGCCTCGGCGGCGTATGCCCTTGCCGCGTCGAAACGCCTGGAATCCGCCTCCTGGCGCATCATGCGCAGAGCATCCCTGGCGCGCGCAAGGGTGGTCGGGGCGTAGAGAACCGCATCGTTGTCGTTTTCGGCACGGGTTACCGCCTCTAGGGCATTGTTCATTTCTTCCACGGGCGGCCTAGCGCAGCCTGTAACAAACAGCGCAAGCATAAACGCCAAACCAAAACACATAATCTTCATATGGTCTCCTTAGAGTATTAACGGCATGTGGGACTGTCAGCGATACCCACTTTGGGTAACCAGTCCAACTTTAATCATAACCAATTCCTGCCGAGAATAAAAGGGCAAATGCCAGCATTTATCTCCAGAAAACTGTCGTTTATCCTTCTTGCATGTGCCTGGCTTGTCACCATCGCGCTGGTTTTCCTGTTGAACCACGCGCTTGCAGGGCCCAGACTGGGCAGGACCTACGATTTCCTCCTTGGGTTCCGCCCCTCGCCACCCATTTCCCATCAAATCCTGCTGATCGAGACCGACGAGGTGATAGAACCTGGCGACGTTTTTTCCGTGCTTATGACCCTAAACGAAATGGGCGCGTCGGATCTGCTTATCGAGGTTCCGGTTCTGGGAACCAGGGCGGGCATGGCGGAAAGCGGCGCCGAATTCACCCACCGCATAGACGGCGAATTCTACCTCCTAACCAGAAACACCCGCAACCTCTTCGACGCAATTCGGCTTGGGCTGTTGGGGCCAGAGGAATCGCCAGCCTACGTGGAAAGCCTTGTAGAACTTGCGGAAAGGGGCAGGGATCGGCTGAACGCGGCGGTAATGCGCCAAGAAGAGGAAGGGGCGGTTCGAATGTCCAGGGCCGCCACCGCCTTTGGCAACGCGATAATGGCGGAGGACCTAAGACCGCAACCCTGGGCCGTGCCAGAAGGGGAAATCCCCTGGTATTCCAAGCCCCGACCCGACCGCGACGGAGTACTCAGACGGATTGCCCCTTTCGTCCCCGTGGAAAGCCTATACCTACTGACCCTTGGCGACGTACCCTTTCCATCGTTGAATCCCCTAGACCTGAACATCGCATACGATGAAGCTGCTAACGTCGCGGAACATATCGTGTACCGTGCGCTAAAACGACGCTGGACGGAATCCACGATTGAGGTCGGCGAGGCGGGCTCGACGCTGGTGAATCGGTTTGAGCCCCAAGGGGAGTTCCGCTTTCCCCTGGACAGGGACGGAAACATCATTATAGAAAAGCCTGGAAGAAGCACCGATTTTCGCAGCATAGGCCTGAACGTTTTCCTGGAGTACGACCGCGCGGACAGGACAATGGCTCGTCTTTTGCGGGATGCCTGGAACCTTAACCTGTACGCCGATGTAAGGCCAGAACGTATCCCCCTAATCCTATTCGAACACGCCGAAAACCTAAGGGAGCAACTGCTCGAATTCCCCGATACGGAAACCCGCGCAACCTGGATTGCCGCCCGCAATGACTACATCTACAGCCTGGAAGAATTCCTATACGGCCCTTCCGAAATGATTCTGGTGAACAACTACGAGGTGCTAATAGCCATAATGACCGAGGAAGGTTTCGGCGAGGAAGAGATCGACGGCCTACGTCACAGGCGAAACACCGTGATGCGAACCTTTGTCGCCATGCGTGAGGCTCACCGCGAGCTTGTAAGGCAGCGGGAAGGCCTGGCCAGGACGCTGGAAGCCGCGTTTTGCATAATGGGGCCATCCACCCTTGGGGGCCCCAGGTCATCGGCACTGTTCGCAAACGTCCTGCTTACCGGGCGCAGCATTACTCCTGGGCAAAACCAGCTTATCTTGATTTGGTCGCTGGCCGCATCCCTTGTAGTGCTTACCCTGGCCTATCTGCTTGGGTCCAGGATAATCCTTGTGCTGGGGCTTGCGGGAAGCCTGCTGTGCTTTGTCGCCTTTGGCATCGCCTTTATAGTTTCCGGCTACTGGATCGATCCCTTTATACCCACGGCAGCCGTTTTGGGAGGAACGCTGTTTCTTTCAGTTTCCAGGTTTTGCATTGGCTACTTCAAGCTACTGCGGTTTTACCAGGAAACGACGGAAAATGAACGATGGGCGAAGTTTTACTTCGGAGGGCCAGCGCAGTCGGCTAAGAAGGGGCGGGCAAATTCCGCTTCGCTTTCGTTTAGGAAAAAGTAGCGATCATGCCAGCCCTTGTTTACCACTGCAAGTTACCATTTAATACATTTATGGTGATATTGGTGGTACTTAAACCACTCAGCGAGGTAAACACGCCTACGGCGTTAAACGTGCCACGTTGGGCCGTACCAGCGTTGCTTAATGATGCGCTAAGGCCATCCCCTGATGTGTTTCTGCGGTCCATTGGCACCGTAGCCTCATTGCCGTAAACAATCCCGTTGCTTATGCGGAAAGTACCGCCACTAGCAACATGCAAGCCGCCGCCTTGGGAGGTAATCGTGCCGCCACTGCCACCAGTGCGGGTAGCTGTAGACTGGTTATCTGACATTTCCCCACCGTTCATATTAAACATTCCACCAGTGGCAACATGCACACCACCACCTTGGGCTGTAATATTGCCGCTAGTACCCGAAATACGAGTTGCGGTAGCTTGATTTCCCGATATTATCCCATCATTCATGGTAAACACGCCACCATTGGCAATAAATACCCCGCCACCTTGGGAGATAACAGTAATTGCTGATGAAGTACTCGATGAGACAGTATTATCTGATATCTCCCCGCCGTTCATGATAAACGTCCCACCAGTGTTAACAAGAATACCACCGCCTTGAAGTGTACTACCACTAGTAAATAAGGTATTGCCTATAATCCTTGCCCCTTCGTTCATGATCAGGGTGCCGCCACTGTTTACGGTTACACCCCGACCGCTACTGGTAATGTCGATATTTTCATCCAACACCAGGGTAACGCCAGAAGGTACGGCAAAGGTTCCGCTTATAGCACTCTGTGTGGAACCTATAAGAGTAATGGTAACATTGCTTCTGCCAGTTGGCAGTGCCGCATTGGCAACACTAATACTTTCATTGCCGCTTATTTCAACAAAATAATGGTTGCCACTCGCCGCAAAACCCCTCAGCCAGGAAAGTTGGTCGGTTAGGGTGATTCCCGGCACCATTACAGCAGTAATTACGACGGTAGGATGTAAGATTGGTCCGCTTTGAATTCCAGACCTACCAATCGAAACATACACGGTTCCAGGCCTTATGATGGTAATCGCAAGTGATCGCTGTATACCGCTACCCGTCAAAGCACCTATGGTTACCGAGCCTGTCCCATCTGCAACCGTGATATCACTTACGGTCAAATCTGGGACAGGGCCATCGAAAATAAAGTCTATGGTTGTTGTGGTTGCCGCATCGTTGGTACTTGCGGCCCAGGTAACAGGTGCCCTGAAAACTTCAACAGTTTTCGTACTGTATTCAATTCCGCCTCTATCAATCGAAACGGATATATTCCCATCCCCAAGGCTTGTAACGATAACTTCCAACGACCACGATGTTCCAGCACCCGTCAAGGTTCCTACCGTTACCGTGCCGGTTCCGGCGGTTACCGTAATATCGTCTGCGCCAAGTTCCGCAAGCCCGGCCCCAAAAGCAAAGTTAATGGCAGTGGTGTTTATAGTGCTGTTGGCGACTGCAACCCAGATAATATCGCCAGCCTCATTTACACCGCCACCGTAAACAGCCACCGTTTCCGTTCCGCTTTGAATCCCAGATTTATTAATCGAAATTGTTATGTCCCCTGGCCTTATAACAGTAACCTCCAATGACCACGATGCCCCATTGCCAGTCAAGTCGCCAGTCGTTACAAAGCCAGTCCCCCCAGTCACGGTAATATGATCTTCGGTCAACCCTGTAATCGCACGAGCAAACGTAAAGTTAATGGCGGTTGTGTTTGTAGTGTCATTGGCATCTGCGTCCCAGGTAACGAAAAGCGAAGTGTGTGGGTCCAAGTCAATTAGCACCTCGTAAATATCGCCCACGCCAACGGTTACCCTGTCGCCGGGGATATCGTCGTAATACGTCCAGCAAAAAGTTAGGGCGGTGTTGTTCAGAACCAGGCCCTCAACAATCCTTTCAACGGCACCCCGGTACCAGTGTAGGTTGGTGTCAATGTTTGCAATGGCAATCAGCGCGGCATCGACCAGTGCCTTTAATCCAGCCAGGCTGGTTGGTGGATCGAACTCGTAACACAGGCCATTAAATAAATCGACAAGATAGCTGAAATTACCGGCTTCTACGCCGTCGATACCCAAAAGGGAAAAATACGCCACCGTGATTCCCTCGCCGGCAAAGTCCCATTCGTAATTGTCCTTATTCCATGCGGACAAAACAAGGTTTAACAGCGATACGGGGAAATCGCCAGCAGTAAACGCCTGTTCAAAGTGACTTTTCATGTTGTGGTAAACATGCAGTATCGCGCTTATAACCCTTCTTTCCCCCAGGTACTCCAGGGTAAGAACCACGCGATACAGAGATGCTGACAATTCAATGTCGTATTCGGCAGGGGTTGATGGGGTACCCCCGACAAAGTAAAAGGTTTGGGAATACGGATCGATCTCGCAGGGATCGCCGCTCCCGTCAACCCGCGTAACTTCCATCATGGCAAGGTCCACTCCGGAAGGAAAATTTATATCCCAACTAAACGTGCCGGTGCCTTCGGCAATGGGGAAAAGGGTGATGTTGCGGGCGACGGTTCCCCCAGAGGGAACATCTATGGATTCGCGATCGCTTGTTGCAACTTCAATCAACTTGCTTTCGGGATCGTCCTGGTCCTCAAGCAGGGATGCCGTTACAAATAGGTACCAAATCCCCGACGGCAGATTGACAGTACCAGCATCATCCGTCCAGGTGTAATCAAAGGCCACGTCTTCGCAGTCGTATTCCGCAAAAAACTCAATCCTGAATTCGGCGAAACTGTCCGGGGTTGCCGGCAAAATTGTCCGCCCCATGCGCTGCCCGTTAATTGTAAGCGATAGGGTACCGGTTCCCGCCACCTCGTTTTCGCCAGAACCGGGCCGTTGCAACGGGTTTTGACAGCCGGTCCAAAGCAAAAGAAAAGCGGCGGCAATAAACAGCCCCGTAAAAAATTTAGACGCTTGGCCCTTCGTCGCTTGCATGGTTCTCATCTATCGCACTCCCCTTGTTTACCGTGTCACCGTAAAGGTGATTCGCTGGCTGTACAGCCTGCCGTTTCTGCCAACTTCCACCGTTATCTCGTGCAGACCTATCCTTAACAGTTCGCCGTGGATTCTTGGGCCCAATGTAAGAACCGCGCCGTTTGAGGAAACCATTCCCCCGGTAATTTCGCGCCCTTCAAAGAACCACCTGATACTGTCATAGTCATTTGGATTAGCTACGGTAATGGTACCCGATGACGGAGTTCCCACAAGGCGTATAGTTGGCCCGGTAAGCGGAGCCATACTATAGAAGTCCGCAAATTCGATGGTCAAGCCTTCCCTGTGCCTTATTACGACCGGCGCACTGGTAACGCTGCCTGGATTGCCGGATCGGGTTACCGTCACGGTGATGGGCTGGCCCTCGTCGGCTGCCTGCACAACATGGGTGTTACTGTTAGTGCCTACGTTGGTAATTCCACGCCGCCATTGAAAGGTGATTTCCCCGCTGCCACCAAGGGCACCTGTGTTTGCCGCAAGGGTTTGTCCCACTGCGGGGATGCCGCTTATGGTTACCGTTCCAGTTATTGCGGGTGTGAGCAGACCGTTCAGCACGCCTACGCTGATATTGGTGGTGCTTAACGCACCCAACGATGTGAATGCGCCGGCAGTGTCAAACGTGCCGCGTTGTGCAGTACCGGCGTTGCTTAACGATGCGCTAACACCATCCCCAGATGTGTTTCTAAGCCCCCCTGGTACCGCAGCCTCGTTGCCGTAAACAATCCCATTGCTTATACGAAAGATACCACCAGATGCAACATGCACACCACCACCCTGGCGAGTGATGCTTCTAGAAGAAGCTGTAGTAAGGAGGGTCGCAGTAACAGTATTACCCGATATTTCCCCTCCGTTCATGACGAACGTACCACCATTTCCAACAAACATGCCGCCGCCAACGGAAGTAACAAAATGATTCCCTCCCCAAGTACCAGTGCTATTTGCAGCAGCAGTATTATTCGATATTTTCCCATGGTTCATGGTAAACGTACCACTAACAAACACACCACCACCCTGGGATGATAATGTAACGCCATTGTTACCGCTACTGCCTGCAACAACAGTATTATCCGATATTTCCCCACCATGCATGAAAAACCTACCGCCACTGGCAACAAACACACCGCCACCCTGGGATGTAACACCACCAAAAGTAACGTTTTGAGAAAGACTGTTACCCGTAATCCTTGCCCCCTCATTCATGACCAAGGTGCCGCCACTGTTTACGGTTACACCCCGGCCACTACCGGTAATGTCGATATTCTCACCCAACACCAAGGTAACACCGGCGGGTACGGTAAAGGTTCCGCTTATGGCACTGCGCACGGAACCAATAAGTGTAACGGTAACATTGCTTCTGCCGGTTGGCAGCTCCGCATCGGCTGCGCTAATAGTCACATTACCACTTACTTCGACAAGGTAATGATTGTTACTCACCGAAAGACCCCTAAGCCAGGAAAGCCGCTCGACTAGGGTGGCTCCGGTTACCAGTATGGCATCAATTACGACGGCGGTTGGCGCACTGGTAATACCGCCCGCATAACCTTCGCGGGTTGCGGTTACCGTAATGGTATAGCCCACGTCGGCGATCTGCACGGTATATGTATCGCTGTTTGTACCAATGTTAACGGTTCCACGCCGCCACTGAAAGGAAACGGTTCCGCTGCCGCCAAGACCGTCCGTGTTCGCAGTCAGCGTTTCCCCCACAAACGCCAGCCCCGTTATGCTCACCGTTCCGGTCAGTTCCGGTACGAGTTCTGCCCACATTGCAAACAGAACGGTATTGCCAGACGGCGTAAACCATGCGCCCGCATTAAAACTATCCCCCGATCCGTCAGCCTCGGTATTCCAGCCCCTAAAGCTATATCCGTATTTTGAAAGCTCATCGGTACCAGGAAGCTCTATGCCGTATCCATAGTCTACTGTCTGCGAATCAGGTGGGTTCCCATCAGCGCCGTTGGCATCAAAGGTAACGGTAACGCTACCTGCCCATCTGGCATACAAGGTAACGCTTTCCGTTGGTGTAAATGTGCCTCCCTCTCTAAAGCTATCCCCCGTGCCGTCGGCGGCAGTATTCCAATCGTAGAAAGTTAGCTCGCCTCTTGAAAGCCCATTGTCACCAGGAATCGTTATGGCGGTACCCCGGGTTAGCGCAAGCAAAGCGGGCGGGGTTCCATCACCCCCGTTGGCATCGAAGGTAACGACTATGCTGTAAGTCAGGGGTCCCTTAAAGCCAACCTCGCAGGTCGCAAAAAGCACCATGCCAATGGCAAGCAAAAGGCCAACAAGGCCACGCAGTGATTTTTTGTTTTGCATATTTATCTAACACCTCTTGATTGGAAACGGAAGTTAAAGCCTATCGCGAACCTGTCGGTAAAAGCGGAAAAGTTCGTCCGCAGAGTGTAGGAAATATTGAGCCACCTAAACTTGAAACCCGTGGTAAAATCCATCGCAATAAAAGATTCGGTACCACCGCGCCCCGTGGCACTGTACGATGTCATCATAAATCCCGCGCCAGTCCCTATGTACCAGCCGCCCCCGCCCCCTGTAAAAGGCAAAAACAGAGCATAATGCAAAAATGGATATATCGACGTAGAACTAAAATCGGTTTCGTCATACATACCAAAAATGAGGTCGCAACCAAGCCTTATGAACGAAAAGCGGAAAGGCGCCAGGGTTGCATGAAGCGAGGTCCCCGCAGCCAGAACGCCAGATGTAAGCTCGACAGTGGAAATATTGCCAGTAATACCGATACTCCAGAACCTTGCGGGATCCGCAAACAATCCAAGTCCAGGCCTCATAGGTATGGGCAATGGCCTGGCGATTATCTCCCCGCCGGTAAGTAGCACGGCAAGTTCCGCCATAAGGTCTATGCCGTCGGCAATAACCTGGTAATTCCTGGAAGCACCGGCAAACATGCTACCGTCTGCCACGCGAAGTACCTGGGCGGTAAATATGTTCAGGACACCAAGCCTGTGAACCCCGGCGGAAAGCACCAGGTCGGCATTGATTGCCCGCCCCAGCGCGGCCATGCCTTCGTCGTCTGTATAGCCCAGCATTTGAAAATCCATTTCCGCCAGCGCGGCCTGTATGGTGGAGGTTCTAGGCAAAACAACAAAGTTGCCGGTGTTGATTATTTCTATTGCAAGAATCATTGACAGGGTTTCCGCCTCCTGCTCGTCTATTCCAGGGGCCAGGGTAAAGGGAAGCAGGGCCAGATTGGGAACTTCCGCAATGCCACGCCCCAGGGTTGCGTTGATCATGGTCCTAGACATGGAGGGCAGAAAGTCGATAACTTCCTCTATGGTGCCATAAGTTCGATGGTACCCGGCAACTTGTTCAAAACTTTCGACGTTTACTATCGTGGCGATTACAAGGTTTCTGTCCCCCAGCCGACGTATGTTGCCAGAAAGAACGTAATCGGCATTAAGCATTCGGCCTATACCAGCTATAGTGTCCGAATCGGTAAGGCCAGCCAACTGGAAGTAATGCTCATCGAATATTGCGTTCAGCGCGGCGGTACGCGGCACAACCGTGAAAGCTTCCAGTATTCCTGGCTCCATCGAAATGAGGGTAGCTATGGCCTCGCCGTCCCCTCCCACACCGCCCGTAAAGGGCAGTATTCCCAGTACGGGCCTTGCCTGTATCTCCCCGCCGGTAAGTAGCACGGCAAGCTCCGCCATAAGGTCTATGCCATCGGCAATAACCTGGTAAACCCTGGAGGCACCGGCAAACATACTGCCGTCCGCTACGTGAAGCACCTGGGTAGTAAACATATTCAAGGCACCAAGCCTGTGCACCCCTGCGGAAAGTACCAAGTCGGCATTAATGGCCCGTCCCAGTGCGGCCATTCCCTCGCCATCGGTATAGCCCAGCATCTGAAAGTCCATTTCCGCCAGCGCGGCCTGTATGGTGGAAGTTCGGGGTAGGACGACAAAGTTGCCGGTGTTGATAATTTCTATGGCAAGTATCATTGACAGGGTTTCCGCCTCCTGCTCGTCTATTCCAGGGGCCAGGGCGAAGGGAAGCAAGGCCAGGTTGGGAACTGTCGCGGTGCCACGCCCCAGGGTTGCATCAATCATAGTTCTAGACATGGAAGGCAGAAAATCCACAACTTCTTCGATTGTGCCATAGGTACGGTGGTACCCAGCAACTTGTTCAAAACTTTCGACATTTACTATCGTGGCAATGATAAGGTTCCTATCCCCCAGTCTGCGTATGTTACCAGAAAGAATATAGTCGGCATTAAGCATACGGCCTATACCGGCTATGGTGTCCGAGTCGGTAAGTCCAGCCAACTGGAAGTAATGCTCGTTGAATATTGCGTTTAACGCGACAGTACGTGGCACAACAGTGAAAGATTCCATTATCTGCGGCTCCATTGATATTAGGGTAGCTATGGCCTCGCCGTCCCCTCCCGCGCCGCCTGTAAAGGGCAGTATTCCCAGTACTGGTCTTGCCTGTGAAAACGCCAAGGCGGTACTCACAACAAGCATGATTGCAACAAATGATAACTTTTTCATGAAGACTCCTTCACTCGGAACGCGAGGCATGATATATCGATTTTTGGGGGTATTTTAGTTTTTATGGCGCAAAATTGGATATAATGGCTGTTATTAGTTACGCATGAAACGGGGG
>Ga0209755_10003616_pt1 | contig 19171 bp, 13 predicted proteins | sample TergutCo191P1_FD_187301 | JGI IMG/M metagenome (GOLD analysis project Ga0209755, IMG submission 187301) | Cornitermes sp. P1 segment gut microbial communities from Petit-Saut dam, French Guiana - Co191P1 (SPAdes) (version 2) | ecosystem: Host-associated > Arthropoda: Insects > Digestive system...
GTCCATGTGCCGCCGCTTCCTCGTAGCCAGAGCTGCCGTTGGTTTGTCCGGCCACGAAAAACCCTGCAAGCCGTTTTGACTCCAGGCTGGGATACAGGTCAAGGGGATCTAGGTAATCGTACTCCACCGCATAGGCTGGACGCACGATGTGGGCTTTCTCCAGCCCAGGGATGCTGCGGATAAACTCCCTCTGGACATCCTCTGGCAGGGAACTTGACGCGCCGTTCATGTACATCTCGTTGGTGTGTAAGCCCTCTGGTTCTATAAAGACATGGTGCCGCTCCCGCTCGGGGAAGCGGACGACCTTGTCCTCTATCGAAGGGCAGTAGCGTGCTCCTGCCCCGGTGATTTTGCCGCCGTAAAGCGGGGACCAGTGGATGTTGGCGCGGATTATGTCGTGGGTGCGGTTGTTGGTATAAGTGATCCAGCAGGGTAGAGTAGGGCGATTTACGACTCGGCCGGCGACCGAGCCGGCAACGGCTGAAAAGGAAAAAGGTTCGGGGGGCTCGCCGTCCTGCCTTTCCATCTTGTCGTAGTCGATGGAATCCCCAGCAATTCGTGCTGGTGTCCCAGTCTTCAGTCGCCCCACGGGAAAACCCCGGCGGCGCAGGGCCGAGCCAAGGCCAACCGCCGCCGCCTCGCCGAATCTGCCCTCGCCAGATTCGTGCTCGCCAATAAAAATCCTGCCTTCCATGAAAGTACCGGCGGCAAGGATTACCGTCGAAGCACTGATTTTGTGTCCGCGACGTGTGATAACCCCTGCAACAATGTTGTCTCCCATGGTTATCAGATCGACAACTGTGTCCATAAAGATGGAAATGCCCTTTTGCCCTTCCAGAACGGCGCGGGCTGCGGCCTGATACGCATGTTTGTCGGCCTGAGCGCGGGGGGCCTGTACCGCCGGGCCTCTGGAACGGTTTAGCACGCGATACTGAATCATTGTGGAATCGATTAGCTTTGCCATTTCGCCACCCAGCGCGTCCACCTCGCGGACAAGGTTGCCCTTGGAAAGCCCCCCGATTGCCGGGTTGCAGGAAAGCGCCCCGATTTGGTCGGGGTTCTGGGTTACAAGAAGCGTGGAAAAGCCAAGTCGCGCCGTGGCAAGGGAAGCCTCGATCCCCGCGTGTCCGCCGCCAATGACAATGCAATCGTAGTCCATGTGTGCCGACAGTATATCACAAGGGCGGGGGAGTGGGGAGTCCAGACTCGAGTGCGCCGCCCGCGATTGCCCATAGGTACAGGCTGGCTACGGAGCCGTGGGGCGAATACCGTCGCCGATATTTCTCAAAAATCTGTCGGGTTATTTTCCTGTGCCTGTACAGCATTCGCATACCGCGTAGAATCGCGAGATCGCCGTAGCTTAGGATATCCTGGCGTTGCATTGAAAACAGCATTAGCATTTCCGCCGTCCATATCCCGACCCCGTTGATTTGGACAAGCTCCTTGCAGACTTCCTTGTCGGTTTTTGAGCGCAATGCATCGATATCCAGTCTGCCATCTTCTATCATTTCGGCGGCATCGCGAATGTATGAAACTTTTTTGAATGTTATGCCGTAGCTTTGAAGCTCGCTTTCTGTACATGCCAGTATTTTTTGCGGGGTTATCTCGACAAGCCCGCTTTTTATTCGCTTCCAAACGGTCATGTGCGCCTTTGTCGATATCTGCTGCCCGACGATGGAGTTTACAAGGGCGGAGAAAAAATCGGGGAAAACCTCGCGCCGTATCGGGCCGATTGTGTCAATTGCCGCGCCCAGTTTTTTATCCCGTTCTTTGAGATACGCGGTTTCGGCATCGCCGTAAACAAATACGTTCATCCTGCCTGCCCCGCCATTTTCCCCATGCTCTTCTTAAAACACATTGGCCTTCTACATCATCAACTAACCCTGACCAAAGTATAATCAAGCCAATAAGTTTGGTCAATCTGATGGTAGTTTTTACCTTACCCTGCCGTTTAGGGCCAACTGAACCTCATGCGGGGGTTGCCTCAGGCGTAGCAGGCACTTGAAAAAATGTCGAAACTTTGAGAGAATACAAGAATGACGGTAAGGTATGGTTATAATGACAAGGGCGACAATTTTCTGGAAATCGAACGGCTGATCGAGATGTTTAAGATGGCACCTGGAACTATTGAGGTCAAGAGGGGCGAGGCTAGGGATTTGGCACTTTTGTTGAATAGGCTCTATACAGAGAACAAAATGCTCCGGGGGAAGGCATCCGCTAGAAATTGAGTCGGGATTGAAATTGCGCTCGGGGATGGTCGACCCTTCATACTTGCTGTTTTCGGAAAAAGGCGATAACAAGGAGACGAGCGGGTTTCCATCTACCACACATTGCGTTTTTAGGCCATTAGGCTAGAAGCCCTTTCTCCCCCCAACAACCAATCCAACACGTTTAAATGCTGTATCCCATTGTAAACACTACGATCATAATCCCGCGTCAACAAAAATTTAGGAAAATTATCCTTAACCGCATGTAAAGGCGCAAGCTCCCTTTCAAGGGTGTTTTCATCCATGACACTCTGCGCAACCTGGTAATACTCAAGTTGCCCGCCTGGCTTCCATGCCACGAAATCTATTTCCTTGTCGTTTATCTTGCCAACCTTAACCTTGTACCCACGGCGCAGAAGCTCAAGATAAACGACGTTTTCCAGAATATGCCCGGCATCCGTCTTCGCCGTCCCACCCAGCAGATGATACCGTAGGCCAACATCCACGGCGTAGTATTTTGCGTTTGTCCGCAGCAGCTCCTTGCCGTTTATGTACTGCCTATCCGCCCTGTAAAAAACGAAGCAGTCAAGCAGGGCCTCAAGGTACTTTTCCAGCATAGGTGCATAAAGGGGCTTGCTGCTCGGCTTCAGCTTGAACTCGTTGTTTATCACACCCACCATGTTATTGATCGACGTTTCGCTTCCAATGTTGCTGAAAAGAAAACTAACAACGCGGGTAAGCTGGGGCAGCTCCTTCACATCGTCGCGTTGCATAACGTCACGCATTATTATGCTCTCGTAGATATGCGAAAGATATTCGCGCACGCCCTGTTGATCCCATTGCGACAAATACCTGAAAGCCTCGGGAAACGAACTATACTCAATGTAATGCTGAAACGCCAAATCGGTATGACTGCTAGCCGGTTCCGAAAGCGCGGAGGCATATTCCTTGAACGATAGCGGGAACATGTGTATCTGTATATATCGCCCACCAAGAATTTTCGGCAGCCTACTGGATAAAAGCGAGGAATTAGATCCAGTAACATAAAGATCTATGTTTTCTCGCAGACGCAAACTGTTGATAACCGGACCAAAGTCGCTGACAAGCTGGATTTCGTCAAGGAAGACATAATTCGGCCTATCCTTCGCGACATGTGCTTCCACGAATTCATGGAGCCTTTCACCGTCCAGCAGCGGCTTGTTTGCCATGTCCTCTAGATTGATGGCAAGAATCTGCCCATCCGTTATCCCCTCGGAACGCAGTTTGTCCTGATACATCTTAAGAAGAGTGGATTTTCCACAGCGGCGAACCCCCGTCACTATTTTGATGAGATCGGAAGTATGCCTATGTCGCTCGATTGCGGCGAAATAATCTGGGCGGTATATTATACTGCTTTCGGGCATCACGTCCTCCGTTTCCACGTTTTCTACGATTTTAATAGATTACCACGGAAAGTCAAGTGTCTTCTACGATTTTCATAGGTTCGCAGGGCAAATCATGTGTTTTCTACGAAAATCGTAGAAAACCCCGTTCGCCCTATCGTTTCGAAAGTAGTCTGCGGCTGATCAGCGTACCAGAAACCTGTACCGCCTGCACCAGAATAAGTATGACGATAACCGCGCCAATCGTTACGTCCGTCTGAAAGCGGTGGAAACCATATCTTATGGCGAGATCCCCAAGTCCCCTGCCGCCAATCGCCCCTGCCATCGCCGAATATGCGATTAGGTTGATGATTGCCAACGCCAGCCCGGAAACAAGGGCGGGCATGGCTTCCGGGATTAGTACCTTGCGGATAATCTGCATGTGGGTAGATCCCATGGCCTTGGCGGCGGTAATAACGCCGATGTCAACTTCGGAAAGGGCCGTTTCCGTAATGCGGGCGATGAAAGGCGCGGCTGCTATCGACAGCGGCACGATTGCCGCCGTGGGGCCTATGCTTGTGCCCACGATCATGCGGGTTAAAGGGATCAGCAGGACCATGAGTATTATGAAGGGAATCGATCTAAACAGGTTCACGAGCTGGGAAACCACGCTGTACAGTATTCGCTGGGGGGCAATTCCAGCTGGGGAAGCCACGTAAAGGTAAATCCCCAAGGGAAAACCCAGAAGGCAGGAAAAGAAAGCCGCCACGAAGGTCATGTACACCGTCTCAAACGTTGCCCCTGGCAGAAGGGCGGCGATTTCAAAAACTCTTTCAATGGACATGGAGCATCTCCCTTGTCGCCGCAGCCTGTGGCGATCTGAAAACCGAGTCCACGCTACCCGTTTCCACGATTTTACCCGCGTCCATAACCGCGATCTCGTGGCATATTTCGCGGATAACTTCCATTTGGTGGGTAATCAGCACCACGGTTATTTTAAGCCGCTGTTGCAAATCGCGAATCAGAGCAAGAATGGACCGGGTTGTCTGCGGGTCCAGGGAGCTTGTCGCCTCATCGCAGAAAAGCACTTCCGGGTTTGCCGCCAATGCCCTGGCAATCGCCACCCGCTGCTTTTGCCCACCGGAAAGCTCCCTCATTCTGGCCCTGCGTTTGTCGGCAATGCCAACCATATCCAAAAGTTCGCTCACCCGCTTGTCGATCTGCTTTTTGGGCAACCCGGCGATCTCCAGCGGGTAGGCTATGTTCCTAGCCGCGCTTCGCGAACCCAGCAGGTTAAAGTTCTGAAATATCATCCCCATCTTTCTGCGGCGTTCAAGCAAGCCCCATCCTCGCAGGCCGTCCACACGATCCCCAGAGTAGTACACTTCGCCAGTATCCGGCGTTTCCAGAAGGCTCATTACCCTCAAAATGCTTGATTTTCCGGCACCGCTGCGTCCGATGATTCCAAAAATGCAACCAGGGGGAATTACAAGATCGACCTGCCTTACCGCCATAACCGATCCGTATGATTTGGAAACCTGCTTGAGTGTTATCATCCCTTACCCGGCAATTTCCTGTAGCCGCTTTATAATGTCCAAATGTTGTGTGCAGGCATCCTCGCAATGGCCACAGGCGGTGCATCCAGCGGCTACCGAGCGATCCATATGCCAGTGCCAGCGGAGCCTGTTCGCAATCGGATCGCCGCCGCCCCCGTCGTGAAAGATTTTCTGGTTGTATACGTCCATGAACTTGGAAACGGGAATTCCCTCGGGGCAGTCATCGCAGTAGGCGCAGCCAGTGCAGATTCCATCGAAAGTCGTAAGCGCCCGCGATTTCAGCTCGTCCAGTTCCGCCTGAGTCCTCGGCTCGTAGCCTTCTACCGCGGCGATGGCATCCTGTATGTGTTCCACGGTGTCAAAACCCACGAGGGCGGATGTGATATCTGGATGATCCCACAGAAAGCGCAGCGCGGCGGCAGAGATGCTTTCCCCAGGTCGCTTCAGGAAGCCGAATTTATCCTCGTGCTTGGGAATAACCCCGCCGCCCAGCGGGTTCATGATTATCGTGCCTAGCCTTTTCTCGCGAATCGCGTCAAAAGCGGCCTGTCGCGACTGGAAATTGAACGCCGAATAGCCCAGCAGCACGCCCTCGAACACGCCTTCCATCAAAAGTTCCCGTATTTCGTCTTTTATAAGGTGGCTGGACACACAGATATGGCGGATAAGCCCTTCCTCTTTGAGTTTTCCGAAAGTGCGGAGTATGCCGTCGTCTTTACGGGCCTGCCAGCCTTCCAGGTTGACGATGCTCCAGATGTGGTAGAAGTCAATCGCCGGCACGTCCATGCGCTTAAGCTGCGCCTCGATTTCCCGGCGAATAGCGTCCGCGTCCGAGGCAAAGGTCTTTGTGGCGGAATAATAGGGAAGATTCCTTCGCCTCAACTCTGCAAAACCTTTGCCGAACACTACCTCGCTTTTGCCTTCGCAGTAGCCTGGTGCCGTGTCGAAGTAGTTGATTCCGCCTTCCGCGGCGGCAACCATCATGCGTATGCACTCGTCGTGATTGTCGATATCGGCAAAGCGCATTCCCCCAAAGCTTAAAATCGATACCTTTTTACCCGTTTGGCCATATTCCCTGTACTGCATGGGGAACCTCCTGTGATATTTTAGCGGATTTGAGGGTAAACAGACAATAGCCGAAGGCGGTGAAGGTCGGAAGTGTGTGTAATGCGGGATGGAAAACCGAACGAAAGCCAGACGGGAATAACCGTCTGGCTTTCGCGCCTTACAGCACTGGTCGTACTGTTGGGTTATGCACTCCTGGCGCAAAATCTCGCAGGATGGGTGGGCGACCGCCAGCCAGGGACCATGGGCTGTCCGCGCCGCCGAATCCTACATTTCCCCAGAAACCAGGCGGTGCGGAAAGCCATGCCGTGTAGCCTTGGCTCGCGCCATGCAGGGTTGCTTCGCCAACCCCAGTTGTTACCGTGACACCGTTGACAAGCATATTGTCGCGTGCGTGGTTGTTGATTGCATTTCCCCCCCCAGTGCTTCCAATCACACGGTTTCTTGATGCACTACCAGTACCGTCTATCCTTGGATTAAGTGCCACGCTGTTTCGCAATGTACCATGATTGAGTCCCACCAAGCCGCCAGCAGTAGCCGCAACATTGATTGAGCCTGTGGCAAAGCTGTGTTCAACTATGGCGGAACGACCGGTGCTTCCCACTAGGCCGCCAACAAAGTGGGCGGCAGAAAAGGTGATGTTAACATCGCTATGCGTATTTCGTACTGTGCCATTACTGCTCCCCGCTATGCCACCGAACTCCTGGGTGGTGCCGAGTTCCCTGGCACTCGTACCTCTGATTACACCTGTAGTAAAGCTGTTTTCCACCGTGGTGTGGAGGCCCTTGCTCCCCACTATGCCGCCAACGAAAACATTGGCATTTGCACTGGTGTTGACGTATATGTCGATGTCAATCAGACCTATATTTCTTACCGCACCGTTTTCGCCAACAAAACCAAACATTCCCGCATGAATTGATGAACCCCCAGTAATGTCAAGCCTAAGCCCTGTAATGGTACGAAAGCCGCCGTCAAATGTACCAGTGAATGGTGAGCCACTGATGCCAATAGGTGTCCAGTTGTTGGGGCTACTTGCAAGGCTAATGTCCGCCATAAGCACGTAATGCGCCGAGAGTGTCCAGTCCCGATACCCCACTGGGTTTGCCTCCCCTCTGCCAACCATGCGCAGTTGCGCTTCGGTAAAGACATGGAAGGGGTTCTCTGCGGTTCCATCTCCCCTGTTATACGGCAGGGTAAAGTCGGAGGTTTCAATGTTGCCACCACCGTTTTGTAATTCTCCAGCGTACTCGGCGGTTGCTAAGTCGTTCACAAAGATGGATGCGCCATCGCCGTTGGCCGTGTTCGGAATACCTGCAAATTGAGAAGCGTCCGTTCCAAAAACCAAACCGCCGCTCATGCGGAAGATTCCATGGTCGGCCACAAACACACCGCCGCCCCTGTCAGTAGCGGTGTTGGTTTCAATTCTTCCGCCACCCATGTCGAAAGTTCCATAACCGTCTATGTTCACACCGCCGCCGTCAACAGCTGTATTCCCGTAGATTGTCCCACCTTCCATGGTGAAGTTACCATATCTACCAATACTAACCCCGCCGCCACTGGTAACAGCATCATTGTCATAAATTGTCCCACCTTCCATGGTGAAATCACCATCCGCGCCAACATTAACCCCACCGCCAGCGTTAGCATCATTGTCAAAAATCGTTCCGTCATGCATGGTGAAATCACCTCTGGTAAACACGCCGCCGCCTTGGGTTAAACCCAAAGCCTCATTGTCATAGATATACCCGCCATACATGACGAAGCTGCCTCTGGCTCCCCCTCTTCCTGGATCATCATCGATATTAACAAAAACGCCGCCGCCACCGCCGTTGGTAGATTCATTTGACCTGATTCTCCCGACGCTCATGGTGAAGATACCATAGTTGTTATCATGAGCACCAACATGCACGCCACCGCCACCGCCAGCAGCACTGTTATCCTCGATTATGCCGCCGTGCATGTAGAAGTCACCGCCGCCGTCAATAAACACGCCTCCGCCACCCCAATCGCTAGCATGATTGTCGTAGATTGTACCACCGGTCATGTTGAAGGTGCCACCGTTAGCAACAAACACACCTGCACCACCAGTGTATTCATCCTGGTTGCCAGATATTACCCCAGTGCTCATTCTGAAGGTTCCCTCGACACGTACACCACCGCCAACAAGATGCCACATACCATAATGGGGAGAACCAGGAGAACCAGGGGAAATGGTATTGTTGTTGCCAGTAATTCTTGCCATGGTGCCCATGTAAAGAATTCCTCCTGGTGCGACGATAACCAGGGGGGCGGTATTTCCTGATAAGCCACGCAGGGTGATGTTTTCGGGTCTAAAGGTGACATTGGAGGGAATGGTAAAGAGACTCCCATGTTCGGAAAGCGCGATCTCGCGAGTCGAATTGTTGCCTTGCAGGATGATGCGGGTTGTTCCAGTGGCATTCAACGTCCAAGGCTCAAGTGGCTGGTTTTGGTAAACCATGACCGTGTACTCCCCAGGTCCAGTTATTTCATCAAGTGCTTCGTCCAGGTAATTGAACCATACCATTTCGCCGCTGGGTCTTAAAACCGAAACGGTATTCGGCGCAGGCGCTGTCTCTGCGAAAATTCGCACAAGTGTGGCGATTTTGCCGTCTTCACTGATTGTTGGGTCCACTGGATACCCGCCTACAGTAACGCCTCCTGTAAGTCCACCAGTAAACGTATAGCCGTCGTTGGCCGTCAGTGCAATCGTAACGATGTAAATTGTGCTAGGCTGGAATATGCTATGGTGAGAAGACCATGACACACGGGTAACGGTGAAATTGACTTCGTTTGTTCCACTTCTTACGTCTTCGAGAGTAGCTGGTACCTCGCCCACGACAGGCGCGTCAACAATGATTGCGACAGAGGCAATGGGGGTTGGGTCGGGGATGGTTACGGCAATATTCAAGAAGTCAATGTACAACGTAAAAATGTCGCCGACAACCACCGTTGCCATGTTTCCATAGTCTGACCAATGAACAGCTATGGCGGAATGATTCCTGGCAAGCTCGCGAATGGCAGTCTCTGCGGCATACTGGCTCTCATGAGAGTTGCATCCAATATAGGCACTGGCAATGCCGATTAGTGCGGCATCCACCAGGGCCTCCAATCCTTCCAGGTTTACGGGAATTGGGCCAGGGGGAATAAGCTGGTTGAACCAGTCCTCCATGTCGGCAATGTTGTCATCATCGATACCACGAATTCCCAACTGGGAAAAGTGCGCCGCGACTATTCCTTCACGGGTGAAGTCCCACGACCCGTCGTACAGGGTGGCCAGAATGCGGTTAAGCGATAATGGAAAATGTCGATACGTAAAGTCCTGTTCGAAGCGGCTTTCCATGTTCACGTACACCCGCAGAATCGTACCCATAGTAACTGTTTCCGGTTTCCCCTGGTCGTTGTTCAGTGTCATCGTGAACAGTACGCGATATTGGCCTGCCGCCATTTCAACATTGTATGCAGGGTTCACTGTTGTGCCAGTGCCGCCATGGAAGTAAAACGGGCTATCCCCGCTCGGGTCGCCGCTGGGCATGGTAAAGATCTCCATTCTAGCGCTAACTATACTGTCGGGAAAGCTCAGCCGCCAAGCAAAGGTCCCCGTGCCGCCGTCGGCAATGGGGGAAAGTATCACATTCTCGGCAATCGTTTCCCCAGGGGCTACTTCCAAGCCATGAAGATAGCCCCGTGCCGCTTTGACATATCCAGCGTCACCGCAGGACATGAAGGCGGTTACGGTAAGATCCCATATCCCGGCGGACAGATTGACCGAATAGCCTTCTTCCCAGTTTTCCTTTGAAAAGGGCTCGTTGTCTTCCGTGCAATCCCCAGCGGGAACAAAATCAAGATCGAACTTGACGAAACGATCCCGCACAAGCTCTGGCAGAATCGTTCGTTCGGCATCGGGTCTGCCAACGGTAAGCAAAAGGGTTCCCGCGCCACTTGGGGTGTCCTGCCGTTGCAGTGCGTTTGGGCATCCCGACAAAAGCAGCAAGACTGCGAGTATGCCACAAAAAGCGAGCGAGGCGTTTAGCGTGTTGGCGAAAGGGAATCCCTTTCGAATCGACATGTTTTTCATTCTCTATTCTCCTTGCAAATAACGTTAACCATATCGTGAAACCCGTTCTGGACAAAGCGCGGCGTTTACCGTACAGTGCAAAACGTGAGAAAAAAGAGCAGCAACAGCGACGACGTGCGGTCGCGCACAGCTTGGCATCCAGCCTTTGTCGAGGCCATTAAAGAAGATCTCAAGGAATACCAAGACGTACTGGAGTTCATCGACGAATACCAGCTTACCTCCGAACCCCTGCGCATCGACTGCGTTATAATCAAAAAAGCGAAGGGCACGATCATTAGAAAGAACATCGCCACTATCTTTCGGGGCGTAAACCTGCTGGAGTACAAAAGCCCAAGCGAAAGCCTGTCGATAGACGGTTTCTACAAAGTCCACAGCTACGCCACTTTGTACGCATCCCTTAAAAGTATACCCATAACCGACATAACCGTGTCGTTCGTGGGGAGCCGCTACCCAAGGACGGTTGTAGAACACCTTAGAAACGTGTGCGGCTATAATGTTGAAAAAACCCATGCTGGGATTTATACTGTGACAGGGGCTATTTTCCCCATGCAGTTCATCGACAGTCGTAAGCTGTCGGCCAAAGATGGCGAATTGCTTAGGAGCTTGCGCACGCTTGGCTTTGAAGAGGGCGTGAACACGTTCGAAAGGATAGCTTTGCAGAACGAGGACAAAAAACGGAGACTTATGGCGTATTTGGCCGTAATGCTCCAAAACAACGCACCCGCAGCGCAGGAGGTAATGATGAGGGGTAAAATAACATTTGAACAAATGGTCGAAAATACTGGCCTTGCCGCCAAATGGGAAGCCAGGGGCAGAAGCCAAGCCGAAGCCGAGGCCGAGGCCAAGGCTGAAGCCAAAACCGAAGCCATTAAGCTTGAATTTGCGAAATTCTTGATCGAACAGGGCCTTCCGTTCGAAACCGTCGTTTTGGGTTCCAAACTTCCCCCTGAACAGGTTCGGGAACTGGCGAGCGGGAAACACCGATAGATCGACGGCGAGGGGATGTCGGCGGCTTGCGACCGCCCCATGTTTTTTTGCCGTTGTTCTAAAATTACCCATCGCTTTCTAGGAGTTATTATTATTGACCGTCACCAGGTATCACCTCCAAGGCAATGACCTGGCTGTACAATGTACCACCCCTGCTAACTTCCACCGTAATAAAATGCGTCATTACCAGGTTGCGGTGTAGGTCTGGACCCACGACAAAGGTTTCCCCGTGTCTTCGGGTTTCACCCATAGACCAAACAATGCTGTCAGGATCATACTGATCGGGATTTTCCAAAGAAAATTCCACTGTACCGCCTTCGGTAATGGGTGGGACTTGTATGGGTTCCATTTCGTGGAAATCTGCAAAGCTGATGGTAAAACTAATGCCGCCAGGAGGTGGGGCGGGGGTATCCAACTCGTTCAGCCAAATCACTGGTGCCTCTGGTGTTCCCCGGACGGTTCCATTAAAGGTATAAACGGGAGCGGTGCCGCTAGGAAGAGCCAAGGCATTCCCCCTGCCAGTAGCACCGCCAAGACCAGCAGGGCCGATGGCGGTATTCGCTGAACTGGAAGGTATGCCTGCACCAGAGCCATAGATGACCCCACCGGTTTTCCTGAATTCCGTCGCCTCGCTGTAAACGTACACCCCACCACCGTGGGCGGCATGATTGTTCGAAATTACGCCGCCATACATGGAAAAGCTGCCGCCCGTACCTACATACACAGCACCGCCTCGGACAGCACTACTTCCGAGATTTCCAGTTAGGGTTACACCTTCGTTCATTACTAGATGCGCATCGCTTACGCGTATTATCGAGCTGGGAACGGCAAGATCAACTGCCACCTGCCTAATACCGTCTATGATAATGCTGCCCGTCATACCAGATCTGCCAAGGGTAAAGGTGCTGTTTTCGCCTCTTACGTTGAACATAATCCCATCATGTAGCATGATCCTACCGATTTCTATCGGCTCTAACTCATTCGATGCAAGCGTGATGTTCGTGCCAGGCGGGATGTTGTATGTATATTCTGCTATGATGCTATCAGTTATGAAAATGATTTTTTCATAACCGTCGGTTCTGGCATTGCTGATGGCACTGGAAAGCTGTGCATGAGTGGCAACCTCAACCGCACTGATCATTGTGATTTCTACACGGACATTCTCCCCAGCCCTAACTTCGGCTTTCTCAAACCCAATCGCCCGCAGCATTTGATCTGGAAACGAGTTATCATAAGCAGGTGGTCTGGAGCCCATGGTACGGATGGTTATAGTCCAAACTCCAGGAACCACGTCAATGATCGCTGAGTCACTGCCAGTAAAATAATATGTGATTGGTTCGCCAGGACCAGACAGGAACACATAGTTGGTTATGTCGGTAATTTCTTCATCGAAACCTGCAAGTGTTATGGTCAGACCACTTCCATAAATGATTTTATGCGGCAGGGTATTGCTGGTGGTAGAAATATTGTCGTAGCCGAATTCATTAACCAAATTCCCGCCGTACCTGGCCGTTCCGTTGCTTGCCACGAAAAGGGACGCGCCTCCCGATGTCGCCAAATTCTGAGTATCTGGATGATTTATCCCATAAATTACACCACCATTCATGGTGAATGTACCATTGGAAGCCACATACACCCCGCCGCCACGTCCAGCAGAGTTATTCGAAATTGTACCGTCGTTCATGGTGAATATGCCGTCCTCACCTACTTCCACAGCACCGCCATTGGAACTCGATTCTGCACTGCGTTGATTTCTGGTTAGGGTAACGTTCTGATTCATTACAAATTTCGCGCCACCTCTTACTCTGATTATTGATCCATTGGCGATACTGCTATAGCCGTCAATAGTAATACTACCCCTCATGCCTGGCCTGCCAATGGTAAGGGTGTTACCTGTGCCTGACACATCGAACATAACCTCACTATGTTCTGTGGTTCTGGTGATCGTTACTCCCTCATCCGATACAAGGGTGATGTTCGTGCCAGTCGGGATAGTGTACGTGCCTTCTGCTGGTATGTTACCCGTTATGAAAATGATTTTTTCGCCACCGTCGGTTCTGGCATTGCTAATGGCACTGGAAAGCTGTGCATGAGTGGCAACCTCAACCGCGCTGATCATTGTGATTTCCGCACGGACATTCTCCCCAGCCCTAACTTCGGCTTCCCAAAGCCCTATTGCTCGTAGCATTTGATCTTGCGGGAATGCATCACCATACTCTTTTGGTTTAGGTCCTTCGGCGCGGATACTGATAGTCCAAGTACCAGGGGCTACAACAAAGGTCGCTGATCCGCCATCAGGGAAAACACCTCCATCAACTGCTCCACCAGGGCCAGTAAGCGTTATGTGGTGAGTCAAGTCAGCAATGTCGTCTGGTTGTACCGCAATCCTCCCGCCAGGCTCGGCCGTACCAAAAGATATGGTAATAGTCCCCTCACCGCCACCAGTCCAGGGGCTAAAGCAAGCACTCAATGTCATTATACAAAGCACCGCAAAAATGGCAAAAATCTTTTTCATGTTTCCTCCCTATCGTCAATTAGTAGGTTATGATAATGTTGATGCTCCCGGTGGTAGCCGCTGGCGTAATCGCACCAACCGTTTCTCCCGATGCACCTACCCCCACGGGTGTCGGCGGGGAAAGGGCCTGAAAGATACTTTGCACGGGATCCGCAGTTCTGCCCCCGGCTCCTACAACGCTTTCGCCGCCCGCCTGTACCATTACTGGCACGCCAGTCGCTCCCCTAAAACTTACGGCTCCGTCAAGCACCCTGACACTGCGCGAGTCAACCTCAAAACTGGTCCCGCGCACCGAAGCGGTCGCGCTGGGGCTTTGCAAGGTAAAATTCGCCGTGGTCCCAGCAGGTGGCCTTACGTCAACTCTGACGCGACCGGCCTGCAAATTCACGTTGGTGTTTTCCGCACCCGCTACGGCTCTTATTTCCGTCAGCGAAAGACGGGTCAAGGGGCGCACGGTAAGCGTGGTGCTTCCTATTTCGATTATTGCGCTGCTTCTAAAGCCCGTGGATACGATGGTATCCTGCGCAACCTCGCTTCCAACGGCGGCGGGGGTAAATTCGGCGCTCCCGGCTAGCCTTAGCTCCACTTCGCCGCTTAATTCTCGGATTATCCCGCTTTGGGCGAAAGCATGTAGGGCACAGCCCATCAAAAACGCTGCCAAAAATGTCTTTTTCACGTCAGTTTCTCCTTCAAAAACGTCTAAAATAATGCCAAAGTAACGACCAACCTTACGCGCCAGAGCGGATCGGCATTGGGCGCGACGTCGCCAAGGGCGGGTAGGAACGCGCCAGCCCCAAGGTTGAAGCTCATGTCCGAAACGGGGCTCCAGATAAACCGCGCGAAAAGCTCGGTCCCCAGGAAAAAATTGTTGCTGGACTCGTCCAGCGGGTAAGCCGTGAAAGTGCCACTGTCACTGCGCACGAAATGCGAAACAGCAAGGCTTGTGGAAAAGGTTCGGTGTAGTCTGGCGGTGTAGTTCAGGCTTAAAACGGAAAGACCTGGGATATCCGCCTCAAGTATGTCGCCATGCGGTATCGCGGTGATGGGAACAAAGGCGGACATCGAACCGCTTTCCGCACGACCGCTGGTAAAACGCCCAGTAAACGAAAGCATGTTGTGAAAAGGCGCGGGGGGCATCCAGTGCAAGCCTATGTCCCCGGCAAGGGCGATGTAAAGGTTGGTTTCCCCGTCGCCGACCTCCTGCGCAATTTCCATTGCGCCGCCAAGCTCGAAGATAAATCTTTGAAACGGCATTGCGGCTTTGGCTATTAGGTACTGGCTGTGATATGCGCTGTCGCGGTTGTTAAGATCCACCTGGCCGATTAGTGCAACATCAAGCCGAAACATTTCGGCAACGGATGGATGCTCCCAGTATAAGGCCGCCATCAACCGGCGGGAGGCAAAATACGTGTCGGCAAAATTGCTCCAGTCCAGTTCCGTGGCTTGAAGGGCCTCATCGTCACTGGTCATGGAGATCCTCGTCCTGTTTTTGTACAGAAGCCCGGTGTACCAAATACCCACGCCGAATGTCCCCATCGCAGTATGGCGGGCGAACCTGGCACCGTCGAAAAGACCTGCGGCGACAAGGTTCATGGGATCGGCGAACAATATACGCCCCAGACTAAGATCCGCATCGCCGAAGTTCCAGAAAAACTCGGTGCGAAGCAGTTCTGGGACGAATCCCCATGACTCGTTCGCGTAAGCCATTTTGAGGCTTGCCGAAACATGTATCTCGCCGTAATCGCCTAGCAGGGCGGAAAAGCGCGGAACAAGAGCCGCCTCGTAGTCAACATTTGTGTTATTCCCAATGCCGCCAAGCCCGATATTTTGATTCAAAATAACGCCGAAGTCATAGGCACCCAAGGAAACCGGCGCAACAAGAACAAGAATCGAAAAGACGACGATTAGATGCCAGCTTTGCCCTTTGCGAATGGCTTTGCTCATTTTCAATACTCCAAGTGGGCAAGGACCCTGCCCGTTAAATAAAGCAAGGTATCCCCAGAAACCATTTGCCTTGGGCTTATTCTGCCGTGAATAAAACCCATATATTCCATTTCGCGGTAGGCGAAATGCGCGGATCCGGTAAGGGTGAATAAAATACCGCCCCTTAAGCCAAAGGATTGCATCAAAAGCAGGGATATGCTGTCAAGCCTGGCTTGAGCCTCGGGCGAGGCGTTTCTGGGAAGCCAGTTCTGTTCAATGGCGAAGTGGAAGGCTTCGGCAGGGTCGTAAAACGTCGCCACGTCCGCTGCCTCTAGTATGAATCGTGATGCCTGTGCGTAGGTTACTGCCCGTGAGTCAAGTAGGGCTTCCATTTCCGCTGCCGCGCTTTGGGCAGCCACAGAAGCCGATCCTGCGAATAACACGTAAAAAAAGCAGAGGATAGTCAAGATTTTCATGGGAACCTCCATATTTCTATAATCCACTTGCCCAATGGAATTGATGATAATGCTTGCACATGAAATTGTCAATGCGTTTCACTTATGATTTCGATGATAAACGCCACCGCCGCTTATTTCCCCTTTAGGTTATACACGCCGTCCCAGTTGTCCTCGGGCGGATTCTCCAGGAAATCTTCGCAGCGTTTCAGGTACATCTCCGATGGGCCCCCGTCTATGGCCATCGATTCCCAGAAACCCTGCATCGCCTCTTGCCATTCCCGCTTTTCGTAATAGCCCATGGCCTGCTGGAAAACATCGACCAGTTCCTTTTCCCCTGGCGTTGCGTTTTCCATGGTGTTTATCACCTCATATATCTGTATCGGCTCTTTTATGCCCACTACTCGAATTCTGTCCAGTTTGCGGGAAAGAATACTGTCCCCGGCTTCAAGAATGGTCTGTTCCGGGGCGAGTATCCAGGTACCGTACTGCTTGTTTGCGCTTTCCAGACGGGCGGCCAGGTTTACCGCGTTTCCCATAATCGTGTAGTTCATCTTGTTTTCGGTGCCCATGTTGCCGGCTACCATACTCCCGGTGTTGATACCGATTCTGGTTAGAAGCGGCACGGGGGAAATTTTTTCCGCCAATATCGCCTTGTTTAGCTCCCTTTCGATTCGCCTCATGGTAATCGCGGAAAGGCAGGCCCGAAGGGCATGGTCGGACATTTCCACCGGGGCCCCAAAGAAGGCGACAATCGCGTCACCTATGTACTTGTCGATTGTTCCCTTTTCCGCAAGAACCACGTCGCTCATCGCGGTAAGGTAGCGGTTAAGAATACTTACAAGGACTTCGGGATCAACTTGTTCCGCCATTGTCGAAAACCCTTTAAGGTCGGTAAAAATCGCGGTCATGTGACGTTTGGTTCCCCCAAGCTGAAGCCTGGAAGGATCGGAGATAATTTCCTTTACAACCTCGTCGGAAACGTATGTGGAAAAGGCCTTGCGAATAAACTGTTTTTCACGTTCCGAACTGGAGTATGAGATTATTTCCCGCAGAATGACCGCGCTGACCATGGCGAATGTCGTTATAAGGGGGCTAAAGAAAATTCCCGTAAAACGAAACAGCATGATCGCGGCAAAAATGACAAGAATGCTCGCAAGAAAACCCGACACGGTTCTTGGCACCGGCGCAAGTTTTGCACTTGTCACGAAAAACAATAGCACGAAAACAAAGGTGAACAGTATTCGCCACTGAATGTCGATGGGATTGATAAAGGATCCCGAAAGGATCATGTCCAGTACAACCCCGTGGGTTCCAACGTTTATATATTCCCCCCAGAAAGGATTCGCGCCGATATCGGTGGTTCCCGTATCGACCCGACCCAGTATAACGAACTTGTCCCTAAGTTCGCTTTCAAGGCGGGTGTCTATTTCCTCGTACCTGTCCAGGTTTATCCTTAGGTATTCCGTTAAGGTTGCTATAGATCTGGCCGCGTCATGAATGCCTTCTGCTGCCCAGGGAAAAGCCTCGATCAAATCGGGGAGCATGTCGTTCACCCTGCCCGCAGGATCGATGTAAAGGATTTCCCGTATAAGGCCGCGGCTTTGGCGGCGAAAGTTCACGGAATAAGCGAAGGATTCGCCGCAAGCGTTTTCCATTGCATGGGCCCTGGCTTCGTGAATCGCGTCGAAAAGATCGGAAAGGTTCCTTGTTATAAAAGGCACTCTTTCCAGTGCGGAATCGAACTGGGAAAAGAAAAAAATGTCCGAGGTGTCCAAGGCGCGAACGTATAGTTCCATTTCCACTTCCAGATCATCCATAAGCGAGAAATATACAAACGAGACATGGTGGAATTTGCCGAAATAGTCTTCTGGGGGCCAGTCAAGCAGCATTCTGCCGCGATTGTCCAGGGGAATGGTTATGTCCCCCAGACCTTGCGCATTCCTTATGATTAACCTGCGCCTTTCTAGTTCTATTTCCGGGTTTCCCAGATAATGCAGAAGAGGGGCGAAGGCAAGCTGCAGATACCAGTATCCGTCAATGTACTGGGTAAGATAGAGTCGCCGCCTAATGCCATCCGCGTCAATTTCCACGTTGGTAAAACCCGCCCCTTCCGCGGACAGTGCAAGACCGGGTAAGGGAGGCAGAACGTCCACGAACCTTCCTTGGTGGGCATTGGGCGCGGCCATGATTCGGTGCGAAAAGCGTTCCTCCGCTATAGGACGGCGTTCGGCCTGTTCGTCCCGCAGGGGATCTGTGCGCATGTTCAGGGTAACCCAGCTTCTGCCGAACAGTCGCGATGCCTGGATAAGGTATTCATCGTTGTCCCTGGCTATGCGTTGAACGCTGGTAAAAAGCCTGTTCCGTTCGCTGTCGATAAAATCGAAAAAGGCTTGGGCATGATCGTCAATGTAGTAGCGGTCTATAAACCCGCCTCTTATTGCGTGAAAAACATCTGCCATCGCGGAATTGATTTCGGAAAAACTACGGTCAAAGTCCGCGGGTAGCCCCCGGGTAAGGTAGATGGTGTCCACGCCTTGTGGACCCCTGTCGATAAACTCAATATCGAAGATAAGCGCCCGCGCGCCGTATTCCTTTAGTCTTAAAATCCCATCCGCTGTTACCGAGCGTGGCCAGGGAAAAATACCGTTGTACGCGATGGCGTGATCGTCCACGTTAAGGAAAACCACATTGCTGTAGCGTTCCCTGTTGACCCGAAAGCGCAGGAAAGCATCGTAGACCTGATTTCCCAGATGCCCAAATACGCCCACCGCGTAGATAATAGAAAAGAAGACGACAACGGCGAACCCTATAACCCATGTTTTCCATTTTATAATCATGACATACCCTAGGGTTTATCATACATGTTTTTCGATGCCAGAACCAAGTATAGTAAGATGCAAGTATTTCCAGGCATCTTTCTATGATAAACGGTATTTTCAGTCGGGAATGCTATCGTTTTCGGCAAGAAAATGCAGGTATTCCCGTATGGACCATTCCCCTCTT
>Ga0209755_10003617_pt1 | contig 19165 bp, 14 predicted proteins | sample TergutCo191P1_FD_187301 | JGI IMG/M metagenome (GOLD analysis project Ga0209755, IMG submission 187301) | Cornitermes sp. P1 segment gut microbial communities from Petit-Saut dam, French Guiana - Co191P1 (SPAdes) (version 2) | ecosystem: Host-associated > Arthropoda: Insects > Digestive system...
ACATTTTTAACACCATCTTATGCAAGGGTTTTTACGCTCATCTACAGCTTTTCTTGCACTTATTATACCATTTTATCGCTCTAAATGCTCGACTTTTGCGCCTTGATAGGGTTTTGAGTAAACCCTAATTAGATAGTCATTTTTTGTAAACGGTTCTGTGGTGAGGAACCAGTAGTAATTGTCGGAGTCAAAATGTTGGTAGCCCAGCTTCACAGCCGCTGCCTGCGCAATGCTGGACGTACCAGAGCCACTTGCGCCAAATATGTGGATTTTTTGTTTCATGTGCGATCACTCCCGCGCTCTATTCTCCTAGATCTGCGCAGTAACCAGATTATAATAATCCCCTTTTAACTCCATCAACTCCGCATGACTACCGGATTCGGCAATATTTTTCTTGTCCACAACCATAATCATGTCAGCATGCTGTATCGTAGACAGCCTGTGCGCGATAATAAACGACGTGCGCCCTTCCAGCAGGCGGTTTAGGCCTTCTTGCAGGGCTTTTTCTGTTTGGGTATCGATATTGGATGTTGCTTCATCCAGTATAAGAATTCGTGGGTCGGCAAGCAGGGCGCGGGCAAAGGAAATTAATTGACGCTGCCCAACAGACAGGCGGCTGCCGCGCTCGTTAACTTCGGTTTTGTAACCATCTTCCATTTCCATTATAAAGTCGTGGGCGCAAACGGCTTTTGCGGCGGCAATAACTTCGTCGTCGGTGGCGTCTAAACGGCTGTAACGGATATTGTCCATTATCGTGCCGCTGAACAGGAAGCTGTCTTGCAGCATTATCCCCATTTGGCTGCGCAGGGACGCGAGTTTTGCATCCGCAATGTCAAAACCATCGACAAGAACTTGCCCGCCGTTTATTTCATAAAAGCGACTGATAAGGTTTACTACTGTGGTTTTGCCCGCGCCAGTTGGGCCTACAAGGGCAATTGTGTCGCCGGGCTTGCATTTGAAATTTACGCCGTCAAGGATGGTCTGTCCTTCTTCGTAGCCAAATATCACATTTTTAAACTCTACTTCGCCCTTGATTTGCGGCATTTCTTTTGCATTAGGTTTGTCTTTTACAAGAATGGGCTCGTCTATGGTATCGAAAATAAGCTCGAGATAGCTCATGTTTGTGACTATGACATTATAGAAGCCAGAGATTGTATTAATTGGCCCCCAAAAACGCCATACATATGCAACAAAGGCCACTAAAACGCCAACGGTAAGGGTGTTTTGGGTAATCATGCTTATGGCAATTACATACAAAAATGCCTCGCCAAAGGTGCCGATATTTTCTACACTTGGCCACATCAGATGCATTATTCTCATGCCACCAAGCCAAGATTTTTGTACATTGTCGGTTACTTCGGCAAACGTTTTTTTGTTTTCGGCCTCGCGGTTAAAAGACTGAGTAATTTTTACCCCGGCAATGCTTTCGTGAATATACGCGTTTAAGTTAGATTGCTTGGCACTAAAAATTTGCCATGCTCTGCGGTTTTTGATACGGATAATAAATGATACGGCCAGCAAAAATGGTAAACCCGCCATTGCAACCAGCGTAAGGCGCACATCTATGATTAGCATCAGTACAATAATAACGCCCAGAGAAAATAAGTCTGTGATAACATTTATAAGCCCGTTAGACAGCATGTCACTTAGCGAATTTACATAGTTAACAACACGCACCAAAATTTTGCCGTGAGGGCGGCTGTCAAAAAAGCTGAACGGTAAACGCTGTAAATGCTCGAACAAGTCTTTGCGTAAGTCGCGGATTATGCCCTGGCCAACGATTACCATGGCTTTCATACGGTAACGCATAAAAAATATATTTAATATTATCGTCCCCAGCATAAAGCCTGCAATCAACAAAACCTGAGGAACGTCCCTATTTGGAATAGCTTCGTCCATTACAATCATGGTAAGGAACGGCGCGAGAAGCCCAAGTACGCTGGATACCAGCGTAAATGACAGCGTTATAATAAAGAATTTTTTGTAGGGCAGCACATATTTTTTAAGGTCAAGTACACGTTTTAAATTGAATGTGTTTTCGTCTTTGACCACTTCGTCGGTACGGAATGTATTACGCGCCATTTTACACCGCTCCCTTCTCTTTTTCAGATGGGGCGCTGCCCTCTCGCAAGCTACGCTTGCTGGCCGGGTGGCCCGTGCTTGCGCATGCCTGCTTTGCAGGAGTATTACCCCAAGGCCCGCTGCTACAGCTGGCAAAGCCAGCATCCGCTTCCTCCGCATTGCTTCGGGGCGCGGCACTGCCTCGCTGCTCCATATACATACTTGCATAGTATCCGGCTTTGTCCATAAGTTCCAGATGGGTACCGCGCTCTATTATTTCACCATGCTCTAGTACCAGAATAAGGTCTGCGTCCTGTACACTGGACAGGCGATGTGCCACAATAAACGTGGTACGTGCTGTGCCGCTTTTTAAGATTTTATCTGCCAAAGCTTCTTGTATGCGCTGCTCTGTTTCCATGTCAACGGCACTCGTTACGTCGTCCAGTATCAAGATAGAAGGCTCGGTTGCGATTGCCCGCGCTAGTGATATACGCTGCTTTTGCCCGCCGGAAAGGCCCACGCCTCGTTCACCAACAATTGTGTCGTATCCCTCTGGCATTTTTGAGATAAACTCGTGAGCATCGGCTATTTTTGCGGCCTCGTAGACAATATCCATAGATGCATCTGGCACGCCAAAGGCGATATTTCCCTCTACGGTGTCGGAATATAGGAAAACATCTTGCATTGCGTAGGCTATGTCACGACGCAGGTCGGATAGGTTATAGTCCTTTACATTAATGCCGTCTACCAAAACTTCGCCTTTTTCCGTATCGTAGAAGCGGCTGATTAACGCCATAAGAGTGGTTTTGCCGCTACCTGTTTCGCCAACTATACCTATGGTTTGTCCTTTTTCGGCACGGAAGCTGATGTTTTTTAGTGTGGCCTGCCCAGGCTCGAAACTGTAGCTGAAGTCTACGTTTCTAAATTCCACCGTGCCCTGCAATTTTTCTGTACGTACGGGGTTTTCGGGGCTTTGTATCAGAATTGGCTGACGCATCATTTCGTATACTTTGTCAAGGGATGTTCCCGCGTTTTGTATGTCGTTTACACTCCAGGTAAACATACGGGTTGGGTTGTCTATCATCCACAAAAGCCCGCCTATGGTTATCATCTCGTAAAGTTCCATGTGGCCGCCAATTACCATAAGCCCACCCGCTAAAAGCAAAATCCACGGTAGCAGTGCAGAGCATGTATTCATTATTGGCCAGTATTTGATATTAACTTTTTGTACGCCCATGTGCGCATCATAAAACGCTTGGTTTACTTTAGAAAATTTTTCGATTTCATATGCTTCCTTTGTAAATGCTTTAACAACACGGTTGCCGCCAACGTTTTCGCTGCAAGTAGAGTTTAAATTGGCAAACTGATCGCGCACATTATGGAAAGCGGGGCGAATTTCCCTGGCTTGTCTCCACGCCGCCCAAATTACTACAGGGGTTGTGATCATAAGGATGCCGGTTAGTGGTAGGCTGTACGTCCCCATTACAACAAGTGCAACAAAGTACAGCACTACATTCTCTGGTATAGCATAGGTGTCGAAAGCTATAAAATGACGGATTGCATCAAGGTCACCTGTCATGCGGCTCATTGTGTCACCAATACGATTTTTGTCAAACCAGCGGAAGTTTTGGTTATGTAGCTTGTTGTAAACATCGCGCCTAAGTTCAAAAAGTATTTTTTGAGCCGTGTTTTCGAACAACATAATGAACGCGTACCTTATGACACTGCGCACTAATGTAACACTGGCTATCAGTGCCAAATACGGCAACAGCAGATGGTGCTGCTCACCCTGTACTACGTCGCGCACAATGAGCCCGGCAATAATTGGACGTACAATCCACAGGGCTATGTTTAACCCGTTTACAATCTGCCCCAAAATCAGCCGCCATTTTTGACGCTTTATATATGGCAAAAGCCATTTGAATGCCTGCATATCATACTCCTTTTAAAACAAACTTTTAATATACTTTCCGGCTTGGATATACTCTTCTTTAGTGGATAAATGCTCTAGCATAAGCGAGATGTTTTCGTCAAGCTTGCGGACTTCATCGATTAGGCATTTGTGATTGAAATTGCCCTTTCCCGGAATAGTTTCGTCTAAATGCACAGTCATGCTTTGGGACATGATAATGTCTTTGACGTGGATGCCTTTGATGTATTTGCCCAGTTTGGTGAAACAGCTTTTTATTATTTTTGTCGTATTATAGTATTTTAACGGACTGTTTATTATGTTCACGATATCAAGATGCACAGCAAAATGTTCGCGGTCAATTGCTTTGATTAAATCCAGATAGCTGTCTTCGTCATAAGGATACATCCACGGCATCATTTCAAGAGTGTAGTATGACCTTTTAGGTTTGACGGAATCTATTATGGCTCTTGTTGTTTCCACGATTAAATCAAAGGCTTCTTTTGTTAAATTTTTATCCGAATGCCCGTCCCATGGTTTCCCAAGATTGCCCGCGATATTTACACAGCACTTGGTATTAGTTTCGTCTGCGATAAATAGCCGCTCTTTGCAATGTTCTATTGCGTCCATTATGGGTGCGCCAAGTCTCATTTAGAATGTTCCTTCCATTACGTGAAATCTTTCAACATTAACTTCTTCATGGAAAAATGTATACAAGGCAAATGTATAGCTTATCGCAAGATATGTCAAGGGTTAGTGTGGCTATTCCAAAAAACGAACATGTCTGCTATTATTATGTTATAATTTGTTCAAAATTTAGGAGGCAGGTATGAATATCACAAAAATACAAGGCGAACCCATTGACGCAACCCGGGGCAAACCGCACGAAACCCAGGTGGAATTAATGAATATGCAAATTATAACCTATATTTCTGAAAATGGTACGGATGTGCGTAACTACGGCGGAAATGACGGACTGCCGGAAATGAAGCAGATATTTGCACAATTGTTGGATGTAGCACCACAAAATATTATCGTGGGCGGTAATTCCAGCTTGAACATGATGTTTGACTGCGTGGCCACGCTGGTTATGAAAGGCATTTGGAAACCGGGACAAAAATTCCTGTGCCCCGCGCCCGGTTATGATAGGCATTTTGCCATTTGTGAATATTTTGACCTTAAAATGCTAACCGTCCCCATGACGCCAAACGGCCCAGATATGGATGTTGCCGAGGAATTGGTAAAAGACCCGGACGTTGTTGGCATGTGGAATGTGCCGGTATTTTCTAACCCGCAGGGGTATGTGTATAGCGACGATACAATAAAGCGTCTGGCAAAAATGCCTGCGGCAAACCCTGCGTTTAGGTTGTTGTGGGATAATGCGTATCCTGTGCATCAATTTAACGAGGCGCGTCCTGTTATTGCTAATATTTTGGCGGAATGCATCGCCTGCGGGCATGAGAACAGACCAATTATGTTTACGTCATTTTCGAAAATAAGCATACCCGGGGCGGCTGTTGTATGTATGGCCGGGCATGAGAGTGCTCTGGCTGTTTTCCGCGAAAGAATTGCAGTACAAACCATCGGGCCGGATAAGATTAACCAGTTGCGACATGTGCAATTTTTTCGCGACCTTGACGGCGTGACAGCCCATATGGAAAAACATGCAGATATTATACGCCCCAAGTTTGAACTTGCCTACAAAATGCTTGGAGCAGCAGGCGCAAATTTTACGCGCCCAAACGGGGGATATTTTATTTCCATAGAAACGCCTAAGGGTTGTGCAAAGAAAGTGTGGCAGCTATGTAAAGATGCGGGTGTGTTATTGACCCCGGCTGGCGCTACTTTCCCGTATGGTGTGGATCCAGCCGATACAAATTTGCGTCTGGCACCAACATACTTGACATTAGATGAGTTGCATCGTGCATTGGAAGTGCTGTGCACGGCAATCAAAATAGCAAATGGTTAATTTTATCAAACATTCGTCTCTGGGCTCCACAAATGACACGGCAAAAACGCTCCCAAACCCTGTTCACGGCACCGTCATTATGGCAGATATCCAAACCGCGGGCCGCGGGCGATACGACCGCAAGTTTTTTTCCCCGCCTGGCTGTGGAATTTATATGAGCGTAATATTAACACCTGATGCGGTTTCTCCTGTTGTTAGCAGCTTAATCACGTCGGCTGCGGCGGTTGCCGTATGCGAAGCCATAGAGACTTTAACAGATAAGCACCCACAAATAAAATGGGTTAACGACATATTTTTAGATAGCCGCAAAATATGCGGTATCCTTACCGAGGCCCTTGTAGACCGTATAGTTGTGGGCATTGGCATAAATTTTGTTATGCCGCCAGGCGGCTTCCCGCCAGAAATTTCGCAAACCGCAGGCGCACTCTTTGATCAGCAACCTGTCGCATCCCTAACCAGAGAACAGCTTGCCGAAGAAATTGCAAAACGATTGCTTTCCGATGAATTGCATATGGACGCATACAAAAAACGCCTCCTTGTATTGGGGAGGCGCGTATCTGTGATAACTCCAAACATGACATATGAAGCAACCGCCATAGGCATAAATGAAAATGCAGGCTTGATAGTGCAAAAAGATAGCGGGAAAATATTAACTCTAACTGCCGGAGAAGTGAGTTTGAAATTATAGTGAGTCGGTTTAATTTTGCAATAAGGCAAAACCTAAATGCAAAATTGAACTGTACGAACGCCACACACCGATGCAGCGAAGCGTAGGATGTGTGAAAAACTGCAAAACAATTTTGTCGGGCAATCTTAGGTTGACTAGCAAAATAATAATGTTTTTATGTCTGTATATTCCATGTCAAAATAGTCTGCAACTTCTTTGCAAGTAAGCTTACCCAAGTAGCAATTTACACCAGACAGCAAATATTCATCTGCTTTTACAGCTGCTTCTATTCCCATATTCGCAATTTTTAAGCCATAGCTTAATGTTGCATTTGTAAGTGCGCTTGTTGAGGTTTGGCTTACAGCGCCTGGCATATTTGCCACACAATAATGCACAATTCCGTCCACGACAAAGGTTGGCGCGTCGTGATATGTGGCCTTTGTGGTTTCGCAGCAGCCGCCTTGGTCGACGGCTACATCTACGATAACACTGCCAGGTTTCATCTTGCTCAAATGTTTGCGCTTAATTAGTTTTGGTGCCGCACCGCCGGGGATAAGCACCGCACCAACAACCAAATCTGCCTTTACAATGGCATTTTCGATATTGTATGCGGTAGAATACATAGTTTGAATCTGTTGGCCCCAAACATCGTCCAGATATGACAAACGGTCCAAGTCGCGGTCAATAATTGTAACGTTTGCGCCCATTCCAAGAGCTATTTTCATGGCAGAAATACCAACAACACCGCCGCCGATAATTACAACATTAGCTTTTGCTACACCTGGTACGCCGCCTAGAAGAACACCGCTGCCACCCTGAGGCTTCTCAAGGCTTTTTGCGCCGGCCTGGACAGACAATTTGCCTGCAACCTCGCTCATAGGTTTTAGTAATGGCAGGCCCCCTTTTTTATCACGTATAGTTTCATAGGCCACGGCTTTAACTTTTTTCGCAAGAAGCACTTCGGTAAGTGGCTTGTCCGCCGCTAAATGCAAAAATGTGTAAATGATTTGGTTCTCTTGCATCAACTCATATTCGTCTGCAAGTGGTTCTTTGACTTTTACAATCATGTTACATTTTTCCCAAACTTCTTTTGCGGTAGCTAAAATTGTCGCGCCTGCGTCTACATAATCCTGGTCAGCAAATGACGACCCCATTCCTGCACCTGCCTGAACAAAAACTTCATGCCCTAAAGCTACGTATTCTTTGGCGTTGCTGGGTGTTAGTCCCACCCGGTACTCATATTTTTTAATTTCCTTCACTGTGCCAACGTTCATTGTAGGCTCCCTTTCTGTTAGTGGTATTGGACTAAAAAATTTATACAACTGTAACATATTTTTGCGAAAAACAATATAATTTTTTGTAATTTTGCAGACTAGAATGTTGACTGAATCAATATAATATGTTATAACTATCGTGATTAATTCTAAAGATTCTATCTGATGTTGTTTGGGGGTGGGGTAAATGACAATATCTAAAAAATTTGCAACCAGAATAGTTGCACTATCTGTAGTTTTTGTTTTGCTGGTAATGGCTGTATTAGCGGCTTTTTTTGCTGGGAACAATGGATTGCGTCCAAGTGTCAGGCTCTCATCTATGGCTGGGTTGCCATGGATTTCTGCTAACACTGAAGCTATATCGCAAAACCCTGTACTGCCAAGGATAGAGCGTGTACGTGGCGGTATACTCGTGCATTATGTATCAATGACACAAAACCGAGGTTTTTTAAATGAAGGCGATATTGTCCAAACGTGGGAAACCGGTGCTATGCACCTGGCCTTCGACGGCGCAACCGTTACTATCGCCCCCAATTCAAAAATGATACTTTCCAGCGTTGGTATGTATGCCGATGCCCGCGATGTTAAACTAACCGTATTGGATGGCAGTATTTTTGTAGATGTATATCGCCCATTAAACAGTGACGAAAGTTTTGAGATCCACACCCCGGCTTCGATAATTCCTATACTTGGTACATCCGTACAAATAAAGCACGATACCCTAACGCATATAAGTGAAGTAAGTCTTTTAAAAGGGACTGTCAAAGTTATTTGTCTAGCAAGTGATCAAGTTTTTACACACAGCGTTTTGTCAGGCGAAGAGGGGCTTGTAGTACGCATTTGTGAAACTGGTAGCCTCGATATTTCCAAAACATACCCCCTTGTGCTAGAACACCTTACGGCTGTAATGTTGGCAACATTGTTGCCGGACAGTGCTTGGCCAGTGGCTGCCGTACTGGACATCGTATCCGAAACATTGCCGACACCGCTTGTTGAAGTTTATGCAGAAAATGTACCAGCTTCGACACTAGCCCCAGACTTTTGGGATTTTGATGTGTACGAGCCAGTATTTGCACCTGATTTAGCGGAGGATGTTTCCGCTGAACATGTTGAAGATGTTTTAGAATCAGTAATTGAGCCTGTTGTTAATGTTACTGAATCCGAAGGCGAACAAATAGTGCCGCAGCCTGTTTTAACTGTGCCTGCACCTGAAGAACGCCAAGGATTACCAGGTGTTGTTAGCGAACCGGTGAGCGAAGCTGCTGAAGAACCAGCAAGCGAGCCAGCTTATGAGTCTACACCGCAGCCAGAATTGCTTGAGCCGGTCTACGAACCAGAATATGAAGCCATTGCTGAACCACCACGTGCTCCAGACGTAGGAAGCGATGCCGACTATGGCGGTAGTGGGTCTAGCGGCAATGGCGGGTCTGGCAATCATAATGACAACGAAACCGCCAATGATAATGATAACGATAACGATAATTACAACGATAATGACAATGATAATGACAACAACAATGATAACGAGACGCATAACAAAAATGATAACGATAATGGGTCTTATAGCGATAACGAAAACGAAGCTAATAACGATAATGATAACGACAACGATAATGACAATGATAACGATAATGACAATGATAACGATAGTGACAATGATAACGGTAATGATAACGGTAATGATAACGACAACGGTAATGACAATGATAATGACAATGATAACGATAATGACAATGATAACGATAATGACAATGATAACGATAATGACAATGATAACGATAATGACAATGATAACGATAATGACAATGATAACGGTAACGACCGTCCTCCTAACCATAGACGCCTTACCGAAGATGAATACCGGCTGGAAATTATTGATGGCTGGAATACTTCATCGCGATTTGTTCAAGTATTCATAATTACAAACATCAGTCAGCGCAGCATTTACGAATGGCAAATAAGATTTAGAGCACCTTCAGCGCAAGTTACTGTTGAGTCAGCATCTGGTGCTACTGTAGCACAAAACGGTGTTCATGTGGTGCTTACGGGTAATCAAATCTGGCAACCCGGTGCTCGCTTGGTTATTTTTGTTGAGGGTACGAACAGAACAGGTCGACCATTCCAATTTGCAAACATGGCAATATATAGCCTGGCAGATAGTGATAGAATTGGCAGACCGCCTTTTGGCTACGAGCCAGAAATAGGCAACGACGAGGCTTATGATAGTGAAATCGACTGCATCTATAACGATGATGAGTATTCAAACGAAAATGATAACTATGACTATGGATACGTCTACAATAATGATAAGTACGAATATCTTTACCGTTACGAAGTTACTGATGAAATATACTGCACTCATAGTTTACAAGTCTGTTTACTTGCAGTAAAGATGACGAGTATAATTTTTTTGATATAGTGTCCAGTTGCGACTCCATGCAATGGCAGTCGAATTATCGTATTCCTAAGGGGCTACTTGTTTATGATATAACTAATAAATTCGCCGATTTGGAGCATTAAGTCAGCGAATTTTTTGATGAGTTGCTTGATTTTTTCGTTGCATGGCTTTAATTTTGCGGAAGAGGAGGAAAGTGTGTTGTGAATGCAGGTAGTCATAGTGATAGTGGCGACAAACGCCTTTTAAACGAAGACCGTGTTCTAATAAAAAAATATGCAATTTCAAACGAGGAATGGGGCATGTTTTTGGTAGCGGACGGTCTAGGAAGCAGCCCTAGCAAAGTGGCAAGCCAAATTATAGTAGACGAATTGTCTCACTGGTGGGATAATGACTTGGCTACAATACTATCCTTCCCGTTTGAACCAGAGCTGGTATTTACGCGCTTAGATGAAAAAATTGCAAAAATTAATAACAAAATTTTTGCGATAGAGTCGGATAAAAGAATAGGGTCAACATTATCATTGCTTTTGACAATGGCGGATAGGTACATTATCCGCCATGTTGGTGATAGCCGAATTTACTTGCTTAATCGTGAAAATGGTATTCGTCAACTAACAAACGACCACAGTTATGTTGCCATGCAAATGGAGAAAGGTGTGCTGTCTGCAGAAGAAGCTAAAGTTCATCCTAAACGCAATGTTATAACAAGGTGTATTGGGATGAATAACACGGTTTCTTTATTTTCTTGCGATGGCACTATCAACGATAATGACATATTTCTTTTATGTACAGACGGGTTTTATAATTTGATTTCTGAAGACGCAATTTTAGATATAGCATTTAATAGTGAGTTTGAACTTTTAGAAAAAGTAAGAACCTTGCGTAAATGCATTGAAGTTGGTGCTGCTTATGACAATGTTTCGCTTGTTCTTGTTAGCAAAAATACTTCGCGGGGTGCATAAATTTGTTGTGCCGACGAAGGAGGCATAAAATAAGATATGGATAATACAATTGCAGAAATATTTATACCTCCAATACTTTACGACAAAGGATTTGTAGATATTGTTTGTATGTCACAATCAAACTTGGGGGTAAGTAGCGTTTGTAAAGTAACTAAGCCTGGTGTTGGCACCTGGGTTATTAAGCGTATAAAAAAAGAATTTGCCATTTTATATAAGGCCGAAATACATATACTTACGCAACTAAGACACGACTTTCTTCCTATTGTATTTGACATATTTGAGGACGAACAGGCCTTGTATATTGCTATGGAATTTATACCGGGTAAAAGCCTCCAGCAATTAATTGCAAGTGAAATAATTGTTTCAGAAACTAACGCCAGAAAATATTTTTTACAGCTGTGCGACTTGTTTGAGTATTTGCACAGTAAAGGCGTCATACATAAGGATTGTAAGCCGTCTAATATCATACTTAGTAACAATGAAAATGTTTATCTAATAGATTTTGGAATTTCCAAGTCTTCGGAGTATAATCCGTCGGGTAGGTCTCACCGGTATGCATCGCCAGAGCAAATTGAGAAGCCTGATATCGCAGACCCCCGGACAGATATCTACTCGCTGGGCGCAACAATGTACAGCTTGCTGACAAAAGAAATCAATGATGGATCCAAATCTGTGGCAGGAAATTTACTTGATCGTGCAGATGTATCTGCCAATTTCAAAAAAATAATTGAAAAATGTATGGCAAAAGACGCAAAAGATAGATTTCAATCTATGGATGAAGTCAAGGTGGCACTTTTAAAACGAGATTGGCGATGGAAGGTAGTTGTCTCGTTCGCGCTTATTTTAATATGCACCGTTGTAGTGTTTTTTGGCTTTAATCAATGGCAAGACGAAGTTACGGGTCGCCTTATCTCACGTGGTAATGAAATGATGAGTGTCAGTAATTATCACCTGGCCCTGTCTCATTACGAAAGCTATATTCGCCGCCGTCCATGGTCACCTTACGGCTACGAGCGCCGCCGTAATTTGCTGATTTACCGCGGGGAAGTCACACAAATCCTCGAATTGTTTGAAAGTGAAGATGCATATTTTAAAGATTTTCTTGAAACCAGCCCGAATTTTTACAATACCTGGTTAGCTGCTGTAGACAAAGCGATAGCGTACTATTATAATCGTGAAGAATGGCACATGCTACTTGACCTGTTGCAGATGCCTACAGTAGCAAGCGTTGTCCCGGCATATCAAAATGTGGATATGCAAATGCAGGTTTATGTAAATTTGGGGGATTTGTATACCGCCCTTTCTATAGGGCATAATTATAACAGCCCATTTTTATATATCGTTTACGACATGGTGCATGACGATTATTTATCACGCGCATATATACACAACAGCAATAATGATTTTAGAACGGCAGTTAATCTTATCAACTCGATATTGCAGAGGTATCCGCGGTTCTATTCAAGTTTTGATCTATTAAACCTTCGCGCTAGCGCAATGTTGAGCCAGCTCTTGCTAGAGCGTAGCGAAGATTTTTCTATTTTCGTAGAATATGCGCAAGATGCTATTGCGGCAGCAAATGCCGAAAATTTGGCGGGCGTTGATGTACTAAATGCATTGTTACGCACGCTTGAATAGGAGCCTTATTTATGTTTACAGACATTCAACTATGGCTTACTCCTGGACCTGGGTTAGCTATTACTATAATAGGCGTTGTATGTCTTATTGCTGCATTTATTTTTCTGATAAAAACACTGCGGGACAACATGTCCTCACCGCCTGCTTCGGTTCGTGTTTTTCCTTTTGTGCGGGAAGTCGCCAGAGGTTCTGCCGTAAATTATTCCGAACTAGAATATACGGAATTTATGGACGAAGCAGAGCCAGTTGATGTGTTTTCGCAAATGCCATATGAGCAAAAAGATCAGCAAGCTGCCGCAAACCAGCGTATTAAACTAATGTTTGATACTGCTCCGCTTATAATTGAATATTGGGACAAAGATTATAATCGTATTGACTATAATCAAACTGCGGCTATTTTTTACGGCTCTCCTTCCAATGCGGATTATGTAAATGACTTATGGCGGGATTATTTGAGCAAAACATTTGAAGACGGGTTTTCTAAGTTTGAATACGAGGCGGTTGGCAGTAATAAAACTTTGCACTTGGAAGTTATTGCACGACGGATAGAGATTAACGGTGCGTATTTTGTTGTTACTTATACTAGCGATATTAGTGCACACAAAGAAGTGTTGCATGAAAAAGAGCAAAAGGCTATTGCAGAGGCCCATTCTCAAACGAAAAGCCGTTTTTTAGCACATATGAGTCACGAGATAAGGACGCCAATTTCGGCAGTACTTGGTATTGCGGAAATAGAACTTAACCGTAAGCATACGCGCGAGGCGCAAGAGGCATTTAGACAGATATATCGGTCATCTAGTACGCTGGTTGGTATTTTGAACGATGTTTTAGACCTTAGTAAAATTGAAGCGGGCAAAATGGAAATATCGGTTAAAAAATACGATATGGTCGCGATGCTTCAGGATGTTACACAAATGTATGCAGTTTCGTTAGAGAATAAAAAATTTAAGTTTATTGTAACTGTAGACCCCAACTTGCCATATAATTTACTAGGCGACGAACTGCGGATAAAGCAAGTATTAAACAACCTGCTTTCCAATGCTTTTAAATACACTGAAAAAGGCGAGGTAAAACTTATAGTAACCGCAAAACCCGGGGATATGCCGGGCATCATAAATATCGAAGCAATAATTGAAGATACGGGCTGCGGTATGAGCCCAGAGCAAGTTAATATTTTGCTTAGTGAAGATTATGTGCGTTTTAATCAGCCAGAAAACACCGTAGGAACAGGTCTTGGCATTAGCATTACGCAAAATTTGCTGGCATTAATGGATGCTACTATGAAAATTGAAAGCCAGTCTGGCATTGGCACAAGGGTATCTGTTATAATACCGCAGCAACTCGTAGATAACCGTATGCTGGGTGAGGGTGCTGTAAAGCGGTTGGAAATGTTGGAAACGGCGACTCCAGAGCTATGCTCGAAACGTACACCACTGCCTAATGGGCGTGTTATGGTAGTTGATGATATTGCGTCCAATTTATATGTTGCAAGCGGATTGCTAAAACTTTTCGAATTGCAAATAGAAACATATTTATCTGTTGTTGATGCAATTGAAAGAATTAAGGCGGGTAATACCTACGATATTATATTTATGGACCATATGATGCCTGACATGGATGGAATAACAGCTACAAAAATTTTGCGCGAGATGGGATATACGAAGCCTGTGGTTGCGCTTACTGCAAATGCTTTTGTAGACCAGGAAGAACATTTTTTAAACAACGGCTTTGACAGTTTTCTTGCCAAGCCAATTAAATCTGAACAACTATACGAAATTCTACAAAAATATATTATAAGTAAGCCACTAGAAAAGGGATGATTACAAATGAAACTGCGCTTAGATTATAATAATATGCTAAGCCATATGATTGGGGAAGAAGGCATTTGCAAAGAGACAATTGAAAAATTTGCCCCACAAATTGAAAAAGCCAACAAAGCGATGATAAATAAACGTTCTAAAATGGCGTGGCGTGAACTACCGTACAACCAAAATGACGTTGTAAAGGACATTAACGCATATGTAAACGAATGGAAAGACAAGATTGACGCTTTTGTGGTGCTGGGCATTGGCGGAAGCGCGCTGGGCCCTATGGCAGTGCAACAAGCACTAAACAACCCGTATTATAACGAGTTACCACGGGAAAAGCGCGGCGGCTTCCCCAAGTTGTATGTCATTGACAACGTAGACCCGGAACGGTTGGTTTATCTTTTTGAAACCATAGACCCAACACGTTGCCTGTTTAATGTCATTTCTAAGTCTGGCAGTACATCTGAAACTATGAGCCAGTTTATGATAATCAAACAAATGTTGGAAGAAAGAACATGCAAAGAGGCTGCAAAACAACTTATTGTATGTACTACAGACGCCGTTTCCGGCAACCTTATAACCATTGCAAAACAAGAAGGCTACAAATATTTTATTATCCCCAGTGCGGTTGGCGGGCGTTTTTCGGAACTGACACCTGTGGGGCTGCTTCCGGCAGCATTTTGCGGGCTGGATATTACCGGTCTGCTGGAAGGCGCTATGCAAATGGACAAAATGTGCGCTGCAGAGGACATTTTCAAAAATTCTGCACACATGTTCGCGTTGCTTCACTATATCGGTATGACCCGAGGCAAAAACATTACTGTTATGATGCCTTATGCTGATTCTCTAAAATTTATTTCCGACTGGTTTGCCCAGCTTTGGGCCGAATCTTTGGGCAAGCAATTCGACCTGGACGGAAATATCGTTAACGTAGGCCAAACCCCTGTAAAAGCTTTGGGTGTTACAGACCAGCATTCCCAAGTGCAGCTTTATGCGGAAGGGCCATATGATAAAATCATAGTCTTCTTGGGGGTAGATGAATACCGCAAGACCATTACCATACCCAAAATATATGGCGACATGCCAAGCCTTGGATTTTTGGGCGGCGTGACGCACAACGCGCTTATTAAAACAGAGCAAGACGCCACCGAGTACGCTTTAACAAAAGCTGGCCGCATGAACATGACAATAACACTGCCAAAAGTAACGGCGCAAACATTGGGTCAATTATTGTATTTCTTTGAAGTTGCAACGGCATATGCCGGCGAGCTTTTGAATATAGACGCATTTGACCAGCCTGGCGTAGAAGAAGGCAAAAATGCCACATACGCTATGTTTGGCAGGCCCGGCTATGAAGAAAAAAAGGCAGAGCTTGACGCCGCCCCTGCTAAAGATGATAAATATGTGATATAGGAATACAAATAAGCCATTCCTTACCGGGTAGGCTTATTTTTTTAAGCTCACACACCTAGAAGCGAGGCCAATAATATGGATACTAACATCAAAGCAACTATAATAGACAAACTCCACAAAACAGAAGAACTATACCAAGTTAAAATTCCACTTGCAATAGAATCTGGCAGCAGGGGATGGGGCTTTGCCGCAACCAATGCGGACTATGACTGTCGCTTTATTTATGTTCATAAAAAAGACTGGTATTTGTCTGTGCTGGATAAACCGGATTTTATAGAATATCCTGTTGATGGAGTCTATGACATAAAAGGCTATGACCTAACACGCGCGCTTAAACATATAATAAAACCACAAGCTGTCATGCACGAATATCTTACATCTAATGTAATTTACATTCGCGACCAAGCCACTGTGGCAAAACTACAAGCACTTGCCACGGATTTTTTTAACCCTATCCCAATAAGTTATCACTATTTAGGACTGGCAAAAAGAACATTCAATGAGATAATGGCTACGGAAACAGCAAAAATAAAAAAATATTTTTACGTCTTGCGGCCTATTGCAAATTTAAACTTCGTCCGGCAGTACAACCGAATGCCGCACATGGAGTACCAGTGTACCTTAGCGGAACTGGACCTTTCTTCCGAAATAACATCCGCAATACAGGAGTTAACCGCGCTCAAAATGTCATTAAAAGAGCATGACTTTATTCCGCAGTTTCAGCCGCTAATCGCATACTTTAGGGCAGAAATAGCTAAATTCGACAGCTGCATAAATGACATGACACATATCAAGAATAGGAACTATGCCGCTGTTGACGAAGCATTCAGAAGCATTATAGAGGATGTGTGGAAATGAATAGTCTGCTGGAAAAAGCCGAATACGCTTTCCTAAGAACAAACCCAGATTTGCGCAATATTGTTTATCTTGTTTTAAGTGGCTCTAGGGCATACGGCACATCTACCCCAAATAGCGACTTTGACTTGCGTGGCGCATTGATAGAACCACCACAATATATATATGGGCTGCAGCAATTTGAACAATTTGAAGATTCACCATCGGATACGGTGATTTACAGCTTAAAAAAGTTTATAGACCTTTTAACCAAAGCAAACCCAAATACACTTGAATTGCTTGGCGTTGAGGAAGACAGCATTGTGGTAATTACAGAAACGGGGCGAACAATCCGTAACAATACGGAATGGTTTTTATCCAAGCGTGTAATAAACAGTTTTGGAAATTATGCAGTTGCCCAGCTTCGCCGCTTGCAAAACGCCCTTTGTCACGACAGCTACACAGAGGAAGAACAGCAGCGGCATTTGCAAACTACGCTTGCCAGCCAACTAGATCACTTTAGTCGCACATATACTAAATTCCCAGAGGGTAGTATCAATATTTATACTCATAACGAGGCCATAAAATTTGATATAAATTTAACAGGCTACCCGGTGATTGATTTTGTGGGAATTTATTCCGAGCTGAGCAGTATCATAAAAACCTACAGTAAGCTAAACCATCGCAATAATAAAAAAACCGAAGCCGGCTTGTTTAAACATGCGATGCACTTAATTAGGCTGCTTCTTACCGGTACGGATATCCTAAATGGCAACGGCATTGTTACTAAACGTAAAAATGAACATGGGCTACTTATGGACATAAGAAACGGCAAAATTAGTTTTGATGAAATTTGGAAACTTGCGGACGAATACCAAACGAAATTTGAGCAAGCGGCCAAAAATACAAAATTACCGGACGAGCCTAATTGGACAGAAATTGAAAATATGTTGATACGGTTTTACAAAGAATGAAGTATCGAACTAACCGACGACGGCATTATCCATGCCAAAGGCATGCCAGACGCATGGATTATATTTACAAATTACAATAACGAGTTTGCTGTAGTCCCCTAATGATTTTCGGTATGGTATAATCGTGTAAATACCGCCCTGTACTGCTCTTGCGTTGTAGTCCCCTAATGATTTTCGGTATGGTATAATAATGCATTATCGCCGTAATGATATCTTTGGGTTGTAGTCCCCTAATGATTTTCGGTATGGTATAATAGTTTCACAATATGCCTCCCAATCCTTCGTGTTGTAGTCCCCTAATGATTTTCGGTATGGTATAATAATAAAGGTAGCGCAATTGTGGAAAGAGATGTTGTAGTCCCCTAATGATTTTCGGTATGGTATAATCTAGCATCCAACCCCTATGTAAAGGCTCAAGTTGTAGTCCCCTAATGATTTTCGGTATGGTATAATAAAAAACGTTCGCTCCGCCACCCCCATGTCGTTGTAGTCCCCTAATGATTTTCGGTATGGTATAATTCGGTTACATTCATAGCATCCAGAGTCACAGTTGTAGTCCCCTAATGATTTTCGGTATGGTATAATTCCGTCTTGGAAAAGCTCCTGTGTCGTGAAGTTGTAGTCCCCTAATGATTTTCGGTATGGTATAATGTGCGGGTTGACGGATACGACGTAACATTTGTTGTAGTCCCCTAATGATTTTCGGTATGGTATAATTTGAGTTATTTGTGCTGGCACCTTCCGGCGTTGTAGTCCCCTAATGATTTTCGGTATGGTATAATAAATCCCCGGCCTAGCTACTTTCCTTAAACGTTGTAGTCCCCTAATGATTTTCGGTATGGTATAATTGGAAAATAGTTGGACAGATGGCGTGGCGAGTTGTAGTCCCCTAATGATTTTCGGTATGGTATAATAGGCATTTTAAACTTGAAATGTAATGGTTGTTGTAGTCCCCTAATGATTTTCGGTATGGTATAATTTACCACTGCGTTGTGCAGAAAGCTGCCCGGTTGTAGTCCCCTAATGATTTTCGGTATGGTATAATCCGTGGGCAATCTGCGTTGGGACATGGGCAGTTGTAGTCCCCTAATGATTTTCGGTATGGTATAATTATTTACTAAATTTTACGCATATTATAAAAGTTGTAGTCCCCTAATGATTTTCGGTATGGTATAATAGGACAGTCAGTCAGTGCCGGAGTTTTTGAGTTGTAGTCCCCTAATGATTTTCGGTATGGTATAATTAGCATCAATCAAAG
>Ga0209755_10003618_pt1 | contig 19159 bp, 14 predicted proteins | sample TergutCo191P1_FD_187301 | JGI IMG/M metagenome (GOLD analysis project Ga0209755, IMG submission 187301) | Cornitermes sp. P1 segment gut microbial communities from Petit-Saut dam, French Guiana - Co191P1 (SPAdes) (version 2) | ecosystem: Host-associated > Arthropoda: Insects > Digestive system...
TACAAATTTATCAAAGGGCCACTTTGGTAGTTTCACCGCAACATAATCAAGTGTTGGCTCGAAGGCTGCGTAGGTCGTGCCTGTCACAGCATTTTTAATTTCGTCAAGGGTATAGCCTATTGCAATTTTTGTAGCAACTTTTGCAATGGGGTATCCCGTGGCTTTGCTTGCAAGCGCAGAGGAACGCGACACACGCGGATTTACTTCAATTACTGCATAGTCAAAGCTATGCGGATTAAGTGCAAGCTGAACATTGCAACCGCCCTCTACGCCAAGTGAGCGCACAATATCAATTGATGCAGAGCGCAGCATTTGAAATTCCCTGTCCGCGAGCGTAACAGTGGGTGCAATTACAATGCTATCGCCTGTATGGACACCGACCGGATCAAAGTTTTCCATTGAACAAACGATAATCGCATTGTCAGCACTATCGCGCATAACTTCAAATTCGATTTCCTTCCAGCCCGCTATGGACTTTTCAATCAAAACTTGATTTATTGGTGAAAGATAAATGCCGCCCAATGCAATTTCACGCAGCTTTTTTTCGTTTTCGGCTATACCCCCACCTGCGCCTCCCAGTGTAAACGCAGGGCGTACGATGACCGGATAGCCTATTTCTTCTGCAAAACAAACCGCTGCATCCACATCTGTAGCAATTACCGAAGGAACACATGGCTGGCCAATTTTAAGCATGGTTTCTTTAAAAATCTGCCTGTCCTCAGCTTTGTCAATTGTTTCCGGCGAAGACCCCAGCAGGCGAACATTCATTTTTTCCAAAAAACCTTCTTTTGCAAGTTGCATACAGCGAGTCAGGCCCGTTTGTCCGCCCAATCCTGACAAAATACTGTCAGGCCGTTCCTTTTCGATAATACGCTTGATGGTGGTAAGTGTCAGCGGCTCGATGTAAATTTTATCCGCAATGTTTTTGTCTGTCATAATCGTTGCGGGATTTGAATTTACAAGCACAATCTCGATGCCATCTTCACGCAGAACGCGGCAAGCCTGTGTTCCTGCATAGTCAAATTCTGCCGCCTGCCCTATTACAATCGGCCCTGAGCCGATTACCATTGTTTTTTTTATATTTTTATCTAGTGGCATTGGCACAGTCTCCCATCATTGAAATAAATCTATCAAAAATAAATGCTGTATCCTTTGGACCGCCGCAGGCTTCCGGGTGGAATTGCACTGAAAATGCCGGGGAATTTTTATAAATAATGCCCTCACAGCTTCTATCATTTACATTGAAAAACCACTCGTCGGCAACACCGTCTGATATGCTTTCGGAAATAACTTCATATCCGTGGTTTTGGCTTGTTATATATACTTTTCCGCTCTGTGTATCTTTCACAGGCTGATTTGCACCACGATGCCCGTATTTTAGCTTTCTCGTGCCAAAGCCGCATGCAAGTGCCATTAACTGGTGACCCAGACATATCCCGAACATGGGTATGTCTTTTTTCATAAGGATTTTTATGTTTTCAATTGTTTCTTTGTTTTCTGTTGGATCCCCTGGTCCGTTTGACAGCATAATCCCACTTGGGGCACAATTTAGTATTTCGTCTGCCGTACAAGACGAAGGGAATGTCCATACATCACAACCACGCAGCAGCAGTTCTCTGCGTATATTTTCTTTAGCGCCAAAGTCAAAAAGTGCAACAGTGAATTTTGATGTTTCGGACTTGTGTAGACTTTTTTCTCCGGATGTAACCTGCAGTACAGGGTTTTTTAGTTTGTGTGCTCGAATTTTTTCTATATCATCACCTGTTGGTTTTTGACTTGTAATTTTTCCATTCATAACACCGTGTTCGCGAATAATCTTTGTAACAGCGCGTGTGTCTATACCACACAGCCCAGTTATTCCGCGCTCATGTAAAAAAGTCTCAAGATTGCCTTCACTTCGAAAATTCGAAGGGTTTTGACACGGATATTTAGTGATATAGGCTTTCGGACCTATACTTTTGCTCTCAAAATCAGAAGCAATTATGCCATAGTTTCCAATTAGCGGAAATGTTTGGATTACAATTTGTCCGTGATAGCTCGGGTCTGTGAGAGTTTCTAGGTAGCCCGTCATGCCGGTTGTAAAAACAACCTCTCCAATAACATCACCCTGCGCTCCAAAATTCTGCCCCTTAAATACCATGCCATTTTCAAGAACCAAATACACGGCCATCGCCCCCTACTCAAAAATATTTTTCTTAGCGTGTGTAGCAGCACTTCCTCTTGTAAAACAGTCTGTACAAAATGAGACTTGGCATTTCTCACAAGCTTTTTTCAAACCATCTATGCTGATATACCCCAAACTATCCGCGCCGATTTTTTGTCGTATTTCATCTATTTCCATTTTGTTTGCAATCAAGTTTTCTTCGCTGTCAATGTCCGTTCCATAATGGCAAGTGTAGCGAAATGGCGGCGATGACACCCTAACATGGACTTCCTTTGCGCCCGCATTTTTCAGGCTTCGCACAATTTTTTCGCTTGTTGTACCGCGAACAATGGAGTCATCTACAAGCACTATACGTTTATTTCGTATATTTGCGGTTAGCGGATTTAGTTTCAATCTAACCGCTGTGTCCCGCTCAGATTGCGTGGGATAAATAAAACTTCTACCAATATATCTATTCTTCACAAACCCCGGAACAAGAGGCAAACCGCTTTTTTTGCTGTACCCGCTCGCTGCGTCTAAACCTGAATCTGGAACACCACATACACTGTCTGCATCAACAGGATATTCTTCCGCCAAAATCTCTCCCATATTTCGCCGTGCTTCGTATACGCTCAGTCCGTCAATTACAGAATCAGGACGCGCGAAGTATACATATTCAAATATACAAATACCCGCTCGGGCTTTTGCCGCAAGCCTAACGCCCTCAGAAGTTATCTTGCCGCCCTGCGCAATAATTATTTCCCCCGGTAAAACATCGCGAACAAATTCGAATCCGCAAGCTTCAAGTGCACAGCTTTCTGATGCTATGGCAATTCCTATATCACTTTTTCCCAAGCACAGTGGACGATAGCCATTAGAGTCACGCACAGCAATTAGTTTGTTTTCGCTGCTTGCCACAACAAGTGAAAATGCGCCTTCCATCATGTCCGCGGCTTTAATAATACCTTTTAATGGACTTTCTTCTTTTGTGATGCAGTAGGCAATTAGCGATGAAGCTACCTCGCTGTCGGAAGTTGCATGAAAATTAAGTCCATATGTTTGTAAAAGTTGTCGAATTTCCTGTGCATTGGTAATATTTCCGTTGTGTGCTGTGGCAATTCTTCCTGTCAAGTATTCTGTAACAAAGGGCCCGGCGTTTTGTTTTGCGTTTTTGCCAGTGGTGGAATACCTTGTGTGCCCTACTGCAATTTTGCCTTCGGGCATTTCGCTCAACTTGTCTGAAAAAGCTTCGCTCACAAGCCCCGTATCTTTGTGGCATGAAAGCCCCGAACCACTGATAACAGCAATTCCGGCACATTCCTGTCCCCTGTGCTGCAGCGTTAAAAGTCCGTTATATGTGATGCCGACTGCGTCATTGCTTGTCAGGCAAACGCCGAAAACAGCACACTCTTCTTTTAATTTTTGATCAAGTTTAATTGGTTTTACAGCTCTAGTGAAATGTTTAGTTTTCATAAGTTTTAAGAATCCCCTCGGCTACTGCTCTTTTTGACATCCGCATGTCCATCGCCTGCTTTTCTATGTAGCGATGCGCTTCTTTTTCACCCATATTCATATAGGAAATTAAAATGCACTTTGCCCTGTCAACAATACGTATATCATCAATCTTTTGTTTTAACTTGTTATTTTCGGAGTGCATATGCATTATCTTACTTTGTGCAGCTTTAGCAAGCTTTATGGCAGACCACAAAACGGTTTTGTTAATCGGTTTTGACACGGTAAGTATACCGTCATTTTCGCAATGTTCGGAAACTGCATCGTAATGTTCGGCCGAAACAACAAAAATCACCTGCGACATGCATTTTGCGGCAATATGGCGCGAAAGTTTTTCGCCAGTTTCGTCTTTTAGTGGTGCGTTGATGATTATAAGGTCAAAGTCGCGCTCTAAAAGCAAGCGCCGAGCTTCTCCGCAGGTGGAAACGCCTACGATTTGGTTGATTTGCGCCATATTTAGAATTTCCATAAAAAAGTCAAAACTTTTTTTTGAATGTGAAACGACTAATGCACTTTCCACCTTTCCACCTCCCTCTCATACTGATTTTTCACGCTTTTATACAAACTCGAAATAGTTTTCCTTTGTAAAATCAGTTTCAGCTCTTTTGATTTTTTCATAGCTGTTGAGCAGTTCATTTCCGACCACATTTTGCACAAACTCACTGTAATGCGCAAGTTCTATGGCTTCGGTAAGGTTTCCGGGTAATTGCTCCAAAGTTTTTGTCAGACTTTCTGGAGCAGCATATAAGTTTACGTCCACTTCCGGCGGCAAGCTAAGTTCCTTACTAATCCCCTCAAGCCCTGCCTCCAGAATTAGCGCGAACGCCAAGTACGGATTTATTGACGGATCGGGAGATCGCAGTTCCATACGCACTTTCTCACCCATAGCGGTAGGAATACGAACTAACTGCGAACGATTGCAATGTGACCACGATACATATTTGGGTGCTTCATATGCCCCAAAACGTTCATATGAGTTTGCAAGTGGATTCAAAAACAGCGTCATTTCGCGGGTTCTCGCCAAAATTCCCGCGATAAAGCTCTCTGCAACTTTTGAATGTTCTCCATTGTTTTTGAAAATATTCTCACCCTTTTGTGAAAGAGAAAGATTAACATGCAGACCACTGCCCGGCGCATTTTTGATGGGCTTTGGCAAAAAGGATGCAAAAAGCCCATTCCTAGCAGCAACTCTCTTTACCAGCGTTTTAAATGACAACAGGTTATCCGCAGAGCTTAGAGCGTCTGAATATTTAAATCCTACTTCATTTTGTCCCGGCCCCTGTTCGTGATGAGACGTTTCAGGCTTAATGCCTATTTCTTCAAGTGTGAGGCAAATTTCACGGCGAATATCCTCGCTTTTATCGAGCGGCGCAATATCTAGGTAACCCCCTTTGTCAACAGTGTTCATTGTGGGTGCGCCGTTTTCATCTGTCTTGAATAGATAAAATTCGCATTCCGCGCCAATCATGCACACAAAACCCATTTTTGCACACTTTTCCGTTGCGCGTTTCAAAATTTGTCTGCTGTCAAGCGCAAATGTCTCGCCGGACGGAGTTTTAATGTCGCAGAAGAACCGCGCTGTCCCACCTGGCCCTGGTCGCCAAGGAAGCATCGTAAGCGCGGCTGGATCCGGAAACAGAAGTAAATCCGATTCAACGACATCCCTAAAGCCTTTGATCGCGTGACCGTCAAAACTCACACCATGCTCGAAGGCGTAGGGCAATTCATCTGCCATAATTGCAATGTTCTTCTGAATGCCCAGCAAGTCACAAAATCCCAAGCGGATAAATTTAACATCGCTTTCTTTCAGTAATTCTAATACTTCGTTTTTCGTAGTTTCCAAATCCAAAACCTCCTATTCCACAGTTACACTCTTGGCTAAATTTCGTGGTTTATCTATATCGAGCCCCTTGTTGGCAGCTACATAGTAACTAAACAACTGCAGTACGATAACTGATAGCGATGGCGAGAATAATTCGTGTATATCCGGCAGTTTTAATAGCGATAGCTTGTCGCTTTCTTCCGCTTCATCAATATTGCTCACAAGAAACACTTTCGCACCTCGACTTATAACTTGCTCCATATTACTGAAAATTTTGCTATATAGCCTCTCACAGCAGGAAATTGCAACCACAAGAGTGTCTTCTTCCACAAGCGAAATTGTTCCATGCTTTAATTCTCCGCCTGCATAGGCTTCGGAGTGTATGTATGAAATTTCTTTTAATTTCAGTGACCCTTCCAAGGCAATGGCGTAGTCAATATTTCTGCCTATAAAAAATATGCTTTTGTACCCAATGCTTGCTGATGCATATTTTTGTATAATGTCTATCCCCGCTAATATTTCTGTTATTTTGTCGGGAATTGAGGCTATTTCGTCCGACAGTTTTCGTGCCTCGTCCGCTGATATTTTTTTTAGCTTCGCGGCGAACTTTACCGCCAAAGTGTACAACACCACAAGCTGTGTGGAAAATGCCTTTGTGGTTGCCACTGCGATTTCTGGACCGGCGGCGGTATAAATGGTGTGATCTGCTTCTTTTGCAAGTGTACTTCCAACCACATTTACAATGGAGAGTGTTGTTGCCCCCTTTGATTTAGCCTCACGCATCGCGGCGATGGTGTCGGCAGTTTCCCCCGACTGGCTAACCAAAATTACAAGTGTGTTTTCGTCAACACAAGCATTTCGATACCTAAACTCGCTTGCCAGTTCAACCTCGATTGAGTGGAAGCGGCAAAGCTGCTCGAACACATATTTTGACACGACACCTGCATTATGTGCTGAGCCGCAGGCGGTGATTACAATTTTATTAAATTGCGCAATATCAATCGCGTCAATGTCGATTGCAGATTTAATAGTATCATTTATGACCTTAGGCTGCTCCATAATTTCTTTTAGCATAAAATGCGGATATCCGCCTTTTTCCGCACTGTCCACACTCCAGGTTATGGTTTCAACTTGCTTGGAAAGAGGTTCTTTATCCATATTGAAAAACTCTACACTGTGTCTTGTAAGCACAGCTATTTCTTTATCTTCTAAGTAATATACTTGGTCTGTGTGCTTTAAGATAGCAGGAACATCTGATGCGATAAAGTTTCCACTTTCTCCCACTCCAACAATCAGAGGATTGTCTTTTTTTACAGCTACTAAAACATCCGGCTCTTCCAAGCACATAATACCTAAAGCGTATGATCCTTCAAGCGCATTTGCAGTTTTTATAATCGTATCAAGCAAATCCCCATTATAATAATATTCCGCAAGCTGTGCTACAACTTCACTGTCGGTTTGAGAAACGAAGTTTACACCACGCCTTACCAGTCGCTCTTTGAGTTTCTTATAATTTTCAATAATTCCGTTATGAACCACGGCGATCTTGCAAGAACTTCCCAAATGTGGGTGAGAATTTATATCCGACGGCTCACCGTGGGTTGCCCACCGAGTATGACCTATTCCCATATTTCCCTGTATCGGTGTATTTTTAAGCTTTTCTTCGAGCGCGGCAAGCCGCCCTTTTTGCTTCACCACTTCAAAACCGTCTTTGGCAAAAATGGCAATCCCCGCCGAATCATATCCTCGATATTCAAGTTTTTTCAGTCCGTCAACGATAATCGTAACAGCATTTTCATCTCCCGTGTAACCTATAATTCCACACATTACAAAACAACCTCCTTAGTATTCCGTTTTCAAAATAGCTCTATATAATCTTCGCGTCCCGCTCCAACGGAAACATATTTGATTGGGCAGTCCACAGCATTTTCAATGTATTGTATATATTCAAGTGCCGCAGACGGCAGCTGCGCCGCGCTTCTGCACTTTGAAATGTCAACGTTAAATCCCGGCAGGTATTCATATATGGGCTTTGCTTTTGTCAGGTCATCACCGGACGGAAAAGCATTCGTCCTTGCTCCATCAACTTCATATGCAACGCATATGGGGATTTTTTCTAAATATGACAACACGTCTAGCTTAGTAAGCGCAAGTTCGTTTGCTCCTTGTAGCTGAATTCCATAGCGGCTTGCAGGAATGTCAAATCCGCCAACCCTGCGCGGTCTACCTGTTGCCGCACCATATTCTGCGCCCGCTTCTCGGAGAGCTTCCGCTTCTTTTCCAAAAAGCTCCGCTGTAAAAGAGCCTTCTCCTACACAGCTTGAATATGCCTTGATAACACCCACAACATGATCTAATTTTTTACCGGGTATACCAGCGCCGATGGGTGCATATGCTGCCAATGTCTGCGATGATGTTGTGTATGGATAGATTCCAAAGTCAATGTCGCGCAAAGCCCCGAGCTGTGCTTCGAACATGATTTTTTTACCACTATTCACAGCGGCAAGCAAGTATTCGCTTGTGTCGGTGATATATGGAGCGAGGTTTCCGCCGTATTTTTCAATCCATGACGTCAGCGCATGAATTTCCGCATATGAATCGTACCCTTTTAGAGTTATGTTTTTCCATTCCACAATATCACGCAACTTTTCTTCGATGGTGTTATGATGAAGCAAGTCGCCAAGACGCAGACCTTTTTTCATGTATTTGTCACCGTAAACAGGCGCAATCCCACGATTTGTAGAGCCATATTTTTTATCGCCGAGGCGTTCTTCTTCCAAAATATCCTGCATCTTGTGGTATGGCATACATATAAATGCCTTGTCGCTGATTTTCAAGTTTTCTGGGGTTATTTCCACGCCTTGCGATCTGAGGGTTTCCAGTTCACCTGTCAAATGTTCTAAATCAATTACCATACCGGAGCCCATTACGTTTACTGTGTTGCTGCGTAAAATCCCCGATGGCAAAAGATTGAGGATAAACTTGCCCTTGTCGTTGATTACGGTATGCCCAGCATTGTTGCCTCCTTGATAGCGGCAAATCACATCATAATCCTCGGACAGCAAATCAACCATGCGCCCTTTCCCTTCGTCTCCCCAATTTATACCCACTACTGCAGTTAGCATAGTATCTCCACCTCCAATCCCAAAAGTTCATGGTTTGCATCAAGTATCTTCTTAACTTCTTCCAAAAATTCTTTGGTCTGCTCTTTTGCCCTTCCTGTGAATTGCTCGGCATTCATGATTTGCGCTAATTCTTTGGCAGTAATATCAAACGCCGCGTCACCCAAAATTCGCTCTAATAAGTCATTGTCGCCGCCGTCAAGTTTTATTTTTTTCGTGGTTTCCACTGAATGGATACGAATTCGTTCGTGAAGTTCTTGCCTGTTACCACCTTTTTTTACACAATACATTAAAATATTTTCTGTTGCCATAAATGGCAGTTCTTCCGTTAAATGTTTTTCTATTACTTTCGGATAAATGTTTATGCCATCAGCGATGTTGAACATTAATGACAAAATTGCATCCACTGCAAGAAACGCTTCGGGTACTGAAATACGCTTGTTTGCCGAATCATCAAGCGTTCTCTCCAGCCATTGTGAACTCGCTGTCAGTGCGGGGTTAAGTGCATCAACTATTACATACCGTGAAAGCGAAGCAATTCGCTCACTTCGCATGGGGTTTCGCTTATACGCCATCGCACTTGACCCAACCTGCCCCGATTCAAACGGCTCGTCAAGTTCTTTCATGTGTGCCATAAGACGTATATCGTTTGAAAACTTATACGCACTTTGGGCTATTCCTGATAGCACGGACAAAGTGTAATAATCAATTTTTCTGGAATATGTCTGGCCACTCACAGGGTATACACCGCCAAAGTTCATTTTTGCAGCAATTTTTTGCTCGAGCTCATTAACTTTCCACTGGTCTCCGTCAAACAAAGCAAGAAAGCTTGCACTTGTTCCCGTTGTGCCTTTACAGCCCAAGAGTTTCAATTGCTTCAGTGCAAAGTCAAGGTACTCCAGATCAAAAAGTAACTCTTGTATCCACAATGTCGCACGTTTCCCGAGCGTGGTAGGTTGTGCCGCCTGAAAATGCGTGTATGCTAAACAAGGCAGGTCGATATTTTTGTCAGCAAAATCATACAGTTTTGAAATTACATTTATAAGTAATTTTTTCACAAGAAGCAACGCAGCGCGCTGCTGGATGATATCAGTATTGTCGCCAACATAACAGGATGTCGCACCAAGGTGTATAATAGGTGCAGCTTGCGGACATTGCTTGCCATATGCCCGTATATGTGCCATAACATCATGTCGCGTTTCGCGCTCAAATTCCGCCGCTGTTTCATAGTTTATGTCGATGATGTGCTCTTTCATTTCGTTTATTTGTGTATCGGAAATGTCAAGCCCTAGTTCCTGTTGACTTTCGGCAAGCGCAACCCACAATTTGCGCCATGTTGAAAATTTGTTGTCATCGGAAAAAATAATCTGCATTTCCGTGCTTGCATAGCGCTTGCACAACGGGTTTTCGTATTTACTTGACATTTGAAAGCCTCCTGAACACTTCGCTGTAACCGCTAATCAGATCACCCAAGTCCTGTCTGAACCTGTCTTTGTCTAATTTTTCACCTGTTTTTACATCCCATAGTCTGCATGAGTCGGGAGAAATTTCATCGCACAGGATCAGCCTTTTTTCATATTTCCCAAACTCTACCTTGAAGTCCACAAGAGCAATCCCTACTTTTTCAAAAAAAGCACATAGCAAATCGTTTATGTGCAATGCTTGCCGTGTCATTTCTGAAATTTCGGCGTATGTGGAAAGGCCAAGTGCGATGATTTGGCTTTCATTTATCATCGGGTCACCCAGCTTGTCACTTTTCACGCAAAACTCTACAACAGGCTGCACAAATGTGCCGCCTTCCTTCGCATCATACTTTTTAACAAACCCACCTGCCGCTGCATTACGTACAATAACTTCAACTCCCACAATTTCTGCCTTTTTTACAAACATTTCATTTGAGCTGACAACCTCAAGCAAATGTGTCTCAATACCATTTTGCTCAAGATATCCGTAAATTATGCTGGTTATTGCAGCACAAAGCTCACCTTTACCGGGAATTTCAGCTGTTTTTTCTCCGTTAAAGGCTGTTGCATTATTGGTAAATCGTAATAATAGCGTTTTTTCATCGCGCCCTTCGCATATATGTTTTGACTTACCCTTATATAGTTCCATGCTTGTTCTCCCCTTTGGACACCTCAAAAAACCCTCTGCCCGCCACCTTGTTAGGTCTTTTTCCACCAATCTGGCAGACACCGAGTATAGCGACTCGGAAATAACTGGTTATTAATTGCGCAGAATTTTTTCGTCAGTCGAGACGAAAAATCGAAGTAATACCACTGGTCTTTCAAGATTTTTCAACGAAGAATGGCGGAAAAAGATTGCGTAAGTAATGACTAGTTATTTGTGAATCGCTGTACTAGTTTTTAGAGATACCCATTTGTTTTATGCCTAAATTTCAAGCCCCATACCGCAAAGCATAAGTCTGTTGCCCCTACAGCAGCAAAAGCACCAAAAAAAACGTCCTCCGCAAAGCTCCCAAGCAATAAGGCCCGTTAGCTAACGGTGAACGCCATTGTTCACAAATTTAATTCCAACAAATACACTAGGGATTTTAACCTATTTTTCAATAAATGTCAATAGAAAAATTTAAATAAACACAGAATAAAGACGGAATTTACGGTGCTTATATCTCCAAAAACAAATCATAAGCCTAATTGGAATATTTACCCTAATTATCTAAAGCATTTATTAAATTATTTGTGGTTTTGTGCGTTTGTATTTTACATTTTACTATGGTATAATGCCACGAATTGCGCTAAATGCAGATATGATTTGAAGGAGAGAAATGTGTGTTAGAGTATATGACTTTAAGCATTAACACTACAATGCCGTTCATCTTGCTTTCGGTGCTTGGTTTGCTGATGAAGCGCCGAGGAATGATTAATGATGATTTTGTCAAACAGGGCAATAAGGTCATATTTAATTTTGGTATACCTGTGACCGTCTTTCATCACATTCGTACTGCCGATTTATCAAGCGTCTTTGATTTGCCGTTTTTGGCTTTTAACTCAATATGGTTGATTGGTTTCTTTCTTATAGTCTGGTTTCTCGCATGCAAGCTTATAAAAGACAAGGACTCAATCTCATCTTTTGTCAACAGTGCCTATCGCAGCAGCTTGTCTGTTGTTGCTCCGCCTCTGTTATCGCTAATGTTTTACTATGACAATTATATTCCTGGTGTTATGGCTAAGGGAATTTTAGCTATGGCGGTGTTACTGATCATCTCCTATTCAACAGCGTCAGTTTTATTTGCGGTCCATGATCCAAAATCGAAGAAAAATGGTGCGCTTGGTGTTATTTTGTCAGTCGCAAAAAACCCAATAGTCATTGGTGTGCTCATTGGTATTGCTTTTAATGTTTTGGGCTGGTCTCTTCCAACATTTGCCGCAAACACAGTAACTTCGCTTTCCAGACTTGTAATGCCTTTGGCTATGATTTGCGTCGGTGCAAACCTGTCATTTAGAAAATACGATGCCAAATTTAAATATGTATTGATTTCAACATTTGTTAAAGTTGTCCTCATGCCTATATCCGCCGTTATAGTTGCTTACTTATTCGGCTTTAGAGGCAATGATTTGACAATAATAATGATTTTAAATGCATTGCCAATGGCTGTTGGAGCCTACGTAATGCAAGCAGAGCTTGGCGGAGACTCATACATAGGTGCAACTGTTTTGATGCTTACAATGACACTTTCAGCGGTTACATTAACTTTGTATATATTCCTGTTCCGTGTGATGGGTTTTCTGGTATAATAGCGATGTAGGATTGCACTGTAATTATATTTGTAGGCTAATTTGGAACTTGTGAGGTAAGGAATGATTGATATGCATACAACTGAAGATAGAAAAAAATCCCATGCTCCGACTGCTCATACAGTTCTTGATTTGAGCAAGTTTGAAGGAGCTATTTTTGATGTTGACGGAACTTTGCTAGATTCGATGTTTAAGTGGCAGGAAGTAGAAGAAGGATATATTGTGGACTTGGGGATAACCCCACAAGCTGATTTTGAAGACGCACTGCGGTATTTAAGTCAAGCTGAGATAGCGGAGTATTTTCGCGAACACTATGGTGTTGAGAAGACAATGCAAGACATAACTGATGAAAAAAACAAGATGATGGAGCCATTTTATATAAATGAAGTGAAGTTAAAAGCTGGTGTAGTAGAGCTTTTGGAGCTAATTAAGGCTCATGGGATTAAGATGTGTGTGGCAACAGCATCTGACAAATATTTGGTTGATGCCGGAATGAAGCGACTGGACATTTTAAAATATTTTTCTAAGACCTTTTCATGTGTTGATGAAAACACCATGAAAAGTGAGCCTGATATTTTTATCAAAGCGGCTGAGTTTTTGGGTACGGATATTAGCAAGACCATTGTCTTTGAAGATGCTTTGCATGCGATAAAATCGGCAAAAAGTGCCGGATTTACAGTTGTAGCTGTATACGATGGCTCAATGATCAATCAGCAAGCGGAGATAAAGCAACTTGCTGATTATCACTATGATTGTTGGAGTGATTTTTTAAATCTGTACAGCCGATAAACCGAGGGTAATGTCTTGCAAATTATTATTTATTTTTTAATTGCACTATTTGCGACGACATCTGGAGCTATTGCAGGTATTGGCGGCGGTATAATAATTCGTCCGCTACTGGATATCTTGGGAGATTTTGATGTGCGTACTATTAGTATGCTGTCCTCAATCACAGTTTTGACAATGGCTTTTGTCTCAGTAGGCAAGCAAGTTATGCAAAAAGTGAGAATTAAGTATGAAGTAGTGCTTCCTTTGGCAATCGGTGCCTCAGGCGGTGGGATAGTCGGGCAAATGATCTTTTCACAGGTTGTAGAAACACTGCAACGTGGAAATATAATTGTTGCAATTCAAAATACAGTGTTACTTTTGCTTGTTACTGCTGTATTTATTTATATGCGAAAGCGCAAGTCTATCAAGAGCCATAATTTAAGAGGGATAGCTCCATCAATGCTTGTCGGTCTTTGCCTAGGCATTGTTTCTTCATTTCTCGGAATCGGCGGCGGACCGATAAATGTAGCGCTTATGATATTTTTGTTTTCTTTTGATATTAAAATTGCCACAGTGTGTTCTATATTTATAATTCTCTTTTCCCAGTTGGCTAATGTTTCAATGGCGGCAATCACCATAGGCTTTGCTGTATTTGATATGTCAATGCTCCTTCCTATGATGGTCGGTGCCGTGGCAGGTGGGTTTATCGGCGCAGTCCTAAATAAAAAAATGAGTTCTAAGGCAGTTGAAAACTGTTTTAATGGCATCCAGCTTATAGTTGTTGTAATCGCCATAGTGAATATAATCACAAATTTGGTGTAGATAATGCAGGCGTTTCGCCTTGCAACTACATTGAATTTTCGCAAAATTAAAATGCTTGACAGAGGGAATTCTATAGCTTATTATTAAACAATAATGATTATCGTTATTGTTTTAACTTTATGGAGGACTCAAATTATGAAGATGAAAGGATTTGCAATGTTAGAGCCCGGAAAAACCGGGTGGATTGAAAAAGATAAGCCTCAATGCGGACCTATGGACGCAATTTGCCGCCCACTTTCTTTGGCGGCATGTACATCGGATATTCACACAGTTTACGAAAATGCGTTAGGCCCCCGCACGAATCTTATTTTGGGGCACGAAGGTGTAGGAGAAGTCGTTGAAGTAGGCTACATGGTCAAAGACTTTAAGCCTGGAGATAAGGTGTTAGTCGCTGCTATCACCCCTGATTGGAGCACAGTTGCGGCTCAGGGCGGTTATGCAATGCACGATAATGGCATGTTGGCAGGTTGGAAATTTTCTAATATCAAAGACGGAATGTTTGCAGAGTTTTTCCACGTAAACGATGCTGATGGAAACTTGGCTCACTTGCCGGAAGGTATGGACTTAGGCGTAGCAACCATGCTTTCCGATATGATTCCCACGGGGCTCCACGCCTCGGAACTTGCTCAAGTATCATATGGAGACACTGTATGTGTAATCGGTATTGGGCCGGTTGGCTTAATGGCTGTTCGTGGGGCGGTGCTGAGAGGAGCTTCTCACATATTTGCCGTTGGCACACGCCCAAATTGTGTTGCCGTTGCAAGGGAATATGGGGCAACAGATATAATAAGCTACAAAGACGGTCCTTTAGATGAACAGATTCTCTCTTTAACCAAAGGTAAAGGGGTTGACAAGGTATTAATCGCCGGTGGAAACTGTGATACCTTTGATGCCGCAATTAAAATGCTAAAGCCCGGAGGGAATATTGGAAACGTAAATTACTTAGGCACAGGCGATTATGTCAAAATCCCTCGTGCTGAGTGGGGTGTCGGAATGGGGCACAAGACCATTTCCGGCGGCTTGATGCTGGGCGGACGCCGCCGTTTGGAGCGTCTTGCCTCCCTCATCACTACAGGCCGAATTGATCCAAGTCTGATCCTAACCCATCGCTACACAGGTTTTGACAAGGTGGATGAAATGCTTGATGTCATGCACAAAAAAGCCGAAGATCTTATTAAGCCCGTCGCAATTATACAGTGGTAATAATTTCCTCTAAAAACCTCAAGCAAAAAGCACTACGGAATTTTCTGTAGTGCTTTTTGCGTAAAGGTGCAGGTTGACGTGATATAGTAAAGTTGCAACACCTGGGGATAGTTTGATATAATTAAACAGCAAAGTTATGAGTATGATCCCATTGGTAGTTTTTTATCGTCGATTTGATACAATGTTTTGTTATGCATATTTTGTGCCGTTGTATATTGAAGTGAATAAGGGAGGATATCATGAATAAACGCTCACTATCAGTATCTCGTAAGACTGTACTTAGAGTATTTTCATCTTTTCTAGTGTTTGTGCCTTTTGTTATTTTTCACTTTTTCCCTGTAAACCCTATGTTTGATAATATTGTTATTTGGGGTTGTGTTGGTATTGGCCTTGCCATTGGCTATAAGGGCGGCATATTTCATGTACCTGCTGAAAGTGTGCCTGATTTATTGAACCTCCATATTGTTTTACGCATACTTCTAGTGGTTGCATCTTTGCTAACTCCAGTGATTGCGGGTCGCTTTTTACCATTTGACTACTTAATTGCATTTATCGTTGCAAGTGTGTCTATGTTTATGCTTATGGCTGCCTTTTGGTCTTGGTTAGATAAATCAAAAGTGCTCGGCGATGTGCTCATGGTGCTGTTCGTATTATTTTCATATATCTCTTTCGGTTATTTTTCCGGTGACCTTATGGGACGATAATGCCCTTTAACGCAACGGGGTATTACAAGCGAAATAGAAAAAGGACGCAGTTTATAAAATGAACCGCGTCCTTTTCTATGTTCTAAAATAATTGATTTCGGCTACCCTAAAACAAGACATGCCCTTTCTATACCAACAATTCATTAATCTTTTTCGCGGGCAGTGAGTTTTTGGAGGTACCCATACACGGCTATTTTATGAAATAGCTTCAAAAATGGTTTTTAGCTTGTCGCATTAGACTTGTAGTAACTCACTGCTAGTTTTGCAACAACTTAGAGTAACACGCACTTTTTAGGGAGTAACAGGTTATTGTAATTTGTTTCTTTACCACTTTGCGCTCTATTAAGCTTGCGAGTATCCTTTTGGTGAAACATTTTCTTTTAATATTACATCATGTGCTCCGCCTTCTACGATGGAAGTGGCGGAAACAAGGGTAAGTTTGGCCTTGTTTTGTAGCTCAGGAATTGTTGTAGCGCCGCAGTTGCACATTGTGGAGCGCATTTTTCCAAGAGTTATGCTTAAATTATCCTTTAGACTGCCCGCATATGGGACATAAGAGTCAACACCCTCTTCAAATGACAGTTCCGCTTTTCCGCCGGAATCATAGCGTTGCCAATTTCGAGCACGCGCAGAGCCCTCTCCCCAATACTCCTTCATGTAGTTGCCGCCAATACTCACACGGTTTGTCGGACTTTCGTCAAAACGGGCAAAATAGCGCCCTAGCATGAGAAAATCAGCACCCATTGCCAGCGCAAGGGTAAAGTGATAGTCATGTACTATGCCGCCATCTGAACATATTGGAATATAAATACCTGTGCGTTCAAAATACTCATTGCGGGCATTACAGACATCAATAACAGCCGTTGCCTGACCACGTCCAATTCCTTTTTGCTCACGTGTAATGCATATAGATCCGCCGCCAATACCAACTTTGATAAAGTCAGCACCTGCATCTGCAAGGAACCGAAAACCTTCGCCATCAACGACATTTCCCGCACCTATTTTCACCTCATCACCATACTTCTCACGAACCCAAGCGATGGTTTGTCTCTGCCATTCGGAATATCCCTCAGAGGAGTCTATGCACAGTATATCAGCACCCGCCTCAAGGAGTGCCGGTATGCGCTCTTCATAGTCATGGGTGTTTATACCAGCTCCAACAATATATTTTTTATGTGGGTCTAGAAGTTCGATCGGGTTAGCTTTGTGTGAATCATAATCCTTGCGAAAAACCATATGCGTCAGCTTGCCTTGGTCATCGACTATTGGCAGGCAGTTTAGCTTATGATCCCAGATGATGTCATTTGCTTCTTTTAGAGATGTGCCTGAAGGTGCAGTTACAAGCTTTTCGATTGGTGTCATAAACTCCCGCACTAACTCCGTTCCTGTCATGCGGCTTATACGATAGTCACGACTTGTTACAAGCCCTACAAGTTTTCCGCTGCAGGTGCCATCTGATGTTACGGCAACTGTAGAATGTCCTGTTACTTGCTTTAATGCTTGGATATCGACAAGGGTTGCGTCTGGGCTAATGTTAGAATCACTGGTTACAAAGCCAGATTTATACGATTTCGCTCTGCCGACCATCGCAGCCTGATTTTCAACAGTCTGTGAGCAAAATATAAAAGATACGCCTCCCTCCCGGGCAAGTGCAACGGCCATGTTTTCATCCGAAACAGCTTGCATAATTGCGGAGGTCAGCGGTATGTTGATAGATAATTCAGGCTCCTCCCCTTTTTTGTGTTTTACAAGCGGGGTTTTTAGGTTTACCTTGTCGGGTATACAATCAGAATCTGAATAACCGGGGACGAGCAAGTACTCACTAAATGTGCGTGACGGGGTATCGAAAAAATAGGCCATGTGAAGATCGCTCCTTTGCTCCAAAACTATTGGGCACCGAGTTTTTAAAGGTACCCCATTCTTACTTTACTCGATTATAGAGCGCTTTTACTACACGTGTCAAGGGTTAATTTTGACGCATTTTAACTAAAACTGATATGATAATACTCATATAACACTTTAGGCATATGCATTGTTGTCGAACATGAAAAAAGCTGGCATTTGCAAAGCATGTACACCTCCTTAATCGATTAAAGAATTATTTTAATTTTATTCATGGTATATACATATAATGGGAGTAATATAGGCCCAATGAATATAATGGGTGGGTTTCATCAAAATGCTAGAAATTAAGGAGATGAACATGAACAATTCATATGAAAATGAAAGTCAAGCTGTCGGCAATGAACATGCGCCGCCACCTGTCACGCCCTTTGAGCCTCAGGATATAAATAATCCCTCGCCGACAATTGAGCACCAGGTGATACATGTCTCCCCGACAATTGATCATCAGGAGACAAATGCCTTACCGACAATTGACCATCAGGAGAGAGATACCTCTCCGGTAATTGAACATCAGGAGATAAACACATCTCCGGTAATTGATCCTCAAGAGACAAATGCCCTGCCAATAGTTGAGCATCAAGAGCCCATTGACCAACTCATATATGGGCAAGTGCCCCAATCTGCGGCTGAGCCTATTGTTACACAAGCACAAAATGAGGACCTCTCATTTCTACAGGCTTCTTCGGAAGCGCCTACGCAAGGTGTGCCGGAATGGAGTTTTCGCAGACGTGTAGATCACATCCCACCCGACATAAGTGAGCCAACATATAGAGAACCAACTTATCGCGCACACGATAACACTGTGCCTAACATGTATACACCGGGGCTAAACATCTACGGATACCCGAGCAACTACACGAACAGACGCACTGCAGATTTTGTAGCCCACGAGCCGTCTAAAAAGCGCAAACACAAAGTCGGCGGATTTATAAGAGCTCTGTGCCTTGTACTTGTCTGTGCTTTAGTTAGCGCCGGAGCAACGTATGCTGTTATAGAACACCTTTATAGAACAGGTGATAATACACAGGTAAATCAAGTCATACTTGGCGGAACTGTAGGCGTACAGCAAGACAACAGAGAAAGAACAACACCGGTTGTGTCAGCCGGCGTAGGTATGACAGGAGCAGAAATTTATCGAATGGCTCTTACCCAGGTGGTCGGTATCTCGATAGATATTCCTACAACCGGTTTTTTTGGAAATGTCGGCACGAACACGGTTGCAGGTTCTGGTTTTATAATATCCACAGATGGATACATACTCACAAACCACCATGTTATTGAGCCCGCTTTGCAACACAATCTGCCAATAAATGTAATTATGCATGATTCCACACAGCATATTGCACAGGTTGTTGGCTATGAGGTGTTAAACGATGTGGCGCTTCTGAAGATTGATGCACAAG
>Ga0209755_10003619_pt1 | contig 19158 bp, 15 predicted proteins | sample TergutCo191P1_FD_187301 | JGI IMG/M metagenome (GOLD analysis project Ga0209755, IMG submission 187301) | Cornitermes sp. P1 segment gut microbial communities from Petit-Saut dam, French Guiana - Co191P1 (SPAdes) (version 2) | ecosystem: Host-associated > Arthropoda: Insects > Digestive system...
TAATACCATTTTTGCAGTAGGCGGCACTGCCGCAACGAGGACAAGCCATTGATACCCCCAAAAACATAAATTACAAACCCATTACAATCGGCAAAGTATAGGAAATCTATACCATTTTAGCAATGCCCAAAAACAAAATACCGATGATGTTTGCTGGAGCTGATTCTTGGCGAATACGTGGCGAGGAACGCCCTCTACCATGCAGTATGGTTTTTGGTAGAATCGTCGTCTCCGTTGTAATCTGTGGCGCCTGTTGAATCTATAGTTTAGCGAAAAGGGGATAATTTTATGGCGAGCCCGATAGAAAAAGTATTTGTCGCGTGGGGCGGTAATCAGGAACTCGCGCAAGCCGTTGGGCTTGAATTAAGCAAACATGGCTACAACGGAATTGTCGGCGGCGGGATTCCTACGGACATGTATATTGGTACGCAAGTGTTCTCTCAAATTCATCAATGCACACGAGCGATCATTTTGGTCGAAAACACATGCCCGGATGCTGCAAATCCTTTCAGCAGCAACCTGATGTTTGAATGGGGCTATCTTACGGCAAAAATGGATCCGAGAAAACTGCATGTTTTTCTATTGGGTGAATCCAAAAAGAATCTCCCGAGCGATCTTGCCGGGATTTGGGCAAATGAAATCCATAATGCGAGTAAAACAACAGAGCAAGTGACAGAGGAAATTGTCCATCTGTTTATAGAGGCAGCATCCCGACCGATTGACATCGATAAAATGGAGATATTCAACCAGTGGAATGGAATAAAACGCAGTTTGGGCGAATATCCAAATTCGCCAGTATTCTCCGAAATTGAGTGCGCTCATTACTTAATTCATTGCATTGAGGTTTGTTACGGTTATATGGAGGAGGAACAGTTTCGCGCTCTTATTGAAAGAATTAAGCCTTCCTCAAGCGCGCTACTATTTTCTCTGCAAGTCGTAAAAGCCAATATTACATTATTCGGCGAATCCAACGGGCTTACGCAAAAATTGTCATTCGATACCTTTTCAGAATTGAAATCATTATTTGAAAGTAAATTTGATTTTACAAATCAAGACAGGAATCTTCATTTATGGCTAAAATATTTTTGCTCTTGTCGTTTAGGTTTATTATACATGTTGATCATGCGAAGCGAAGACTTTGAGGAAGAGCATATATTGATCTATTTCCAAAAAGCGAACGATTGCTTTACTGACGCACTGCAAGTATTAAGTGAAATAGCGAAAACGTACCCACAGGAAGCAATCTACACAAAACTATACGAAGGATATTTGTATCGGGATTTTCATCGAATCAACAGCATCATAGGTGATGAAGAAAAGGCAGCACAGCACATATTCGCAGCAGAAAAAGCCCATGAGATGTTTTATTTGCATTTTAAGCAACACTATCCCAATGATGGATATCTGATTAAACATTTTGGCAAGGAATATTATCTGGATCGCTCCCGACATCTTATGTACATAAAAGATCCGTTAGAAAAGAAGATTACTGAAAGTTCAATCCGTTCTTTTGTAGACAAACTCGAAAATGACAGCGGCAGAGAACATGTCGTACTGAAGCAAATCCGCTTGGCTTTTGAAGACAAAGAATAATCGACCTAGTCTGTATTTGTACTTTCCACTGATTCCTTCATTGTATTCCCCTTATGCCAACCATCGACAAACGCTACGACGTATTCATCAGTTACGCCCACAGGGACAACCCAGAGCCGGAGTACCCAATCACTCAATTGGTCGAACTGCTCAAAGAAACCTACCGCGACCGCTACGGAGAGGAAATTGCCATTTTCTTCGATGTCGATGGTCTGAAGCCAGGCGAACTCTGGGAAAACAAATTCCTCGAATCGCTGACAATCATTTTAGTGCAAATAATTTTTTGAAAAGTGGGTTTCATCTAGAAGTAACGCAAGAAAAATATGGTTTTATGCGCGATTTTTTTGTTCTTACTATTGACGATAACATGAGGTGATTAAAAATTCATACGCATTGGAGAACACAACGTTTTCATAAAAAAGATACTTGCCGATGCGGTGACAAAACAAGGTATAAAGTTTTGTAAGTTGTTTGGAATGCAGCATGTTGACGAATCAAACCATGAATCAACTATTTATGAAGTTTCATTACTACCACCACAATTTCGTGTTACCTCCAAGGCAACAAAAACGCTGTACGACTACTATCTAAAAAATATCAAGACATTTCCGATTTGCTCGACCAATGACAACCCGTTTGCATCTATGCTCACCAAGAAAACCGCCAACAAATCCATTTTCGTATCAAGCACTTTCCGAGACATCCAGACGAAACGCGTCGTTCTGCGGGACTTCGTGTTTCCACAGGTGGATGAATTCTCCGAAATATTTTGTCGCGCCGCGAAATCATCGAACTGTGATGGAGGAGAATGGCGCTTTTCGGGGCAAAGTCAATGATCTCACGAAATACAATTCACTATAACTTTCAACCACTGTTTTTACTCAAAACCTCGTCATGAAACTTATTCCAAAGATTTTCTGCATTTTCCGAAAACCTTTACGTCTGGTGCGCTGGGTACTTGCCATTCTCGGTCTTGTTTCCTGTGTGCTTTTGGTTGTGTATTTCCCACAACGAGGCGAACATGGTGAATACTATCCGATTGATAAGTTTATCGCTATTTTTCAAATTGCCAAGGGGCAAATGTCGAACATCTATGGATACGACAATTGGAGCTTCCAATTCGCAAGACTGATTCTGCCCCTTTGCCTTGCGTGGGCAATCATCGAAGTCTGTGCCAAGTTTTTTGTCCATTATTTTACGTGGTTCGCCATCAAATATATTTTCTGCAAACACGTCATCGTGTTCGGCATTGGCGAAAAAGGATTTGCCCTTGCAAAGGAACTTCTCGATAGAAACCATACCATTATTGCTATTGACAAGGATGCTACTAACCCTTATTTGGTACAAATTGAACGTCGTCACGGTTTTACACTTGTCGGCGATGCCACAGACATCAAATTTCTGAATACGCTAGGTCTGCACCGTGCTGTCGCCTTCTATGCCATGACGGGAGACGATACTATCAACGTCGACAGCGCGATCCGACTGAAAGAGTATTTCCAAAATAAAAAAATAACACTGTGGAATCGTTTTTGGAGATATTGGCACGGCTTCAAAAACGAAAGCTTTGTCGCAAGGATTCAGGTACACGATTCCACCCTGCGACGTTTGACGTGGGAAGAGGGCGGTCCCTTTTCCCATGCATCAATCAGCGAAAACACCAAAACCCCTTGGGTGTGCTATCCATTCAGTGCCTATGATCAGGCAGCGAAAATCATTGTTGAAAAATTTTCACCGGACATGGCCGAAGGAAAAACAAAACCCTACCATGTCGCGATTGTTGGATTCGGTTGGTTAGCTGAACGGATTACCTTGCAATTGATTCGTATGTGTCAAACTCCCAAATGCCTTAATCAAAAACTCATCATTCACATTGTCGACTGCCAAGCAGACTTGAACCGTGAGCGATTTTACAAACGTTATCCGGCTGTTGACCCTGCCAATGAAGGGGATCAACGTTACGGTGGTTATGCTCCACTTGCAAAACTCCATTTCATTCAGGGCGATATTCAACGAATGAACGAACAGGCAATCAGTACAAAAATTCCCAACATTGATGAAAGCACTGTCATTTACGTTTGCCTTGCCAACGAATTATTGGGAGCCGAAGCAGCAATGTTTCTGGCTAGAATTACGCAGGGAAGTGGAACACGGATCGTTTTCGCTCTTCCAGAAACAGAGCGGCTTTCCGAAAAAATGCAACAATCTTTCGAGAAGTATCGGATCAGTATGTTTCTCCCCCTTTCGACAAGTTGTTTACTTGCCCCCAACGAAAATCTGCTTGGCGAGACCATTGACAATATGGGAAGGAGCGTGCTTTACGCCTACTATAAGAATGTTCTTAAAAAATCTCTGAACACCGCAGAATTGGAAGAGGCGTGGGCGAAAGAACCGGAATGGGGGCGTGAATCCAATCGGCAATCGGCAAGCCATGCGCTCTTCAAATCACGAATGATCGAATATATTAAGACGATTTGCAAGGAAGAAATGGAAAATGAGCCTGGGCGACTGCTGGAATTGCTTGCAGAAGCCGAGCATGACAGATGGAGTACGGAACGTCTTCTGGATGGTTGGGTATATGGTTATAGACTTGACAAAGATGGAACCCCCAAAAAAGATGAGAAAAATCGACTGCATCCGGCGATTCAACCCTTTACTGTTCTGGAAGAGAAAATAAAGGATATTGATCGGGACATCAACTCGGTTCTTCCCCAAGTCGAGGAGATTTGGCGAAATGCGAGAAAATAAACTGCGAATTTATTTACGGTGGCGGCTAAATGGACTGTTCCTTTGCCTGGTTTATGATGCGGCATTTGAATAAACGGGCGGCTTAACGGTTGCCCTGTTTTTTAGATCACGGGTGCGTCCCATCTTGATTTTTTCCCGATTTAATCGTACACTATTGGGAAGTAACGGCACTTTTCCAATTTGATGCAACACCTCGAAATTGCACATCCGCACGATTTACTCGTCCGGCGATTCCTGACCGAACCAGAGTTTATGGCTGATCTCCTGCGACACTATCCGCAGAATCCCGCCGAACAACGGATGGTCGCACTGCTTGACTTGGAACGATTGGTGTGCAAAGACCCGGTAACTGTTAGCGAACAGCTTAAAGAAATCCGAGGCGATTTACGTTTTTCGACTTCGTTCAAAAAGATTGACCGTGAGGCAAATGTTTACCTTTTATTCGAGCATCAATCGACAAAAGACCCAAAATTCGACTCCGAGGACTTGACAGCATTGTTCAGGAGTATAAGAAATTCTGGGAAAGCACGAAGGGGCAGGCTAAATTTCCGTACCCTATTGTTCTGGTGTTGTATCATGGCACGGCTCCTTGGGAACACATACCAGAGATGGATGATCTCATTGAGATTGCACCGGGAATGATGACGGGCTTGTTGAATTACTTGCTCATTTTCGTCGATATTACGCCATTGATGCGAGGGCAGTTTAAGGGACATCCGGTTTTGCAGACGGTACTCGAATCGCTTCAATTAGGAACGAAGGGCGAGTTAGCGGACAACTTTGAGCGGGTTATCGAACGGCTTTTGGTGGTTAAAGATGATCCGCGAATGGGCGACTGGTTGCCATCTTTTGGCTTTTACGCAATGTCTGTGGATGACATCGAGGCGGAGGAAGTTGAAAAGGCGTTTTCGAAGATAGTTAACAAAGAGGAGGCACATAAAATGGCACAAACAACAGCAGAAAATTATTGATTGAGGGTGGAGCCGAGACAGGTAGAAATATGGTTTGGGGACGACTGGGAATTTGGGAATTCCTATCGCGGTTTTGACCGCCGCCAGTGTGTTTGTAGGGCGATTGGGAAGCAAATCGGACTTCAGTATCCCCGGAAAATGAAGGCTCTGTGTCGCCATTTCTGGCAATTGTCGGCAGAATACCGTTTTGCGCCGCAATTTCTGGTGAGCGTGGAATTCATTCCGCCTTTTTCTTTTCCTTGCCAAAGTCGGGTGGTATTGCATGGGACTTGGCAAGGTCGAACGGATTGTGTAGAATTAATTGCCCATGGCACCTGTATGCGTTAATCGCTGGCTTACACACATTACCGTCGACAGGGGCAGGTAATGATGGTTCGGTCGTTCTGGGAGGTTAGTCGATCATTGCCTTGGCAATGAAAAACTGGGGATACTGTTTGTTCGGACGGGTACCGAAGAGAAATTGAAGAGCATGGGGATCTAGTTTAAAAAGGTTCGCCGCTACAAGCAGAAAGCCGTTGTCGAGTGTGCATTGTGGATACAGTGATGGTAATGTACGTGGATGAATTGGAAAAAACTAACAACAGGCAAGACAAAATGAAAAAAGCCAGTATCAAACTTAAGTACAAGTTCAGTTGCATGAAAGGAAACAAGAAAGATTTCTACCCTTATGTGCATGATTTAATCAAATTGGAAGTGAGTTACGACTTAAAGCGTTTTTTCTGCCTTGCAGGTCATACCGTGAAGGTTTTAAATTTTGAAAGTCCAACATTAATTGAATCAACAGTGCTCTGTGAGCATGTTGCTGATTTTTCAGTTTCAGACGATTCTAATTTTTTGTTAATAGGTGGCGTTGCACAATCTCGAAGTGCTGCTCTTAATTTTCTATCTTTAGATAAATATTGTTATTTTGACATGCGTGGTGAGCCTAGACGAGGAAAAGTGATTTGGACTTCCAGTCCGTTTCGACATTCGGTTGAAGAACACGTAAAAGTGATAAATATAGGAAAATCTTTTGATGAGTGTGGCTTTGTAAAATTTTTGCCGGACAGGGAACAATTTATCGCAACTTTCCTTGGTAACTTTGGATCTAGTAAGTTGCATAAAATGAATTTCAATGGTGAAATAATATCAACGATTGAAGCGTCAAACGTTGACATGCCACGTCAACGGCGGAATCGGATTAGAAAAATTGATGCCAATAATAGAAACGTTTTTATGGCAGCAGAAAACATGTTGAATATTTATGACGTTGATACTTTCTCGTTATCTAAACAAATTGAGTTTACAGAAAATATACTTGCTGTTAATGCTTTAAATAGCAATGATTTTTTTGTCATATTAAGCGATGGTGCTATATTGCTGATGGAGAACGGCGATAAAGCAGAAATCGCTAGAATTGAAAAGGAAATAGTTGCATTAGGTTTTGATAAATTTAATTTTATTTTTTACTTTGGTAACTCAAAAGGGGGAGTATTTGCAATTGACAAAAAAGGAAACGTACTTATTGAAGACTGTGTTGGAAAATCAATACGAGATATTGTTGTTGTTAATTCTGGCAAACACATTCTCGTGGGAAGCAAGGAAATGACTTTTTTTCTGTATGAAAACCTGAGTGCTAAAAAGAATGAGAATAATCAGGAGATTATCTTCAAAAGAGGAAAAAATGCTAAAAGAAAATTTTCCTGTCATATTCTCATAAAGACTCTGATCTAGCCGACTTTATTGAAACATCATTCTTGAATGAAGGGATTGTATTATCTAGGGATATAAGAGACATCCGTCTTAGACAAAGCATTAAGGGGTTCATGAAAAGCATTAGAAAAACAGATTATGTTTTTCTAATGCTCAGCAAGGAATACTTACAATCAATTGCTTGTATGTATGAGGTATTAGAGTTAATTAAAGATGAAAACTATCAAAAAAGAGTAATCCCGATTGTAAGAGGTAACGCTAATATATTTGATGTCACTGGTATAGGAAGTTACATTGAATACTGGCAAAATGAATTTAATAGAATTGAGGAAAAATCGAAACAATGAACAGATCATTTTATATTGCTGCATTAAAAAAGATAGAATCGATTCAAAGAAATTTGCCAGAATTTCTTGAAATCATCTCAGATATGCTTCTAATTAAGTGTAAAAATGCCCTTTTATCAAAAGAAGAAATTAAAATGATAGCCGAAATTATTAATCCATAGATCCCAGATTACGTCGGACACTGCATTACAACAACAGAAAATACCAGAGACCGCATACTGAATCGGCATGAATTTTTGCGATGAAGGTGGCGGAAACAACAAAATCATGCCTACCGAGAATGTTGCATTTTGCCGCTTTGTGGCGGGAACATCGATAGCCCGCAAACGACAGTCTCAGTTTGCTTTAGGTCAGAACGGTCTCTTGCAATCGCCATGAAACATGGTAACATACATCCCCAATCAACGATTCAATTCCGATCCGCGTCAAATAAAATGTTCCGCTTGAAATCGTAGAACGCCGGAGGCTTCCTGTGCAGTTCCACATTCCTTGCGCTGTATGAAAAAAACGAGCAATGGCAGACGTGTTCCAAATTGTCAAATACGAAGGTGATAACAGCACTTTCGTGTGGAAATCACCTGTTGAGGATTTTAACACAGGTACTCAACTGATCGTCCACGAATCGCAAGAAGCGATATTCTTTATGAACGGACAGGCACTGGACTTGTTCGGTGCTGGTCGGCATACGCTCGAAACTCAAAATATACCGTTGGTCAAAAAATACCTGAATAGACCGACAAATGACCAAACTCCATTTCACTGCGAAGTCTATTTTATAAACAAGACGGAGCAAATGTCAATCAAATGGGGGACCGACAGTCAAGTCCAATACATGGAGCCTACCTACAAATTCCCGCTGAAAATAGGGGCTTCGGGTGAAATGTCCCTCCGCGTGGAAGATTCGAGAAAATTGCTCGTTAAAATCGTCGGTACGGAGCAGTCCCTCGGACAAGCCGGACTCACGCAAATGTTCCGCACCTTCTTAATGGCGCGGGTCAAACCGTATCTTGCCCAAACGATGCAAAACTGCGAATTCGGCATATTTGAGGTCGATTCGCACATGGGCAATCTCTCGGAGGCACTGCACAAGCAACTGATTCCCGATTTTTCCGAATACGGTCTCTCGCTTGAACGCTTTTTTGTAACGACCATTGTAAAACCCGATGGCGATAAAGCCTACGAGAAGTTCCGGGACATCCATATTCGTCAATATTCCGATATTGCTGAAGCCCAGCTTCGGCAACAAGTGGGGATCATCGACCAGCAAACCAGCGCGCAGAGAATGGTTATTGAATCCGCTGCGGTGGCTCAAAAACGGGCACAAGAAGGCTACACTTATCAGCACGAACGTAGTTTCGATGTGGCAGAAAAGGTTGCCCAAAACGAAGGCATTGGCAATTTTTCGAGTACCGGAATCGGACTTGGGATGATGGGCGGCGTTGCGGGCGGCATGGGTGGAGTCGTCGCGGGAATCACCACCAACGCACTCAGTCCGGCAATGCCGCAACAGCCAGGCGGTGCAACAGCCGATTTTACCAGTCCAGTCGCTGGTTTTGCCGCTGTACCGCCGGTAATAGACTTGAAAAACGAATCGCCATCAACTTCTGCTCCTTCGGCATCGGCACCCGCCGATGACATGGCTGCATTCAAACAAAAACTTGAAAAACTAAAAATGATGAAAGAGATGGGGATGATGTCCGATGACGAATTTGAAGCGGAACGGAAAAAATTGTTAGGAAGTCTGTAAACGGCTCAATATTCATAGGGGAGATAGAACGAATGATTTTTACCAAAAACAAGGGCATGCTCTTTGTAGCACTCTTAATTGCACTTGCCGTCTATAACGTGATTGTTTTTACAATCCCGTTCGAGAGAGGCAACATGTTTTGGACAGGCTACGGATTCTCAATGCTGGCAATGCTATTAACGGCTGCCGTAGGTTTTCGCACCCTTGGCAGGGAAGGATTAAAGAGCAGGTTCTTCAGAGTGCCTCTCATACTCGTAGCACGGCGTTACCTTATCATTCAAGTCATCGTCGGACTATTGGAAATGATTTTGTATTTTATTCCGTTCCAATACGGACTTGCTCTAAACACTGTTCTCCTAGGCTCTTGCCTGATCGGTCTCATTGCTTCCGAGGTTGGAAAAGATGCAATCGAACACATTGATGCGAAAGTCAAAGAAAAAATCTTTTACATCAAATCGTTGCAAGTCGATGTGGAGGGCTTGATCGGCGAAGCAACGGATGCGTCTGTGAAAAAGGTTTTAACGGAACTTGCCGAAACGATACGCTACAGCGATCCAATGAGCAGTCCGCAACTTGCTGCAATTGAAAACAAAATCGAAGCCAAGATTGCGGGACTCGCAGAAACCATCGAAAATGCCGATACTGATCCTGTAAAGACTGCATGCAATGAGTTGCAACAGTTGTTTGCAGAGCGGAATCGGAAATGCAAGATATTGAAATAGTGTTGTTGCAACTGGCTCAAAGAGAAACATTAACAATTAAGGAGCGTAAAAAATGGCAGTATTAACGTGCGATATTTGTGGTGGAAAACTCGTGATGGGAACGGGTGGGGTGGCGGTTTGTGATAGTTGCGGCATGGAGCACAGCAAAGATCGCATGCAGGAGAAAGTGCAGGAAATAAAAGGCACAGTTACGGTCAGCAATATTGCGGACGTTGAGTCGCTCATGAAACGCGGGCACTTGGCATTGGAGGACAGCGAGTGGTCCAAAGCAAACGAATATTTCGACAAAGTGCTGGACATTGACCCGGAAAATGCGAGAGGCTATCTGGGGAAATTGTGCGCAGAGACGGAGCGACGTTCGGAACATGCGAATCTTGTGGATCGACTTCCACTTTACCCAAAGCGTCGGATGACCGCAAGGCAAATCTTTTCAACCGCGCGAACCATTTTCGGCGGCAAAATGACTTCGACAAGGCAGCACAAGCCTACGAAAACATACTTAACGAGGACAGTACCGATGCCGAGGCACACTGGGGCATTGTATTATCGCGGTATGGTATTGAATACGTGGAAGACCCGACCTCGCACCAGCGAGTGCCTACTTGCCATCGTGTTCAACGCGAATCGATCCTTTCTGACCCGGATTATCAGGCTGTCTTGAAGTATGCGTCTGATGAATACACCCGGTCATTGTACGAAGAAAAATCTCAAAAAATCAGTGAAATCCAGAAGGGTATCTTGGCAGTTTCGAGTAAAGAACAGCCCTACGATGTCTTCATCTGTTATAAAGAAGCGACGGACGGCGGCAGCCGTACCAAGGACAGCGTCATTGCGCAGGACATCTATCATCATCTGACCAAAGAAGGCTGTCGAGTATTTTTTTCTAAAATTACGTTGGAGGACAAACTTGGTCAACAATACGAACCGTACATTTTTAGCGCACTCAACAGTGCTAAGGTCATGCTGGTGCTCGGAACATGCAGGGAGTATTTTGAGTCGATTTGGGTCAAAAATGAGTGGAGCCGGTTTCTTGCATTGAAGAAAAAAGACCCCGCGCGGGAGTTGATCCCCTGTTATCGTGACATGGATGCCTACGATATGCCCGACGAGTTGTCCGGCTTACAGTCGCAGGACATGGGCAAGATTGGATTTATTCAAGATTTGGTCAGTGGGGTGAAGAAAATACTCGGTGCAGGTACTGGCAGTATATCCGATATACAGCAAGCTGCAAGCGATGTTCCCGTTAAAATTCCCAAAAGGTTCACCGATAAGTATTTGGAAGATCAAAAAAGCGCACTGATGCGACAAATTGGTTCTTTGGAATCAAAAAATAACAACCTCCAAAACAAACAGCGAAGTGAGGAAAGTAATCAGAGGGATTGTGCAGATCAGGCAAATAGGCTCCGACCACAGCTTCGAGCGGCGCAAGCAATGAGAAGCAATACCCTCAGAAATGAAAGCAGTTACCAAGGACTTGGTGGGCTTGCGGATTTCAGTAGAAATTTAATGGCTCATCACGGAATAGAAGCACAAATTTATGAATACGAGAAGGCTGCAAAAGAATGGCGAGATAAAGCCTCTGCCACACAAAGAGATATTAGCAGAAATCAGAGCGAATTGACAGAGGTTAAAGTAAAACTGGAAGATATTAAAACCTTATTGCGTAAAAAACCAGTACAAAGAGTAGAAGAGTATTATCAAGAACTTCTCAATGCAAAAAATAACAAGCCCGACGAGGAAGATTTGATGGAATTGGAAAAACAATTCCGTGAGATGGAAGGTTATAAGGACACCCAAACATTAGCCGAGGAGTGTAAAAACAATGCGATCAAAGTAAAGTACAGTCGACTGGTTCAAGAGAAAAATCAGGCAACCACTGACGGCGATTATCGAGAACTCGCTCAGGAATTTCGTGGAATGCGCGATTATGAAAATGCCGCCGCATTGGCAAGTGAGTGCGAGAGCCAATACCGTGAAACCGCCGGTACTATCGGCATCTAGGACGAAACAGTAACACAGGAGGATTTTGGTCGCCGCAGGTATTCAGGGGGTTGATTGACGGTCAAAACGGATTATACTACCCTACTTCACCATATTTTCACACCCTATATTTTGAAAGGAGCCAGTAATGAACAAGATCACCGTAAGTTTCGTTACCCTTTGCTTCCTCTTCCCGTCCACGGCTCTTCTGCGAGCGGCGGATTCCGAACCACTGTACAAATATCCACCCGCGTTGGACATTTCCGAGGAAATGGAACAATCCGAGGAACAGGTTTCAGTCTTTGAACGTTTTTCGCTGGAATTTTATCGACAGTTAATCAACGACCCGGACTCGCAAAATAAAAACATCATCTGTTCGCCGTGGAGTGCTGCAATGGCTTTGGCAATGCTACATGATGGAGCAAACGGCAAAACCGCAGAGGAAATTCAAAAAGCATTGCAATTTCAAGGCGACTCGAAGGCGTTTGCAAAACACCTGTTTATGATCGCCTTTAACGCCAGAGACTCGTGGGGAGAAGATAATCTGCTCGCTCTCGAAACAGCCAATGCTTTCTGTATGCAAGCAGATTATAAATTTCACGATTCGTACAAAAAACTGCTCCATGATCGTTTTTTGGCAGAACTCTTTACCGTCGATTTCAAGGGAGACCCAGCGGAAGCCGTTGAAAAAATCAATCAATGGTGTGCCAAAAATACAAATGACAAAATCAAGAAAATCGTGTCGGAGTCAGATGTAAGTCCGAACACTCGCATGGTACTCATGAACGCAGTCTATTTCAATGCCATGTGGCAGGACGTGTTCGATGTCGAAGACACCAAGCCGGAACGCTTTCGCCATGCGGATGGCTCCACAAGTAGAACACAGATGATGAACATGAAAGAAACGTCTTTCGGCTACTACGAAACCAGAGGGTTCAAAGCCCTTTCCATGCCCTATACCGGCAATGCACACATGTTGGTTCTCTTACCGGACAGAGCGGATGGATTGGCAACTCTGGAAAAAAGCCTAACATCAGAAACACTCCGGCAGATTGACGAACAAATCGAATGCGAACTCGTCAACGTCAAGATGCCAAGATTTAAGTTTGAACATACTGCCGAACTGAAACCGCCGCTACAAAAAATGGGAATCAACATCGCTTTTGACGAATCGGCTGACTTTTCAACGATAACCGACGAAGACAAACTCTTTGTCAGTCGTGTCCTGCAAAAGGCGATGATCCGTGTTGATGAGGAAGGAACCGAAGCCGCCGCCGTTACTGCTGTGCTGATGGAGATGGCTGGTATGCCAGAGGAGCAACCGAAAATTTACACGTTTTACGCAGACCGTCCATTTTTGTTTTTGATCCGTGAGAACACGGACAGTTCGATTCTCTTTATGGGCAGAGTTCACCAACCGGAGACAGTCGATGGGCGTGGCTCAATAAGAGAACGTATCCGCAGTCGTGTTCGGCGATGATTGGAACCGAACCACGATTTATACCGAATCGGCAAATGGAACCGACATTCTTGTACAGAGAGGTTTTAACGATAGAAAATGTCAAAAGACTATTACGTATGCCCGCTCTTCCTACTCCGTCGCCTGTTTCTTAATATGTGTCTCCTGGGAGCGTTATTAGATTTTGCGACGGTCTTAATAGGAGCATATTACGGTTCACAACGCCCTATTAAGTTTTTCCCGCTCTTAATATCCCACCCCTGCCGGTTCATATTCTGACCGCACCCACACCCTCTACTCCTCGGAGTCCCGCTCACTCCGAGGGGTTGATATGGTTTTGCATCACCTAAAATTCAAAGATCGCAACGTTCCGCGATTCGTCCGCTCCGGCGTTGTCTGCTATTGTCTCGTGGATTGTTTCGTATTGCGTGAAATCCTAATGCAGAATTTATCACACATGTTGGGATCGTAGAATAGGGGTGGATGGTACGCAAAAGTGGAATATGGTGCGCTTTTGCGCACCAAAATTATCCGACAGTTGCCATCCGCCTTGTATTGCGCATCTAGAGCATATTCAGAATTGGTCTGGAGCGAAACAGTGCGAAATCGCACTTGTTTTCGTGCTGTCCGTGTAAACAATCACTCCAGAGCGAATCTTAATACGCTCTAAAATCGGCAATTTGCCGATTCAAGTAACTGAACCAAAATCCGGTCAAGTCCTCATCGACAATCGTGGTGATACGCCACTCCAGTATGCAAGATTGCTGTTGGCAAACGCAGTTACTGATGCCCTCCTCAAAGCCGGTGCAAAACCTGTATGAGATGGCAGGAACAATACCCCAAATCGGCGTGAGAGTCCTATTCCCGTCCTTCGATTCGCAGTATCGGGCGAATTTCGCACACAAAGCGATTCTGTGGGGCAGTTGCAGGCTGTTCGGCACATTGTACCCCAATCGGCAAAGGAGGCGATATTCGCGGCACAGTGTCGCCGAAGCCAATTCAAACTTTACTGTCCACAGAATCGGTCATAGGCATACCGCAGAACCTCGTTAACGTACTGGACTGCCTTTGGCATGATGCCTGTTGGTACTTTTACCAAGCCTCGCCGGATAAAATTTTCCAAATGTCTCTATACTCCATACCTGACAATTTAGCTTTCTTTGGAGTGTGTTTGTCCCACCCTTCATCCTTTAAAGCATGAAGATACTGTCGGGCATCTTGGACATTCACTTCGTCCCACTTGGTTCCCATTTCAGCGCGGAAAGACTTTCCCAAATTTTCGGCAATACTTCGCGGCACCTGATTCATACGCATCAAAACGGCTTCTTCTGTCTTAACTCCGTGGTACATCATGGCTGGGAGCGAGTTGATCTGCCGTCGTTCCTCGTTGGAAATCTTGTCATCGTCAAAATTAACACTAATCTTACTTAATGCAGAAACACCCCATGTACCACTTATAACAACAGCCCTGTAAATTGCTTTACATGCCTCGTCCATTGCCTTGGTTGCACCGGAATTACCGTCGGAAAAATAGGTTTTTGCAATTTCATCCATCCTCTTACCATTTACCCAATCCTTTGCAATATTTGCGATTTTCTGATGATCCAACCCTTCACCTTTTATTTCTTTAAGGGGTTCGGCAATTTGATCTATCTTGAACATAATTCCCACAAGATTTGAAAGATTTCCCGCCTTTCCAAAAAGTGTGGAAGGCATCCAATCGGTCGATGTTAGTTTTCGAGTGAGTTCATTAATACCTTTTGATGCTCGAACCACTCCCTCATAAGAAAACCCTGTACTATCTGCCAGTACAACCATTCCCATATTTGTTCCGATTTTTGAAACATAATCTTTGGTAACATTGAGCAACGCTTCCGCTTTCCTCTTCGATGAAGGGTCTGCTTGGAGCGTGCCAAATCCAAAAGTGTTTCGTAACTGGCGATCCATTTCTGCAATAACCGAATCCAGGTTCTGTTTTTCGTTAAGCAAATGAGTAACATAACAACGAAAATCTTCCCAGTCGTGGCTATAAATCGCGCCGCTTAAGTTACCCAAGTTTCCGGCAGACTCAAGGTCTTCAAGTAATTGAACAATACGTGAGACAAGAGCACCGGTCGCTTCGCTCACCAATTTCCGTATATTTTCTGGTTTACTGCCAGCAGCAATGCCAACCACGCCAACACTATCATGTCCAATACGTCCAGCCCGTCCCGCTAAATTCCAAAATTCACGAGGTGTCATTAACCGAGACGAATGTTTTAATGGGATATTACAAGACGCAAGGAAAACCGAACCTACGGGAAAATTAATCCCTTGTGCAATAGTTGTTGTCGCACACAATACCCTCAATAGCCCTTTTTCGGCAAGCCACTCCATCAAGGCGCGAACCTCGTCAGACAGTTTGGCGTGGTGAACACCGACACGTCGATCTAACATTTTAATCAGACCGTACTCTTCTCCAAACTCCGTCAATAAAAAATTCTTGACAAGTTTGATTTCTTCGGGAATATTTTTGTCCTCTGGTAACGATTCGCAAATTTTTCTTGCCATGCTCCAAGCCCAATCTGGGCGTTGCGCAATGGCTATGCTGGTTGGTTTTTTTGATCGACCAGAAAGAATTTTTGCCATTGCTGCTGTTTGAATCAAGTCGCTGGCATCACTCTTTGAAACATTTAAGGGCTTCACTGTACCAACCGAGTGCTTTCCTCGCAGGTGTATTGTTTTAGGAGTTGTTATCAATGTTTCATAGACCAATCGCCATCCTCCTCTTACAGAATCATCTGGAATTTTATGGTATAATCCAACGACACGATCATTGGGCTTCCAAGGGGTCGTGCTTAAACTAATCGTTTTACCTGATTTGGCATCACCTGCCAACCAACGAGCAAGCGTTTCTGCTTGTTCTACATAAGGCATCAGGAGCATGAAACTCACTTGGTCTTGGAATTCTCCTTTGATAGTTGCTAACAATAATTCGATTCGTAACCCTCGTTCCTTGTCCTCGATATTATGTGCTTCATCCATTACGATTAGACGAAGTGGACGAGGTACTTTTTTATTGCGGATCACCAGTTGCAGTTTCTCCGGCGTTGCAACGAGAATATCAAACACCTTTTCTTCAGGTTTTTTTTTCAATAGAGAATCTTCGAAAAAGTCTATATCAATCGCACCGGTCAGTTGTTCTACCTTTATACCAATCGGTTCGAAGTCATGTCTAAGGGTTCGCGTAATTTGAGCAGCCAATGCTCGTGTTGGTACAACATAAGCAACCCATCCGCCGTCCGACGCAAATTGATTTAGCGTTTGTAATATACGAAATTGTGCCAGTAATGTCTTACCGCCCGAAGTCGGCATATCCACGACGACCGCCCTAGATGCGATATCCAGTAGTCCTTGTTCTTGAAGTGCCACTTGCTGCGGCGGTAGTAGTTCGAAGAGTGCCCGAGAAGATGTCACACTTTCAACAAAACGTGTTACCCGTGAATTGATGGAACGCGCTACCCACCAAAGTGAACTAGAAACCATTTGTTTTGCCGCAGCATGAAGCCACCGCAGCAGCATTTCCATTCCACAATCGTGGCAACCACCAGCCGCCTTATATGCCGCCTCGAAATGTTGGTTGAGATGGCTTTGTACATTTCCTTCCGGCAACCCTTGTAGCATATAAATCGCTAGAATTTCCGTTGCCTTTGCCCAGTGATACAATGCAACCAATCGCAATGCCATTGCTTGATCGGCAGCATTACTGCCATTATCGAGCACGAGCGGCTCTAGTTCATTTTGGTCATTGCGCAATCCTGCAATAATTTCACGAATGCCATCAATATCATTCCAGTTTAATTTCCTAAAGAGGCGTAGCCAACAGTCGAAAAGGCGATACAGGAGTCTTTTATCCCAAGTGACTTTGGCAAGTGGTGGAATTTGCATCACCGATTCATTTTCCCTGAGCCAACGTTTCAGGTCTGTCCATCGCTCACCGCAGTACGCCAAGGATGCCATATTCAAGACATGGAGAATCCGTTGTTCGTTTTCTTTAGGAACGGGTTCCAACCGCCGGAATTCAAAAGCCTTAGAGGAACCGACAATAAATTGTTCACGAAGTAAATCGTCGCCAGATGCAGGATTGATCGCCGCATTCCATCCATCCATTGCAGCCATTTCGTAGGCTAAAGAAACGCGATGTATTAAATCGTCGTCATTTGGGCTATCCACAAAATCCAATTCCATGCATCCGTCTACGGACAAACGTACCATCCGTGCCTGAGCAACCGCCGTGGCTCTGTTAAGCGATTGAGTATCAATCGACAGAACTGCCCAGTGTTTGGAGAATGCTTCTATAGCTCGATTGTTATCTTTCATGCTGCACCTCCTCTTGCCCGCTGCACGGTATCGCTAAGAGCATCAATCTGTTCAGTGGGCAGATAGATTGCAATTAGTTCAATCACCATTTCTTCGGGGTATTTCGCTGCAACGAAAAAACCAACACGGGTGCGAAGATCATCCTGGTGCGGCTCAACATCTCGAATAAGTACGCCAAAAATCCTACAGTTGTTGGGATTTTCAAGATACTGTAGCCCGGCAAGACGAAGACGCGAGACATCGTCCTTCGAAAGCGATTTTTCCCGAAAAATAAGGTATTTGACCAAATTGTCACGAGTATTTCTGGAAGAACACAAGTCCTCCAGTTGTGCTGTCATTCCAGAACGCCCATAAAGGACATCAGGCGGATATTGTTTTTGACTGGAGGTCTTTATTTCGCCAAAAGCAAAGCGGCAAGATTTTCCGTTAATGTGAAAACCTACAAGATCAGCCCCAGGCAAACTTGAATTTTGACGACGCTCATCACGAGAATCCGCCCAAGGAAAGACACAATTGCGATGATGTACTAAATACGTTTCTGCAAATGCCTCGCCAACTCGCCAGTTTTCAGGCGGCGAAAATTGGTGCAAAATACGATGAACGGAATCGGCGGTAAATCCCGTCGTGTTTAAGGAAAGCAAAAAATCTTCGATGGAGGCATTCCCGTGGTCGTCAAATACCGTTGAAGCGACAGAGCCGGTAATCGCATATTCAAATTCCTTTTCCGAAAAACTATATCCCACCCCTGATACTGGAGGGGTTCCAAGGCTATATTTTTCCGTTCCAGATGATATTGGACGATTGATTAGCATGAGCGGTATTATAACAGAAATGCCCTTGTGTGAGTCTGCCGGACTCCGCTGAACGTGATGTGCCTAACGCATGGCAGGGAGGTAGCAACGACGGGGCACGATCATCACATAAAATCGCCTGTGTGCGGAGTTCGGCGTTTTCGTACTCATCGGAGAAGAACGCCCACTGTCGGCAACACTGGGCGTTTGTGGAAAAGTGCCGTTTTCTGGATTTGCGGGGCATTTTCTACTTAGCGGATCGGTTTACAGTGAGAAAAGTTAACGATACTCCCGACGATGTTTTGACGATGTGTGATCCCCGTTGACGTGGTGAACCCCGCTTGACGATGATAGATAATGCGCTATAATGACAGAGTCGTTTGAGCCTAGAAACGTAGGCTCTTTTTACTGAAACGCTAGGTTGTGTTTACACTAATTTTTCATGAAGATGCATATATTTGCGAATCCGATGAATGCGTTATATGTTTCGTCGAGTTTATCATATCGTGTGTGAACTCTTCGGAACTCCTTGATAAACTGGAAGTTGCGTTCTACAATGTTTCTCCTCTTATACAACTTCTTGTTGTACTTCCACGGTTTCTTGCGGTTACTCTTCGGGGGAACCACCGGTCGCATGCCGCACTTTTTCACCTTTTTACGAAAACCATTCCCCTCGTATGCCTTGTCCATAAGCAACGATTTTTTTGCACAAATCGTCTTCGGAACTTCCTCCAACAATTTTTGTCCTT
>Ga0209755_10003620_pt1 | contig 19153 bp, 14 predicted proteins | sample TergutCo191P1_FD_187301 | JGI IMG/M metagenome (GOLD analysis project Ga0209755, IMG submission 187301) | Cornitermes sp. P1 segment gut microbial communities from Petit-Saut dam, French Guiana - Co191P1 (SPAdes) (version 2) | ecosystem: Host-associated > Arthropoda: Insects > Digestive system...
CGGAGTGGTCACTGTTTTGGGTCGTCCAGGACGAGGCGCATCACATGTGGAAAAATCACCACGTTTAAACTGGGCCACCCAGTTTTTGACTGTGGCATACGATGGTGCATGTTCCCCTAATGTTTCTGTCGGAATGGCGTGAATTTCCTTCGGCGCCTTGCCTTACAAAAAAAAAAAATCTTACGACAGCTCGCGTCTCCATGTTGTTGAAATTGCGCGTGTCGCCTGACATGTTTCCTTTCAGCCTCTTTAACAAGAAAAGCACATGAACAGACCCCTCTTTCCAACGACACTATAGACTCCGTCCTACGACATCGGGAAGGAGGTTGGGCTAAGGACTTATCAGCACCCCCTCGTATGAGGATGTAGAGCAGGTGTTCGACCATTTTCCAAAGTACCATATGAAAATTCTGTTGCGAGATTTTAATGCAAAACTCGGGAGAGAGGATATTTTAAAACCGACAATTGGGAATGGAAGTCTACGGCAGGGTAATAATGATAATGGTGTTAGAATATTAAACTTTGCCACATCAAACATTCTGGTCGTTAAGAACACGATGTTCTCGCTCCGAACACTCATATATACACCTGAACCTCTACTGATGGGAAGACCCACAGCCAGATTGATCACATATTGGTAGACAGGAGATGGCATTCGAGTATACTCGATGTACGATCTTTCAGGGGAGGTGACTGTGATAGTGATCACTATCTGGTGGTTGCAGAAGGTAGGGGAAGATTGGTAGTAAGTAAACAGGAACACAGAAGTTTGAGTTGGAAAGTATCTCAGGAATATATATGAACTGAACGTAAAGTAACAGTATCAGATTAAGATCTCAAAACGGTTGCAGCTTTGGAGAACTTAGGACATGATTATGGCTTGGGAGAACATTAAAGATAATGTCAGAATCTGAGCTAAAGAGAGTCTAGGTCTGCCTGACCTGAAGCGATATAAGCCATGATTTGATGAAGAACGTTTAGATTTGTAGATCAAAGGAAGCAGGCTAAAATGCAGTGTTACAGGATCCAAACCAAAGTAATGTAGGCAATTTAACAATGTATGGCTTGGAAGCTAGTAGACTTTCCAGGAACAAAAAGGAGTATCTGAAAGGTAAATTGATTAACATGAAACTGACAGTTTGTTTGTGTTGGCGCGACAGCTTCCAGTGGGCCAGGACCTCCTCATTCACTAGGTTTCTAGATCACACACAACGACGCATCACAGTCGGTAGGAATCCTCTGGACGAGTGATCAGCTCGTCGCAGAGACAACACAACACTCACAACAGACAAACATCCATGCCCACGGTGGAATTCGAAACCACAATCTCAGCAGGCGAGCGGCCGCACACCTACTCCTTAGACCGCGCGGCCACTGGGACCGACTGTAACTAACAGTAGGATAAAATTATCAGAGACTTATATAGGAGCATCAGTGACTTTAAGAAGGGTTACCAGCCTAGAAATAATTCAGAAAGGACGAGAAGGGTGATTTGGTTACACACTCCCACAGTATTTTGTCTAGGTGGAGGAACCATTTCTGTTGGCTGTTGACTGGGTATGGGGTTTATGATAATAGGCAGACATAAATACATAACAGCAGAACCACTGGTGCCTGAGCCGAGTGCCTTGGATGTTGAATGGTTATAGAAAGGTAAAAAGACTCATCACCAAGTATTGATCAAATCCCAGCAGAATTGATTAAAGCAGGGGGGTAAGAAACCTCGATATGAGTTCCATAAACTTGTTAATTTTATTTTAAATAAGGAAGAATTAGCTAAGGTGTAGAAGGAGTCAATCTGTGTATAAGAAGGGTGATAAAACAAATTATAGTAATTATAGAGGCATATCACTTGTGTCAACTACATACAAAATTTTATCCAACATCCTGCTGTCAAGGTTAATTCCATAAGTCGATGAAATTATCGGGGATAATCAGAGTGGATTTTGGCGCAACAGGTCTGCTGCTTATCATATATTCTTGATTTGTCAAATACTCGAGAAAAAATTTGAATACAATGAAGAAGTGCATCAGCTATTTATAGACTTAGAGAAAACTTATGATTTAGTTAGGAGGGAAATCTTGTGTAACATTCTCATTGAGTTTGGTATCCCCATGAAATTGGTTAGGCAAATAAAATATTTCTGAATGAAACCTATGTCAGAATCCGGGTTGCAAACATTTGTCTAACATTTTTTCTATTAAGAGTGGCTTGAAACAAGGAGGCGCTTTATCGCCGTTGCTTTTTAACCTTGCTTTAAAGAGTATGCCATGAGGAGGGTTCAGGTATACCAGAATGGCTTGAGATTAAATTATACACATCAGTTTTGGTTTATACTGACGAAGCCAGTATATTATTTGGACGATCACGTACTGTAAAGAAGAACACATATACTGTAGTAGTTGCTAGCAAGGAGACTGGACTAAAAGTAAATGCTGATAAAACTAAGAATGCGGTCATGTCTCGAAATCAGAATGCAGTACAAAGTCGGAATGTAAAGATTGATGATAGTTCCTTTGAAATGGTGGAGGAGTCCAATATTTGGGAACAATCTTAACGAATCAAAATTCTCTTCACGAAGAAATTAAGGCAGGTTGAAGTCAAGGAATGCTTGCTATTATTCGATGTAGAATCTTTTGTCTTCCAGTCTGCTATCCAAAAATACCGTATGTTCTCGAATCTAATCCGCACCCTTTTTACAGTTTCAGAGGGCTAAAAAGTCAGATGCAGATTAGAATCGCGTGCGGATTAGATTCGCGGTCGTGGGCTGGATTTTGGAAAAATGATACAACCGCTGTACGTGCCGTAATAACAATACAATAATTTATTATTTTATTTATTATTTATAATATATACTATATTATATAATATTTATAATGTATTATTCATCAGACTCGCCGTAATCACTCTTAACTGAATCGTTATCCGTCACCCAGTCAGTGTCATCTTTATCTTTACCATCGTCCTATAGAATGTCATCTTTGGATCCGTCGAAACCATTGCCTATGTGACACTTCTTGAAAGATCTGACGATAATGCTCTCCGGGATGGCTTTCCATGAAGCCGACACCCACCGCGCGACTTCTGAAGGCGTTTGAAGGAAAGGTGCGGATTAGAACCGCGAACTATTTTTTTTTTTTTCGTTTAAGAAATCGGCAAAAACTAGTGCGGATTAGATTCGAGAATATACGGTATAAGGATTACGGTATACAGCACTATAATTTTGCCCGTTGCTTTGTATGGGTGTGAAAATTGGTCGCTGACATTGAGGGAGGAACGTAGGCAGAGGGTGTTTGAGAATATGGTGCTGAGGAGAATATTTGAGCCTAAAAGGGACAGCGTAGCAGGGGAGTAGAAAAAACTATATAATACGGAGCTGAGTGACTTGTTCTCCTCTCCAAATACAGTGTTTATTCGGGTGATCATATCGAGAAAAATGAAATGGGCGGGGTGTGTTTAACGTACGGTGGAGAAAAGAGGTGCATACAGGTTTTGGTGGGGAAACCTAAGGGAAAGAGACCACTTGGAAGACTCAGGTGTAGATGGGAGGTTAATATTAAGATGGATCTTGAGGAAGTTGAATGGGGGCATGGACTGGATTGACATGGCTTAGGATAGGGACAGGTGGCAGGCACTTGTGAATGCGGTAATGAACCTTCGGGGTTCTGTAAAATGCTGGGAATTTATTGACTGGCTGAGAATCGGTTAGCTTCTCAACATGGACTCTACTCCATGGAGTATAGTATGGTATGGTATGGTATAGTATAGTACGGTACAATATAGTATTGTATAGTATAGCATAGCATAGTATAGTATAGTATAGTATAGTATAGTATAGTATAGTATAGTATAGTATAGTATAGTATAGTATAGTATAGTATAGTATAGTGTAGTGTAGTATAATATAGTATAGTATAGTATAGAATAGAATAGAATATTGTAGTATAGTATAGTATATAGCGTAGTGTAGTGTAGTGTAGTGTAGTATAGCCTAGTAGAGAATGGTATAGTATAGTGAGCAGAACCGCGCGAAACGCGGAAAAATTCAAATTTACAAGATCGTGAGAACTGAACCTTAGGTATAAGAGCCATAAGAGGCGTCACAGGTTCAAGCAGAAGTCTGTAAATGGGTTTGTTTATCGTCATTTAATTGAATCATTACTATATCACGTTCGTTATAACAGTTCTTTTTTTTTAGGCTTTACTTTTGACGCCTCGGGTCATGAGAGGCCTAATCTGGGCTGTGAGTTTGAGGAAAAATGGTTTAGTCCAAACTATATTAGTAGTACAAAAAGGTTTCTGCCCGTCTCCGTTGTTCGTTTGCGCCACTGTTTTGCTCCATTTGACTCTCGTGTAACGAGCGATAGCTTCTGTGCCGTCTTTGGAGTTTGGCTGTCTCTTAATCAGTAGAATGCATTTGACCTGTACATCGTGGATAGATTCACGACGATGGTTGGGGGACAATACAGACTACAGGCCCTTTCAAAAACACGAATCTGTATCACTAGGTGAGGGAGATTTTTACGTGTATGACAAAACGGAAGTCAAATTTATGCGCCGCTCTAAACACTTAGAACATTACAGAAATTGTATTTTCTCACACGCACAAAATACGACTGCACTTCAGCCCAATATATTTTTAAATGGAATACATAGTTAGTAGTCACAACGAAGGTTGTTTTCCCCTAGCGCGTACCACTGCCAAAGTCAACCGCAGACTCCTCAGTCAGTGTTTGTACCTACTGTCTGCGAATGATAACGTGAAACTGGCGGGGCGAGATAGTAGGACCAAGAGGATGGAAAAGGAAGCTGGTTGTTTCAGGTAGTTACCTGTTTGAACGTATAGGGAGTCAATGAAATACGTCAGTCCCAAATGCATTGCCTGCGACAACCATAGCAAAATGTTCTTTATTGCGTAGACAGTGAATGTTTTTGCAGAGATTAGTACCGGTATTAGCTGACTCATGCTGTCTCATCAGGCTTTCTTTCTTCCAAACTGTATTTGTCGTGTGACTCTAACTTTTCCTGCGGCGCTCAGAACCTTCCTTTTATTCGTGTCTGTAACCATGTTATCACGTTACTAGTCTCCTGTTATGTAGAAACGTAGAGGGAAACTTTACGCCCAAAGTGAATTGCCGTTACTATTGTTATATTCTATGCTTGGAATGTACATAGCTGCCTGAGAGAGTAGAGAGGTTGTCTTCTCAAGGTCGAGGAGACGGTAGAATTTTCAAAATAGTCTATTTCGTGGAAAATTGTTTTCGAAGTCGTTGTATCCGAGGTAGATTCTCTTACATATGTCGTACTAAGCGAGGCAGAAAAACACGTACCTTATGGGGAATTAGTTGGTACCACAGATTGTATAACGCTCTAGCCGAGATGTCGCACAAACGGTAGTTGTTATAACTGAGTTCAGCTGTATTTCATTTCTCACACGATCTATCCAACTGGTCTCCATCTTTCTCCAGCACCATATTTAAAAACTTTCCAGGTATTTCTGGTCTACTTTCCGAAGTGTCCAAGTTTCAGCATCCTACAAAGTTTTGCTCCAAATGTAGCACTTAACTGGTTTCTTCCTTAAATTTAAGCCCAGTTTGTTGGTAAAAAGTCGTCTTCTTGCAGAATGCTGCTTTTTCCATGACAAAACTTGATTTAATTTCACGCGTACGTCTTGCATCGTTTGTTTTCATGCTACCCGAATAGTTCCAGTTGTTTTGATCTATCACAATGTATACTGGGAATGGTCGTATCGAGCTTCTCATCACCTTAATTGTTTACACACTCACTTCCATTCCACAGCATATTCCAATTTAATTTAATGTATTAATCATCCATGCCATGTAGCACCGTTTTTTCCTTAGCCAGTAACACAGGGTAATCTGCATATTTCACAGTGCGAATTGCTAGTCGTCCTATTTTGAAGTCTGTAAGACCTTCAAGAGTTTCCGTGGTAATATATTCACTTTATACGTTGAAATAAACGGTGACGAACAGCATCGTTGCCTTAACTCCCCTTACAATCTTGACGCTTCTTGTCTCCCTTTGTTCCCATCGTACTTTAACACTCGAATCCATTTGCAGTTTGTTGATCGATCTTCTTTTCTTGCCAGTTGATACAATTTTCCTTTAGGATTTGCATTAATTTTGTCCAGTTTACACGGTCAAATACCTTCCCGTCTGCGAATCAGGCACACAATTCATCTATGCCCAAAATTTGTTCTGATATTATTCTTAGTATCCCAGTTTCTTTTCCTCGTCTAAATCCAAATTGATCTCCAGGTATGTCGTAATTTTTATTTCAGTCTTCTAAATATCCTACTGTCTTTACTGTATGTACGAGAATGCTGTTTATGTAGTATAAATAAATACATGTTCGTCGGCGTGCCTGAAAACGTAACAAGGGAAAGCTTCTACGGCTTGTATATATGTGAACATTGTTGCGTTTCTTTATGGTCAAGACCTGCTCCTAATCAAAAATTAGGCCGTATATTGCCTACATTTTTCACAACTTCGGTAACTTCCACAATTCCAAATTAATAATGTCCTTCAATGAGTTTGGTGTTGTGTGTTATTTGCTCATGTGATCAAGTTTTCGCTGTGCGAATAGTTTAAATATGTTAATGAACGGCTAGCTTTTCGGACGTTCGTTACGTGATGTAGATTAAGACGCCTTACGGACACACCTTGTCTGTCCCTCCTTACCGTTTGATAAACTTCTGTATAGCAGAATTTTATTGACTTAGCTAAGCATTACCTGCCTATTATATCTGGTAACACGCCACTCCCCTTATACACTTACTGATTATATGAACACAAAGGCCAGCGTAACTTACACCAACGTTTATCAACCAATGAGTCGCGAAGCTATGTTGAGTGACTCACGAAACAGTGGTTTGCATGGTGATATTACAACTTGTATGTTTATCTTGTTTAATTAAATCATTAATGTCAGTTCGTTATACAGATTCGTGTTTTTTTTTATTTTACACCTATCTTTTTGTCTCCTGGGGTCGCAAGACAAAGCCATTGACCCAGTCTTGTTCGTGGCTGAAGAAGTTTGAGAAGCATTGACTCAAACCCTACTTCGTCACCGTTCATTCGCCAAGACTCATCATTAATGAAAGGCCGTTAACTGACCAGGCACATTGAATTTAAAGGAACATAATTGTAGCCGAACATTTTTAATATATTTGTTTCTTAGGTTTGCTGGCGTCAGTTACGGACGGTTCACAGCCGTACGTTTTGGGTTTAATCTGTCAGCTTATGTTCAGAACCGTTGGTGATAGGAGAGATTTAAACTGAGAAACGACTGGGAGTAGATAACGGACGCTAGCAGTGCAGTGCGAAAGCAGTCGCTTGCGAGTGTGGCGTGAGGGAGTACAGAGACGTGACTGTGTCATTTTCCTAGAAAATGATGTAGTTGTTTAACTGGATATAGCATTCAATTTATTCTATCAAGAATAAAATGAATAAATAAAACTAAGTAAAAAGAAAATAAATAAAACTAAATGTGATTCGGTGAACCACACCCGTCTCCCGACAGCGGTTCTGCTACCAAAGTGAGCACGTCGTGTCAACCAAGTTAAAAGGGTAATCGTGTAAAATAATAATAGGGCGTTGATGGCATCCGTAGTGTCGTACTGTTTCGCAACAAAAGATAAATAGGCCTAGAAGGCGATGCCGGTAAACAAACGTAAGTGGTGTCGCAAACTGAAAATTCGCGTTGTGAGATGTAATTTTCAACCTTCTACAAGCGGAACGAGCCATGCAATGCGCTAATGGCTAATAGATAATAATGGAAACCTCGGTAATTACTCTTGGATGGTTAAATCCTTGTTGATTCGACTGTTCGGGCCGTATAGACGGATTCGCATCAACCATCGTTCTGCGGGCAACTATCAGCATCTTCAGTTTGGTTTCCAAGTTTTGCTTTCGCTCAGTTTGGGTTACCATAAAGATGAACGCATAGTAAATGTGACTGATTTCTCGCCGATTTTGATAAAGGTCAAATTTCAAGCGTCCTGAGTCATGAAAATGAAAATTAATGGTGTGAACACGTTCCTGGATAAGCGTACGTTTGTATTTATTATGGTAATTTGGAATTATTTTTCATTTTTATAATTTTTAAGGAATAAAGTAAAACACATGGTGTTCAAAATTAGGAATACTATGTTCCCAATTTCGCTCACATAGCCTCTTCCCGAAAAATCCACCTGAACTCTGCATCACTTAACACAAGCTTCATACAACTTCGAAAGCGGACTAATTTTTCAGTATTCTGTTCTTTGAGAATTGATTTTGAGTGTGGAAACTCGCATTCAAGGCATTTTCTTCTTCCTACAGGCCATTATTGCCCTCATAATACTGTCGTTCCTTGTGCTATGTTTCTTCGGACTTATCTTTGATGATAAATTCACCTTTATTGAATAACGATGTATAACCGTCCGACTCACCTTTCTAACTCATTCGGTTCGCATGAGACCTAATTTTCAGGGACTATCGTGGCTTGAGTTTGATGGTCTTGGTGAAGATGGACTGTTAATACGATTTTTACTGAGTTGATAATCTGAAGAATCTGTTATGATTTTATTTTCAGGCACTGGCCGCTAATATAGTACGGGTTTTTATTGCATACGATAAACGTAGCACGGATCACTCTTTCACGTAGCGTATTCACTAAATATTATCCTTTAAGGAATTATAGAATGATATTGCCCGAAACTTGGTAATACCGAGTATGTCCAATGTAATATTATTAGTTTTAAAACTGTACCCCCGTTGAATTCTTGTAAATTTCTAATTATCTAATTTAGTCTGTTAATCTTGACTAAATCTGGAGAGATGCACACGCGCGTCCTCCTCCTACGACAATCGAAAAACTTATGTCTCGATCGCTACATTATGCGAAGTTAGATTCCCTGTTTCAAAATTACCCCTACTCTAATTTGCCTAACAAGTCTGATTGGTCCCCTGTAAATTTAGCAAACTTGTAAGAGGCCGAAAACTTCAAAATTTTGTATTCTGCCTCCCCATTGGTTCTGATGACCGACGCGATATCTTTTAACTAAACATGTGTAACCCCCGTAGAAGCGTGCTCTACTGGACATTTTTAATGGGCTACATAACTAACATGGTATCCACCCCCTCGTGATTTACATTACGAAAAAGTGTCAGACCCTCGAATTTTGGCTCTCCCAGCAGACTTCAAAACTCCACGAAACTTGACGTTGACAAATACGTAACAACTAGAATTCTCTTTTGTAAATGCTTACCGCACCTTCTATCCTATTCTAACCTCTACTTGTCTATTTCTTCAGTTGTGCGTCTATCCCACTTCACACATGACTCTTTCACACTCTCTGCCCTGTAACCATCCTTCTCTTTGCTATTCAACTGACCTTTTGTATCCCTTACCAGATGTTTCTGACCACCGTCATTCGGAAACATGTGTATTCCTACTTTTCAGAAAATAATTTTGGACCTTCTAACCAAATAATTGTTCCCACCAGTTATAGATGCAAATAATATGGTGAGCATTAGTTCGCACAGTGCAAAATTTGGGCAGCGCTTGGTGGGTGAAATTGGGCACATATACGAAGGTTGCTCAGAACATAATGCCCCATATTTTTTCTCACTCCAGAATAAAGACAGCAATGTGAAAATTGAGAGGTAGCAACACTGATGTTTATTGCGCACATGTGTGTAAGTACACGGGCGTCCGACAGATAGCGCTGCTGTAATAGTCTGTGAAAATGGCGTTTGTGTCTGGCACACGTCACAAACAACGAGCTGTAATTGAATTTTTAGTGGCGGAGAAAGAAAGTGTGGGGAACATTTACAAACGGTTGTGTGCTGTGTATGGAAGTTGTGCAGTCGATAGGATCACCGTTGGACGCTGGGTTCAGAGAGTTAAGGCTTCAGAAAATGGAGAAACGTGATTCATGCAGTGAGAACATGGCTACATGAATAGGCTGGTACAGGGAAGCTGTGCATGCCCTTGTTTCGCGCTGACGTACGGCTGTAGACGTAGATGGAGATTATGTAGAAAAAGTAACACGTGTAAAGGAAACTTCCGGTTATACTGTGCGTGAATTTCGTACATTCTCAATAAATATTTTCCGTTAAAAAAAGTGGGACATTACTTTCTGAGTAACCCTCGTAGTAAGCGAGCTTTTACGGGTAAACAGTGAAAGAATTATAAAATGTATATAGCATAACAACGAACTAAAGCATATTTAGAACTTACCAGCAGTATCAACTTATTTTTGCTATATAACTCTCACATTCAGAATTCTCAATAAACAAAGTTCTGCGAAGTATTTCAAGAAAAATAACTGTAAACCGATGCACAACCACTATCCACGCTTCCCGTCCGTCGACTGACACAAAAGATATATGCATCTGAAGGTGACAATTTCCATTACTCATGGTTAGATTTCAGCATCAAAAAAAGTTTGGCGTCTGAAAGTAGGAGCACTTGCTATCATAAGCACCTCCGAAATATTGGTTGATTCTGACCGATTTACATGTCATGTCCCAGAAGATTGCCATCTTCATCAGCTTCGCTGTGGCAACTTTAGATCTGGGGTGAACCAAATGTGTGCAGAATTGCAGATACAAAGGCCCTTTACTATGTAGTAGTAAATTGTCTCAAGTGAACTTTGAACGAGGTATAGGAGACCTTTTCTCTTACATTTTGTTTTGAAGTGCCGTACCTGTTCTCTTTGTTCTTAGAGGCAAATTTTACCTCATTCTATATGAAACAGTTTCATTTTTTGTTTTATATGTGTGTGATGAATCTGAACTCCTCGCTGTAAGGATGACGTGTGGTCTGAAGATGTTTGACGGAGTGTCGGTAATATTTGGATGGTAGAATGAGGAAGTAATAGGGAGACAAAAATTACATAATGCGGAACTTTATAATTTCTAAATGTAAAGGACAAGTATGTATGTAGGCAATGAAGGCATATGGGGGAACGGAGGTATAGCTGCATTCATGATTAACTCCGGCACTAGGTGGAGGTGAGTGGTCAGCTTTTATCCCCGGCCGCTCTATTCCTGAGGAAAGAGCTTCCGGTACTGATTGAATAGGAGGCTGCGTAGGCCACAGAGCCGGTCTGGACGCTCTGGAGGAAGGAAAAATATAAGACCCCAGCCCGGACTCTTCGAAATATATGCCTGAATAGGTTAAGCAAATTAAAGAGGAAATGAACGAGACATGTAGTGCACATAGGCAAGGCGAGAAACGCATATCAGATTTGAGTCGGAAAACCTAAAGGGAAGCCTGAATATGAGAGCAGTGTTAAAATGGATGTTAAGGAAACAGGGCTTGGGAGTATGGACAAGGCCTCCTGGCTCAGGATAGGGCCCATTGACTGACATTTCAGGATTCATGAAAATCTGTCGAAGGACTCAAAATACACGCAAAAGCTAGTTTAGTATCCTAAAACAACAGAATCTATACACAGATCAAGTAGGTTTCACCAAATTATTCGAAATAGGTTAAGTATTCTTGGTTATGTTATGTGTTGCTGAACAAACACGGCGAAACTTAAGGCCACAGTCCTGAAACGCACCTAAGGAATGAACAAAGTATCCAGGTAGTAAGTCATTAGACAAACCTTCTAACATACGTGAAATGGGATTGTTGTTTTGTGCTTTTACGCCGAAGTAATATGTTCCATACGGATAACAGGCATACAGCCCTTCCCCGGTACCGTGCAACAGTGTTATCATCAAGTGGCAGATTCTTGAGCTCAGTGGTGTTTCCTGTGGCGTGCGTGCAGTGTTACGGGTGGAACGTATTCAATCAGATAGCTGCGAAAAATATACTGACTCTCTGCCGTTTTAGAATTTTACATATGTTTCTGTAGGTAATGATTGTTAACTTGTTATATTCGTTGCTTCTTTGTTCATTTTGACGTGTTATGTTTTGTGATTGGACAACTCTCCTTCGCGGCTTTGCCAGGGTTAAAAGCAACATTCCTGAAAAATATTTCGTTCACTGTAGTTAAAATTTTCATGCATTTTGACCTTCATAGAGGATAAATATTTTCCAGTTTTGTTTTTCTAAAAGAAAGAATAAAAAACATTAAATTGCTTATTGTACGACCGGGGAAACCGGGAGGTCTGTTATCGGCAAGAAGAAAGAAAATTTTGTTTTTCACAGCGTCGAGACCGCCTCTGGGGTCCACCTAGCCTCCCTTTCACTGTATAACTGGGGGTTTATACCCCGAGGGTAAAGGCGCCGGAGCTTGAAGTTGACTTGTCACCCCATCTGGTGCCGAGGTAACGAATGCCTGATTATGCACCATCATTCACCCATAAATCTTCATGGCGTGGTGTTAAATTAAGCATGGGGACAACTTCACGCTTAACTTTACAGCATTATAGCGGGAAAACCTGAAAAAAAAATTGTGAGACCTTGGCGTGGGTGAAACTGTAACATTAGAGTGGGTCGTGTGTATGTACTAATTTGTTCACGGTTTGCATTTCTACAGTGTGTAGGATTATTGCTGGCTAATGAAATGGAAGGCTGTGCAAGGAGGTGGAAGTACTGTGGCAACGTATTACCGGATAGACTGGGAAGGGGCACTTCAGGATGGTCGGTGTCCGGCCTGATGTTTGACGCCCAGACCCCCGAATGAGAAGTGGGACTACTACCTACTTGAGACTGACGTTCAATGTAAAATAGTTCCTGAAGAAACACGGTGTGAGGATGTGTCATGGAAGGATCATATTGCTGTATTAACATCAAAATTGAATAAGGCTTGTTGTGCTATTAAGGCGATAAAACCTTTTATGTCTGTGGATATATTGAGAATGATCCATTTTTCTTATGTACATTCAGTCATGTTATATGGTATTATTTTTTGGGGTAATTCACATCATAGTAACATTTTTAAAATTATAAAAAGAATAATAAGATACATTGAAAATACTGGTAGTTGTGATTCATGCCGTCAACTATTCAAACAGTTACAAATACTTTCACTTCCATCTCAAAACATTTTCTCATTACGTGTTTTTGTTAACAAGAATAGAGGTCTATTTCATTCCAATTCTGAAATTCATGATTTGAATACACGTTTCAACTACAACTTACATTTACCTTCTACAAACTTAACATTAGTGCAGAAAGGAGTACTGTATTCTGGAAGTAAGATATATAATCACTTACCATCAAATATTAAAGTTTTGTCGAATGGTGCTAAGCGTTTCAAACCCACACTAAAGAGTTACCTTATTGACATACGTTCTATAGTCTAGATGAATTTTATCAATCAGCATCCTAATGATCATGGTTTTTTTTACTTGATTATTTGATAGCTGTAAGGTCTTATTTAGTGTGTAACTTAACTTATTTTTACTATTCATTACCTTATTGCTTGTCTTACTTGTATTTTAATTATTAATTGTGTTATAACAAATGCACTGCACAATTTTATGTATTATTGTGACTGTTTCCATATCTGTAAAGATCTAACGGAAGGTGAATAAATATGAATATGAATGAATATGTGTACTGGATTCAGCCGGCTTTCGATAGGGTCCAGTGGTGGGCTGGTGTGAACAGAGTAATGAACATACCGTCTTTGGATAGGGTCCATTTGCGGGCTGTTGCGAATAGAGTAATCAACTTTCGAGCTCCATGAAAAGAGGAATTATCAAGGGTAGCCGAGCGAATATTGGCTTCTTAAGGGCTGTGAGTAATTTAGTTATTTGCACATATCTTACCAAAACGATAGTAGTTGAGGAATAATTGCTGTTGTTAAGACTTGTAGGTTTGACCGCTGCCTCGTGTCATTATATATAATTATACTAGAAGTCCATTTTATTTATGTCCTGGAAATACGGGCATAAATATGCAGAGGGTGGAATTAACCTCGTATAAGTCTGAACCCAGAGAGTGTGAGAGAGATTGAGGGAGGGTGAGAGAGAAAGCGACACTCCAATTATTACGCGGTGGGAGCATGAGAAATATACTGCTCTGAAGATTCCCCGGCATTGCCCAGCTGTCCTCGTAAAAGCAGGATGGAGGCAGGATAGTTGAGAAGTGGACTGTGTGGGGATGCCGCAGTGAAGTGGGGAAAAAGACAATATGAATGTGCATGTTTTTTGGTCCAGTGCTTCCAGATAGATGCCCAAGCTGTGCTGTTTCTGATAAGGGTGGCATTAAGATAAAAATGAATATGGAGCACTGATGGAAAGATTCTGACATCGAAAAGCCGAGATACTTGGAGAAAAAGCTGTCCTAATGCCACATTGTCCGCCACAAATCTCACATTGGCTTGCCTTGGATCGAGCTATAGTCTCAATGACGAGAGGCCATCAACTAGCCGCCTGGGGCAGCGAAGTTAAAAAAAAAAGTGAAAAAACTTTTCTGTCCAATACACCCCGGTTTCCGAAAAAAAGATTCTATTTGAAGTTTCCCAGACTTCGCTTGTTTGTCCTTCTGGCAAGAGTAGCAGATAATATAGATGGAGCATTTGTGGAATGATGCTGACGGGGGAAATCCGAAGTACTCGCAGAGAAACCTGATACAGTGTTGCTTTGTCCACCACATATCTCACATGGGCTGGTCTGGGTCTACCTGAGGCCTCCGGGGTGAGAGGTAGCGATTAACTGTCTGAGTCATGACGCGGCCGGTGAAGTTTGAAATTCATGTAAATAATATATAAAAATTCAGTTCCTACCTCACACAGTAAACGTAGCCCCTCTGTGCGAAGGCCAATTGATTTATTACTGTTTAGGTTAACAATAGCCATTTGTATGTTTTCGGTGTTGTGGAATATAACGCCGTGTGGAGATGCGAAGCTTTCGGAGGAACCTAATGCTTCCATCGTCATCCATGAAACAATTTCTGTCAACCAAATTGCACGGTAGAAGTTTGTAATCGTCAGTTCATTGTCGTGAGAACCGCAAATCTCGTAATGGCTCCTTACTGTAAGAGTCGTGTGACTCATGAATAACGGGTGTGGAAAAATTGCAGAATGGTTCATTGTTAAAGTAGGTGTTTCTGGTACATCGATTTAGAAGGGAAAATGCAAGGTTTTGGCAAAAGGTGATAAGCGTATCTACCCTATACGAAACTTAACAGCATATTACAACACAAACGGAAATAACGTTTTGAGCCAGAGCCTTCCATTTACAGAAGCCACTACAAGACAAGAAGATGTCTGAACTGTTTGATTATGAGGTCTCCTCTTCACGCAGACTGTTCTGTTTATCGCTTACATACCCATTGCTTGTCTTTGGCCAACACGCACAGACCCCAGATTACAACATGCAACACTGCAACTGCCTGTCAGCCTATTGCGGCCATCGGCATATCACAAGTGACCTGTTTATTCGTCTCTCACATCCGGGCATAAAACTTTATGGATTTTGTGTGTGGTGAGAGTATTATTAGGTTTTGCTATTTACTATTACTATTTTGTTACTGGAGATAATTAGTCATACATGTATTTATTTCTTTATTTGTGGGTTAATTTACTACGCTACCAATAATTCATAACATACAGCGTCAAATGACTAGCGAATCATGAATTGGAGAGGACGTGGAAGGATGGAGTTGTGCTCTGTTTTTCAGGTGATGCCCCGGCGTTGTTTGGGGGCTTAGGCAAACTACGAGAAACATTATTCAGGGTAGCACTGGTACCTTATGGTACAAATGTTTGGTTTTAGGTAGCGACGTTGTTGGTTTATCTCGGACTATATAGCGTCGAATGGTAGGATGGCAGTGAATTCGAATGGATGTGGCAGGAAGCGGCCGTGTCCCGCTGAGGCTTGGATTAGATCCCAGGGGAGTCCATGTGCGATTTGTGGTGGACAAGAGTGGCACTGGGACAATTTTTTTTTCTGGATACTTCGGTTTTCCCTGTCATCCTTCTACAAAAGTGCCGTACTGACCTGGCATTTATTTACCAACGACAGTTTGTGTCCTAGAAATTCACATCGTCATTAAATGATTCGGTTGCAACAGAAATTATTTGCAATTCCGCGACTTCCATTACTAGCGTTAATTCGTATGTTCTGAATTACAGACGACACGAATAATTCAGTAATAAATGAAAAGAATTATGACAACTGTAGTATGTTATGCAAATCACAGGAGGCACGCGGTCGAACGCTACGATCGTGATTCGAATTTAAATGGGGCCTTTTTGTGTCAGGGCCGGAGTAAGAAGCGGGCTGCCCGGGGCTATAACCTATATGAGGCGTTAAGACGTCAGTGCAATAACTGGAGTAATTTGGTGCTTGTAAACCTAGGTTTCCGCACGTGAAAGACTCTCCGAAAGTTATCCGCAATATGAGCACGTTCCCAAAAGATCTTGCCACTGTGTCCTAGGCCAGAAAGAATATCGTTTTGCAAGGGCGCCTGTTTGGGGCGCCTACATGTCTCGGGTCGGCCCTATCGAGGGTGGTATTGACCTGTGTATGTAAGCGGACATGCGAGGGCTGATCCGCCTGCGAAGGAATCTTGCGAAATCCAATGAAATCTTCTCGAGCAAACAGCCGCGTCAGGATGTGAAAGTTTTCCGACATTTTAGGAACTGCCTCCCTCCCCACCTTTAGGGTGCTGCTAAAACTTATCAGTTTTGGTTCTACCTAGCCACCAGAAACACCCCAGAGGTGATAGAACGTCGGAAAAACTTTAAGTCTTGACCGACTGTCTGCCTGAGAACGTTTCATTGAATTCTGTCGCCACGAAAGCTCAAAGACATATCTTGTCACATACCTACAAGATGCATAGTTTCTTAATTCTGAATTGTCGCAGGACAGGAGTATGTAATATTTGCAGAAGAAAATAAGCAGATGTGTTTGATCATTAATTTATACTGAGCTGGGTATCCAACTAAGGATAATACCTGAAATTATGCCACAACCGCTACTTTACATATTCTTTCCAATTAATTATATGTACAGTTGCCATCATAATTAGAGTCGTTTTACTTTCCCCATGTTTGTGCATTCGTGGCCTTTCTATGACTTCCATTCATTACAATCAATCTCGCCGCGTATGTATTAACCGAAGACACCAACATATTTGCCTAATTTGATGTTAAAGCCTGAATTTAAGTTCATTAATTTCCCGAGGCCTGCTGTCAGGGATGGGTGTTATGAAAGGGCGATACAGGGCCGCAGCCGGTGGTAGCCAAGCCCGTTAACGCGCAATAACAATACTCTCGGAAACAAACTACGTTGGTTCGAGTCCCAGTATCGGCATGTATATACTTTTTTTTGGATATGTTTTAAACTCACAAACACTGAATTAAACTGTGCAGTAGCACATCGATTATTTAATAAAACGTTTGAAAAGCTATCTGTGCTCCATTGGCGGGGCTAGAAATGCGAATGACGCAGCTATTTCTGTTATTTTTCCATAATTCTTTTTTTCTTTGTTTACTGACATTGTGATTGAGAGGTTTCGTGTGCGAATGGGACTTAAACTAGGCATGTGAAACTCGTTGGTGCTTGTGGGCTGTAGCGGGTCACGAGATCTGACATTGGGCTGCACGAATTGAAACGTTTACGGAAAGGAATTGTTGCGCGTATGGTGGGTGTGCTTGGGAGGTGGTGGGAGTGAAGTACTGTTGGAACAGGTGCATCTCAATCTTAGCTTTCGCAGCAAGTTCATAATTGTTCTTCCGTGTGGCCTTCTATTAGACAATAACACATTTTTAAAAATGTGCGTTTTAAAACGTCTTACCGGTGGTTATGAAAACTGAAATGCGTATTTTTTGTATTAATAAAGACAATGAAAAGCTTATGTTGGTTCTTTAAATCTGTACTCTGCTGCATAATACTTATCAAATCGAATGTTTCTGTTTATAATCTGCAGTCTTCGAGTCGTACACACAGTTTATTTCGCAAATTTTCGTGAGTCGCCAGAAGAACTGAAATGGGCACCATGCGGCCCATTTCGTTCCAACTTACGTGCTTGCTATAGGCAAACAAATTATTTACAAAACATACCCGGTTTAAAGATGTTTTGTTTCTCGAAGTACCTCGCTTGCGCATACAAAATGAGAATTAATGCTTTAGCACATAAAAGGATTGTTTTCAGAAACTGGCCTCTTTAATAAGAAGTCCAGAACCCCTGTGCTTCGACCACTGATTTCATCAGTCGTGCACGGACTCAATCAGTGATCGAACGTAATGCTGAGACGAAGACTTCATCCAACGCGCCTGACTCCAGGGTCCATAACTCATCGCTATTCTGGGAGGGAGGATAGGCCATGTTTCCTGTATTGTCCTCTTCACCTCACTCCACATATTCTCGTTGTGTTTCATATCAGGCGCTCGCGGTGGCTTGTTACTGAGTTCGACGTCGGCCTGCAGGGATAGCCATTCTTGAACCACACGACAATCACAAATGGAGGAGTGTTCTAGCTGGAATAATCGGGATAAAGCATTGTAATGGAGGGCACCATTACGTTCTGCAAAACTTGCTCATACTCTAGGCCGTCCAAGTGACCTATATGATGGCGCATTCCAGTCCCTTCATTGGAGATCCAGCCCCAACATTGAACAGACACAACCACTGCGTTTGTAAAGTTGTAAAGCTAACCCCGAGGTCGTCATTTGTTGAGCTAAATGTAGATTCATCAGAGAATGTGACTTTATCTCACTTGCGATCTATAGTGCTCTCAGCCAATGCTAAACGGTATAGTTTACGTAAGTCAGTGAAAAGCTCCTCCACCGCAGTGTGTCGTACTCTCAGTCCTGTTTCTTTATGTCTCGATATAACCGCCCTTTTTTTCCCAGAAAGCTAGTAGCAGCTTTAAGATCCCTTGCACTAACGAAAGGGTTTCTTTGAGCTTCGGCTAAACATCTCAATCACAATGTCAGTAAACAAAGAAAAAATAATTATGGAAAAATAACAGAAATAACTGCGTCACTCGCATTTCTAGCCCCGCCAATGGAGCACAGATAGCTTTTCAAACGTTTTATTAAATAATCGATGTGCTACTGCACGGTTTAGTTCAGAGTTTGTGAGTTTAAAACATATCCAAAAAAGTATATACATGCCGATACTGGGACTCGAACCAACGTAGTTTGTTTCCGAGAGTATTGTTATTGCGCGTTAACGGGCTCGGCTACCACCGGCTGCGGCCCTGTATCGCCCTTTCATAACACCCATCCCTG
>Ga0209755_10003621_pt1 | contig 19145 bp, 10 predicted proteins | sample TergutCo191P1_FD_187301 | JGI IMG/M metagenome (GOLD analysis project Ga0209755, IMG submission 187301) | Cornitermes sp. P1 segment gut microbial communities from Petit-Saut dam, French Guiana - Co191P1 (SPAdes) (version 2) | ecosystem: Host-associated > Arthropoda: Insects > Digestive system...
GTTCGTGCCTGTCGCGCTTTCCGAAGTATGGGCCAAGGGCGGCGAGGGCGGGACAAGGCTTGCCGAGGAAGTTGTGCGACTTTGCGAACGTCCAAACTCATTCGAATTCGCCTACGATGTAAATTTTTCCGTTAAAGAAAAAATCGAAGCCATTGCCAGAAAAATCTACCATGCCGATTCCGTTTCGATTCTTCCTCCTGCGCAAAAACAGATCGAGCAGCTTGAAAAGCTTGGCCTGGACAAAGTTCCGGTCTGTATGGCGAAAACCCAGTACAGTTTTTCCGATGATCCCACCAGGCTTGGCGCACCCAGAGGCTGGACCCTTACCGTGCGTAACATAAAGCTTTCGGCAGGCGCGGGTTTCATCGTCGCGCTTACTGGCGACATTATGACCATGCCAGGCCTGTCTGCTGTTCCATCCGCAGAGAAGATAGACGTGAATTTAGACGGCATTATTTCGGGACTTTTCTGATTACGCTAGTCTTTCACGTTCCACGATATTATACTTGTGGCATGAAAAAGATATTTCTACTGATGTCAGTTATCGTATTGCTTGCGGCCCCAGCATTTGCCCAGGAGGAACGAGAAAGATGGGACGGTAACAGGCAAATGGCGGTTGCCATGAGGGTATCTCCCCTCCTCATTGGATCGCTATTGGGTGGATTTGGCATAGATGCAGGGTTTGAATTCGCTCCGCTACAGGCCGCCTCGGTTAGGGCTAATGTTCGTTATGTTGGTTTTAGCCCTTTTATTTTCGACTTCGTGTACTACGAGGAGGACGCTGGTTCGGCTAGGGCCAGGCTCTCGATGCTTCGCTTCAACTTGGAAGGGCGCTGGTATCCTGGTAGAAACTATGTGCAGGGCTGGTTTCTAAGCGGTGCCTTGCAGTTCCAGCGACTTATGGCTTCGGGTTCCATTTTCGTTGATGACACGGAATTGTCCGAGGGAATCGGGATGAATACCTGGAGTGCTTTTGCCGGTTTGGGCTATAAAATTGTTTTTAGAAGTTCGCAGAGAGCGGCTTTTATTATGGAGCCGGCAATTGACGTGGGCTGGAGGCTTGCCTCTGAAATACCGCACGAGGTCCTTAGTATTCCCTTTACAGGCTGGATGATGGGTACAAACGGCTTGCGCTTTAGCCTTCTTTTGGGTGCGGCCTTCTAGCGCGGCTCCGTATATACCCTTGGTACCCGTTTGCTGATATTGCAGACTACTTCGTAGGGTATGGTGCCGATCCGTTCCGCAAGGGCATCGGCACCAAAAGCGGTTCCGCCAAAAACGACCGCATCGTCCCAGCGGCGAACTTTGTGGGCGGAACCAAGATCGGCCATGCACTGATCCATGCAGATAGTGCCAACCAACGGATATGCGTTGTCACCGATTAGCACTTGCCATTTGTTGCTTGCCAGTCTGGGCAGCCCGTCGGCGTAACCAACCGGCAATATGGCAATCGTGGTGTCTTGTGGCGCAATCCATGTTCTGCCATAAGATACCGATTCACCTTTCTTTACCTCTTTGGTAAGCACCACCTTGGATCGCAGTTCCATTACCGGTTCCACTTGCAGGGTGTCGGTTTCCCTGGCGGCATTATATCCGTACAGCAATATTCCCGGCCGCACCATGTCGAACCAAGCCCCAGGGTGAAGGACAATCGCGCCGGAATTTGCGGCGTGGACAATGCCTGGGTTCAGACCCGCCGCTCGTATGCCTTCCAGGGCCCCGCTAAAAAGATTGATTTGCCGTTCCGTGTAGGCAAGGTTTTCCGGGGCGGCGGAATCGGAAACGGCTAAATGGGTTGCGGTTCCGACGTATTCCAGTGCGGCACTGGCGGCCAACATGCCTGCCAAAGCGGGGGCCTCTCTTGGGGTGCAGCCCAGTCGCCCCATGCCCGTATCGATTTTAAGATGAACGGAAAGCCGCATTTTTGCCATCGCCGCAGCATGGTCTAACATTGCGGCGAATTCGCTGTCCGAAACAAAAGGAGAAAGCCTGCTTTCTATGAGTTGCGGAATTTCCTCTGGCAAGGGCTGGGAGAAAAGCAGTATAGGTGCGGAGATTCCCTGCCGCCGCAATAGCGTACCTTCCTGCACGGTAGCCACCCCAAGGCAGGAAGCCCCGACTTCAAGACTTGCGCTGGCAATGGCCGAAGCCCCGTGTCCGTAAGCGTCGGCCTTTATAGCCACGCATATCTGCCGTTCAGTCCCCACCCGTTTTTGTATGGCGCGGAAGTTACCGGTGAATTTATCCAAGTGCACAATCGCCCTGGTTGCCCGCATGGAATGCCCCTTGGCAACATTGTATAAGAGGTTCGGGGGGATTAACAAGTAATCGCCTTGATTTTTCCCCCTATTTCGGGCTATGTTATTCCCATTGACATCAAGTGAAGGTAGGACATTCTGAACAAGTGTTTTTCATCGTCTGGGGAAATCTTCTCCTGGCTTTCTGGTTTCATCAATTTTGAAAAGGGGCATTCGATCTCTAAAAGCTACCGGCTGGACCGATCGGAAATCCTTGCGGGGCTTGCTGGTAACCCGGAACGTTGCGCCCCTTCTATCCACATGGCTGGCTCCAAGGGCAAGGGCTCCGTTACCTCTATGGTCGCTTCGATTCTGGAGGCCCAGGGGCTAAAGGCGGCGCGTTACATGTCGCCGCACGTCAGCGACTTTCGTGAACGGGTAAGTCTTGGCAACTCGTTTTTCGCCGAGGACGTATACCGCACCGCTGGCGACGAACTACGGGACTTGGTAGAGAACAAACTACCCGCAGCGAACATCGCCCTGTTTGATCCCGCGACCGAGGAAGGCGAGACCCCCACCTATTTCGAGCTTTTGACCCTGTTCTATTTCCTCTGCGCCCGCGCCGGCGGTTGCGATGTGCTGGTCGTGGAAACGGGAATGGGTGGCCGGCTGGACTGCACCAATGTGGTCATGCCACTGGTTTCGGTCATAACCCTTATCGAACTTGAACACACCGCCTGGCTGGGCAACACCATCGCCGCGATTGCGGGGGAAAAGGCCGGCATCATAAAGCCAGGCAAGCCCGTGGTGCTGGCAAGGCAAAAACCGGAGGCCCTGGAGGTATTCCAAAAACGCGCGGCTGAAAGAAACAGCCCGCTGTTTTACTTCCCCGACATAGCAAGCGTCGAGAACATTCACCTGCACCCAGGCGGCACCGATTTTTCCCTTGCCTTCAAAGGGGCGCAACCGCTGGAACTGTCCATACCGATTCCCGGCATAGTCCAGGCGGAAAACGCCGGGATTGCCGTTGCGGCGATCAAGACCGCTTTCCCCGATATTGGCGACGACGTGCTTCGCCGTGGGTTGGAACAGGTAAAGGCCCCCGCCCGTTTCGAGAAAATCGCCGAAGATCCACCCTTCGTGCTTGACGGCGCACACACCCCAGAAAGCGTCTCGCTCTGCGCCGAAACCTTCTGCTCGCTCTATGGCGAAGGCGGGATCCTCCTGTTCAGTTGCGCCGCCGACAAAAATGTCGTCGCGATGGCCAAACTGCTGTTGCCCCGTTTTTCCAGGATAATTGTCACCACGCCAGGCAATGTAAGAAGCAGCAATCCAGACGAGATTTTCAGGGCGTTTTCCTCGGGCCTTGGGGCCGACAAGACGGTCTTTGTTCGGGACACTGCCGAGGCGACACGGCAGACGCTCGGCCTTAGCCGGGAAAAAGGGCTTCCCGTTCTTTGCACAGGGTCGTTTTACCTTGCCGCCGAAGTACGGGGCATCGTTTTACCTCATCCTTAGGGAAGCACTGATTAAATCCAATGGGGATTTAATCAGTGCTACTTAACCGCATCTGCGCCATGCAGATGCAGGGGAACCGCTGAATTCCGCTTTAATCAGCGGTTCCTTAGCCTTTTCCAGGGGTTGATGTTAAACCGCACGACAAAATAAACCCACGCAAAGGCAAAACCTGCAAGGTGGGTTATGTGGGCAACACCGCTGTTGGCGCGGAAAACCGATGAAAACAGCTCCAGGACGGTAAAGCCAAGCACCATTATCGGCGCGCGCACGGGAAGTATGCCCCATATGTAGATTATCGATTCGGGAAAAAGCACCGCATAGGCAAGGCTGACGGCGAAAACCGCGCCCGACGCACCCATCAGCCATACCGAGTACTGGCCGGTCAGAAAATAAACAAAAAAGGAAAAAATACCCGCCAAGGCACCAGTTACAAAGTAAAAAAGCAGAAACTCCTTGCTGCCCATGTAACGCTCCACCTGGGCCCCGAAAATAAACAAGGCAAGCATGTTGAAGATTATATGGCCGAAACCGCCATGTACAAACATGTAGGTTACGAAAGTCCACACCCAGCCGCTACGAACGATCATCGCTGGGATCATCGACATGTAAAACATCAGTCTGGGAAAGCCCACGAAATGCATAAGGGCGAAAAAGATGAAGTTTATCCCTATAAGCCAATAAACAACGTTATGGTGCTGGTAGCGGAAGGGTTGCCTGATTATTTTCATGCTTTTTAGGATAGGACTTGACGGCGAACTCGTCAAGAGGCATCACTCTATGCGTTGACAAGGTTTATACCTCTTGTGTACAATGAGAGACTATTTTGCGACCCATACATTTATCGGCAAAGAAGGGTATTTCGTGACATACGAGATGAGAGACGCTTATGATTACGCGGGAATGTTGGCTGGTCAGCGTGTGGAATCCCCGTCTCTAATCGCCGTTTTGCTTGCGTTCTGGATATTGTCCGTACTCGTCTTGGCTGCGGTAAGCTTTATCAAAAACAGAACCATATCAAAACGCGACGAAATTCTCGACGGAATCAACACCGCCGTGTCCACGCTGATCAACGTGACATTCGACGAATTTGACGCGGCCCTGAACAAGTCCATGGGCATACTAGCCGAAACGGTAAACGCTGACCGTATGTCTATTTGGAAAAACCACAACAGGGACGGCCTGTTGTACTGTTTCATGGTTTACGAATGGGTAGGCCCGGCCCTTCCCGACAAAAAAGTCAAGTCCTACCTGGAATTGTCGTATGACGGGGATTTGCCCGGTTGGGAGGAATCGCTTTCCAAGGGTGAATGTATAAGAAGTCTTACGCATACCCTTGGACCGGACCAACGCAGAATCCTGGATCGAAGGGGCGTACTGTCAATCATCGTTATGCCGGTCTTCGTTCACGACAGGTTTTGGGGTTGTGCCATCCTTGAAAACTGCAAGGCCAAGAAGCTCTTTCCCCAAAACGTTGAATCTGTCTTGCGGTCGGGCAGCCTGTCCATAACCAACGCAATTATCCGCCAGGGCATGACGCAGGAAGTCTACAATGCTTCCGCCAAGCTGCAAGAGGCGCTTGAAAAAGCCCAAAGCGCAAGCCGAACCAAAAGCGAATTCCTGGCGAAGATGAGTCACGAGATTCGCACGCCAATGAACGCCATAATAGGCATGGCAGAGCTGGCCCTACGTGCCAACAGTCTGGAGGGTGCGCAGGAGCATATCCTTACCGTCAAGCAGGCGGGAACCAGCCTTCTGTCCATTATCAACGATATTCTGGACATTTCGAAGGTCGAAAAGGGCAAACTGGAAATCATGCCGATGGATTACCAGTTTACCTCTATGCTCAACGATGTAATCAGCATAATCCGAATGAAAATAGTGGATTCGCATCTCCATTTTGTCGTCAAGGTGGACGGCAGTATACCCAACTCGCTGCGGGGGGACGAGGTTAGGGTGCGCCAGGTGTTGCTTAACGTTTTGGGCAACGCGGTAAAGTATACCGGTCGCGGCGGCTTCGTTTCGTTGAGCATCAAGAGGAGAGTGGACGAAGGGATCGGTGGCACGATAAACCTTACTATAGATGTCGAGGATTCCGGTTGCGGCATAAGGGAAGAGGACATAAAAAGCCTGTTTGACGAATACACACAGTTTGACAGGGAGAAAAACAGGGGCAAGGAAAGCACTGGTCTTGGGCTGGCGATAACCTGGCACATAATGAAGGCGATGGGCGGCGATATAGGTGTGCGTTCCGAGTACGGCAAGGGCAGCACGTTTACGATTACGCTACCGCAGGTGGTGTGTTCCGACACGCCGCTTGGCTATGTGAAAAACGCCGGGGAAAAAAGCGCTATTGTGTACGAAAACCGTGAGATATACGCAAGTTCGCTCGTCTTTGCGGTGGACAACCTTGGTGTCAACTGCATGTTGGTTTACGACGATTCCGACCTGCTAAAGAAGCTTGCCAGCGGGGAGCATACCGTCGCGTTCATCTCGTTCGATTTGTATAGCAAAAATGTACAGGCGATACAGGGCCTTAACACCAAAACCAAAATCGTAATCCTTACCGAATTTGGCGAGACGGTTCCGGAAAAGAACTTCTCTGTCATGGCCATGCCCGTATACTCGTTGTCGGTGGCCAACGTGCTTAACGGTGGGCAGGAAAACTATTCCTACAGCAAGAACACCGGGTTCGAAGTCAGCTTTACCGCGCCAGAGGCGAACGTTCTTGTTGTTGACGATGTGCTTACCAACCTTAAGGTGGTCAAGGGTCTGTTGCTTCCCTACGGGATGCAGGTTAGCATGTGCAAGAGCGGGGAAATGGCGCTTGACGCGGTAAAGGCCAATCGTTACGACATAATATTCATGGATCACCTTATGCCCGGCATAGACGGCGTGGAAGCCACGGCGCGGATAAGGGCGTTTGGTGCCGAGGACAAGTATTTTACCGAAATACCGATAGTGGCACTTACCGCCAATGCCGTGACTGGTATGCGCGAGTTTTTTATGGAAAATGCTTTTAGCGATTTTATGTCCAAGCCCGTGGATGTGGTAAAGCTAAACAGCGTTCTGGAAAAATGGATACCCAAGGAAAAGCAGCTTAAACTGGTCACGGAGTAATACGGCTTTCAGCCGGCGGCTTTCAACCAGCGGTTTTCAATCGGCGGCTTCTAGAATCTTACGGTAATCGTCGATAGTCTGCGCGTGAACCGCCCGCTCCCGTACCGCCGCCGCGCCCTGCATACCCTTTGTGTAGGCGCAGAACTGTTTGCGCATTTCCAGACAGGCCGAACGCTCGCCAATGTCCGCCGCCAGCAGTTCCAGGTGACGAAATGCCATGGCCATTCTTTCGGCAAAGGGTACCTGTTGCCATTCCCCGGTTTCTAGCAGGGAACGTGTAGTCGAAAAGATAAATGGGTTGCCCATCGCGCCACGGGCGAACATGACCGCAGAGCAGCCCGTTTCTTGCAGCATACGCTGTGCATCCTCTGGCGTGTACAGATCGCCAGACCCGGTAACCGGCACCGAAAGCCGCGATGCAAGGTCGGCGATGTGGGACCAGTCGCTTTTCCCGCTGTAGTACTGGCTGCGCGTTCTGGGGTGCAGGCTTACCATTGCCGCACCGGCTTCCACGGCGACACGGGCGCATTCGGCGTAGTTTATGGAACCAAAGTCCCAGCCAGAACGCATCTTTATGGTTACCGGTACCTCACCAAGTGTCTCACAGGATGCCCTTACGGCCGCCTCCACAATCTTGCCCATCATTGCTGGGTCTTTCATAAGGGCCGAACCGGCGTTGTTTTTTACGACCTTGGGCACAGGGCAACCGGCGTTAATGTCAACCACGTCGGGCCTTAGCGGGGCCAGCAATAACGCCGCCTTGTATATCGCATCGGGGTCGCCGGCAAAAAGCTGGACGGCGTAATGTTTTTCGTTATGGGCGCGGCTTACAAGGCTTACCGCGGTGGCTTTGCCAGCCCCTTCGCCAAGGCCGTAAGTGCCGGGATTGCGGTACAGGGCCTCTGCCGAAACAAGTTCCGTAAAAGAGAAATTCGCCCCCTGCTCGATACACAGCGAACGAAAGCTAGGGTTGGAATAACCGGCCACCGGCGCGATAAAGAGGTTCCCGTTTAGTTCAAGCTTGCCGATTTTAACCGGCTGGTAAAGATTCATGCTGTTTCTCGCGCCATTTCCAGCGTCTCCAGTATTGAAAGAACCTGCTTTTGTATCCCGTCAAAATTGGACAGGTTGGATTGCTCCGTCACCCACTGCGCCAGATCTGGGCAAGCGGTATAGCGGAAAGATGCCAGCGATTCAACGGCCTTGCGCAACGCCGACATGTCGTAGTCCTCGCAGGCCCGCATTATATCCCGCAGTATTTCAGGATCGGGTCTTTCCTTTTCGAGCTTTTCCTCGGCGGGTTCTTCTTCCGCAATTGCATCAAGAAAAGCGCTTATGTTGGCAATAAGCCTTTCCGTCATTTCGATAAAGGCAGGATTGTTGTCGCGAATGTAGTTCTGGTTACCGTTTTCGGCGGCTTTCTCCAGTTTTTCCGCCAGCTCCCCCAACTGTGTCGCCCCAATGTTCTTGCTTGACCCTTTAAGACTATGGGCGGCGATACGGTACAGATCGGTATTGCCGATTGTGATTCTGGTGTTGTCGATTTTCCCCGGCGTGTGCTTGACGAACGAGCGAAGCACCGATATGTACGAATCTATGTCATTTTGAAGATACGCAATGCCGGCGGCAAGATTTAGCCCCGGCACGATATGCCTGCTTAAAAAACCGATAACTTTTTCTGCGGTTTTTTCGTCCTCGCTTTGCTCCGTTTCCTGCGGCAGATCCTTTTCTTTTTCCCTGTCCCTGACCCACTGGTTCAGCACCTGGTCCAGTCTAAGAATATCGATGGGCTTTGAAAGAAACGCCTGAAACCCGTTTTCCAGATACAGCACGTCGTTGCCCGTCAGGATATTTGCGGTCAGGGCGATAATCGGAACGGTTCTTGCATACTCGCTGTTAATACTATTGCGAATCGCTTTTGTCGTTTGTATACCGTTAATGCCCGGCATAACATGGTCCATAAAAATAGCGTCGTAGCGAATTCTTTCGGCGCGAACCAAGGCTATCGCCTCGCTACCAGATGCGGCGGTTTCCACGTTAATTTTGTAAGGCTTTAGCATCTTTTCGGCTATATCCAGATTGCTTGGCACGTCATCCACGACAAGAACCGTGGCATACGACATGTTGGCCCGAATAAGCCGCTGGTTCTGGGTGTGGCGTTGGGCCGAATAGCGGAACTGCGAAAGATTCGTGGCGGTATCCTTGCCGATAACCTCGTCCCCTGCCGCTTCCTGAAAAAACTCCACGGTAAAGGACGAGCCTTTAAGGTAGTTGCTTTCCAGCGTTATGGAACCGCCCATAAGCTCTGCCAGCTTTTTGGTAATGGAAAGCCCAAGGCCAGTCCCCTCCACGTAATAGTTGGCCCTTGCGTTCACCTGCGTATAATCGTTAAAAAGTTTGCAAAAGTCTTCCTTGCGAATGCCTATCCCGGTGTCCTTAATCGTGCTGGTTATCTTAATCCTGTTTCCTTCCCTGGCGCAGAAAATGCTCCATTCGACAGACCCCGCCTCGGTGTACTTGAACGCATTGGAAAGAAGGTTGCTTAGGATTTGCTTGACCTTTAGCTCATCGCCTTTAAGACGCACGGGAATGTCCTCGTTCACGCAAAGGCGAAACTGCACCGGCTTGCCGCCAAGCCGCACTATGTTAAGTTGGATTGTATCGTTGATCATGTTGGGGACATCGTACACAACCGGCGTAAGAAACAGCTTGCCGGCTTCGATTCTTGATATATCAAGAAGATCGTTGATAATCCCCAGCATGGTGGTGCCGGCGGAATAAATCTTTTCGATATTCGCGAAGGAATCGCCCCAGAGTTTTGTGTTGGCAAGCTCCATCTCCGAAAGGCTTATAATGGCGCTTAGCGGGGTCCGCATTTCGTGACTCATGCTTGCCAAAAATTGCGTCTTGGAATTCGATGCGACCTCGGCCACGCGCTTTAGTTCCTTCATTTTTTCGTAGGGCGCGGCTATGATGTTGGCGGTGGACACCACGGCGATTATGCCAAGGATTATGATTATCGCTACCGAAATAAATAGCGTTTCCCTCATATGGAAAAAGGGCTTTTCCGTAAGCGGCGCGATTATTATGACAGACCAATTGTCGGTTCCAGGAATGTAGTGAAAGACGCTGTACATCTGCCTTCCGGAAAATTCCAGGCTTTGAAAACCTTCGGTATTTTCGATTGCGAGCTGGTGAAATTCGCTTGCCTTTTGATACTCTTGGTGTGTCATAGCCAGTTCGATATAGTTGCGCCGCTCATATATCCATTCGTGGTATCGGTTCCCGGCGACATGCGTCCCGGTGCCGTCGGTGATGAAGATAATGCCGGCATCCCAGATGGTGTAGGGGATGGTAAATTCGGATAGGTGCAATCCTGGCAAGGTTGCGACAAGAACGCGGTCATCGTCAATCGGGGCCCATAGCCGCATTACAAGGTTCTTTCCGGGGGTGTGCGATGTGGAAGTGATGATCGTTTCCCCCGCGAACGCTCGCTGGGCATAGTCGCTTATCCAGACGTATCCGGCCGGTTTGGCATCGGGATCGCCGGCATGAAACGTTACGCTTTCACGGTTCACAATGGAAAGCGACAGGAAGGGCTGGTGCCGCGCAAGCTGCTGGTGCAGAACATCGTTGACATTGCCATCCGCAATACCGACCTGTTCCGCCATGTAAATGGCTTCCCCTTTGACCCTGCCGATTTCCGAGGAAAGCAGTCTCGCGGCAATTCTTACAATCGGAACAAGCGTGTCTTCCGCCGCCGTCGTAAAACGAAGATGATTAACAAACAACCCAGTAGCCAGGGTTGAGCCGGTAATGAACAGCACAATCCCAAGCATTACAAGAATGGTTTTTCCGCGGACCGAAAGCATAGGTTAGCACTCCCGCTTGTATGCCTTTATCTCCTTGCGGAGCCGTGTGGCAAGTTCCTCCTTGGGAATGCGCACCTGCTCCATGGAATCGCGGAACCGCAGTGTCACGGTGCCGTCCTCCTTGGTCTGGTAGTCAACCGTGACGCAGAAAGGCGTGCCCGCCTCGTCCTGGCGACGGTAGCGGCGACCGATTGCCCCGCTTTGGTCGTAGTCGGTGGCGAAATCCTCTTTCAGGTCGCCCTGAATATCCTTCGCCAGTTCCGCAAGGCCGTCTTTCTTCATAAGCGGCAACAGCGCGACGGTAATGGGTGCAAGGTTGGGATGAAAGCGCATCACAGTCCGCCAGTCGTCGTCGTTCCCCTTGTCCGCGACCTTTTCCTCGTCGTAAGCGTCGCACAGAATCATCAAAAGCGTTCGCGTAAGCCCCGCCGATGTTTCGATTATATAGGGAATGTACCGCTCGTTGCCCGCGTCCTGGTCGATGTACTGCATGTCCTTGCCGGAATACTCGGTGTGCCGCTTAAGGTCGAAGTCCGTTCGGTTGTGCACCCCTTCCAGTTCCCGCCAGCCCATGGGGAAAAGGTACTGGATGTCGTAAGCGTCCTTGGCGTAGTGGGCAAGTTCGTCCGACCCGTGCTGGTGCCAGCGAAGGTGATCCATCTTTACGCCCATTTTTTCGTAATAAGCCCAACGCCGCTTGCGCCATTCGTTGAACCATTCCTCGTCGCTGCCCGGCTTTACGAAAAACTGCATCTCAAGCTGCTCGAACTCGCAGGTGCGGAAGATAAAGTTCTTGGTGACGATTTCGTTGCGGAACGCTTTGCCGATCTGGGCGATGCCAAAGGGGATCTTCATCCTATTGGACTGGATTATGTTCTTGTAGTTGACGTATATCCCCTGCGCGGTTTCGGGCCGTAGGTAAATGACGTTGGCGCTGTCCTCCGCCGCGCCGATGTGGGACTTGAACATAAGGTTGAACTTGCGGGTGTCGGTCATCTCGCCGCCGCATTCTGGGCATTTCCTTGCCGCCAGGTTCTCCTCTGGTATTTGGTCCTCGCGGAAGCGGGCCTTGCACTTCTTGCAGTCCACCAGGGGGTCGGTAAAGTTTTCGACGTGGCCCGAAGCCTCCCAGGTGCGCGGGTGCATAAGGATCGCCGCGTCCAGCCCCACTATGTCGTCGTGAAGCTGGGTCATCTCCTTCCACCAGGCCCCCGCTATGCGGTTTTTCAGCTCTATGCCCAAAGGCCCGTAATCCCAGGCCCCGCTTTGCCCCCCGTAAATCTCCGAGGACTGGAACACGAAACCGCGCCGCTTGGCCAGCGATGTGATTTTTTCCATCGTGGCCTTTCCACTGTATTCGTTCAATTGCTCTGCCATGGGTGTGATTATAATAGAAAAAACACGGTTTTGGGAACAGGGCGGGCAGTATGGAAATTCATGCTTACGAATGAAATGCAGGTCCAATTTAGGACAGAATAATCCAAATTTTGCTTGACAGCTGCCAGAAGTCGGTACACAATAATTTAACATGTATAGGAAAATCGTTAAAAATGAGTGGCATGGTTTAAGAAATTGTTCCGCGCTTGACGATGTGACCAAGTTCCACCATACATACATACATACATACATACATACATACATACATACATACATACATACATACATACATACATACATACATACATACATACATACATACATACATACATACATACATACATACATAACCTTTCTCCGCCTTCTCTATATTTCTTATGCCTCTTTGCTTGCCCACCATGCGGAGATCCGTCCCAATGGTTCAATCGCGCGTTGTGCGATGGAAATAAATTTTTCGTCTGCCACGGACAGTATTCCGTAAACCCAGGTACTTCTAACGTATAGATAGAAGGAGGCATAAGAAGATGAAGATGAGAAAATGGTTTCTAGTGGCAGTCGTGGCGATGGCGGTGATTGCCCTAGTCGCATGTTCGCAGCCTACTGAGCGAGATAATCGGATATTCAGTATTAGTCTGGCTGCAGGTGGCTTGAGTGAAGGAACCCTTACGCTTGCCAGCTTTCACGAAGGCGCAGGTCCCTCACATGCAGAGGTGACTATTACTAATACGGGCAACCAGCCGACAGGTGAATTGACCGTGGCGGTGGATGGCACCAACTTTACCTTGAATCCTGCTACGTCCATTGAAAGCATAGTGTCGGGAGAAACCGCAACGTTCACGGTAACTGCGGCGGCCCTGTCAGCGGCAGGTTCCCCTCATACTGCCACCGTAACAGTCACTGGTGGAAACGGCATATTGGCCGAATTTATCGTGTCGGTAACGGTTACCATTCCCGATCCGATTCCCGCCGCCCGCGCCGAATTGGCGTTGGCCATAGAAGAAGCGGAAGATCGGAACGAAAGCGACTACACCCCGGCAAGCTGGGCGACCTTCTATGCCGCCCTTAACGCCGCCAGGGACGTATATGAAGATGGCGATGCCACGCTGGCCCAGATTAACGATGCGCTTGCCGATCTGAACGAGGCGATGGAGGGCCTGGAACTCGATCTGGTTCCCGCCGCCCGCGCGGAATTGCGGACTCTACTGGATGCCGCAAACCTGCGTCAGCAAGCGAACTACACCGCGGCAAGCTGGACACCTTTCGCGCAGGCCCGCACGGCCGCACAAACCGCATATGACACCGCCGCCGCAACGGCAGAGGCGCTAAACAATGCGCGCACGGCCTTGTACACCGCAATGGAGGGCCTGGAACTCGACCCGGTTCCTGCCGCCCGCAACGCATTGGCGAATGCCATAGAAGAAGCGGAAGATCGGAACGAAAGCGACTACACCCCAGCAAGCTGGGCGACCTTCTATGCCGCCCTTAACGCCGCCAGGGACGTATATGAAGATGGCGATGCCACGCTGGCCCAGATTAACGATGCGCTTGCCGACCTGAACGAGGCGATGGACGACCTGGAACTCGCCACCGACGTTCTGCGCGCGGCTTTGGCAGCGGCCCTGGCCGCCGCGCCGGCCCTCCAAGGCGACTTCACCGCCTCCACTTGGAACGCCTTTACGGCGGCCCGCGATGCCGCGCAGGGCACGCTTGACAACCAGGCCGCCTCGGCAGCCGACCTTCAAAGCGCACTTGCCGACCTGGACGGGGCGATAGCCAGCCTGACAACCTATTTCGATGAGGCCCTCGTGGCCCTGGAAGAGGCCATAGCGGAAGTGGAAGCGCTTACGCCCGCCGTCTACACAGCCGCCAGTTGGGCCGCCGTTGACGCAGCCCTTGATGCCGCGCGGGACGAACTCGACTACGCGGATACCACGATCGCATCCCTTAATGCCGCGCGAGAAGCATTGGAACTCGCGGTAGACGCCCTGGAAACCGTGGCGGACTTTAACGCGGCCCGCGCGGCCTTGGGGGCGGTCTTGGCGGTCGCCAACCCGCGCATCCAAGGCAACTACACCACGGCAAGCTGGGCACCTTTCGGGACGGCCCGCACGGACGCGCAAACCGCACATGCAGATGCCACGACAATCGCCGCGCTTAACAACGCGCGCACGGCCTTGGCAACGGCGATGTCCGGCCTGGCAAGAACCCCGGCACTGTACACCGCCCGCACGAATCTGCAAACCGCCATAGACACAGCCGTAGCGCGTCTTCCCAACGAAGCCAACTACACCGGGGCTAGCTGGACAGACTTCGAGGAAGCCCTTGCGGCCGCGCAAGCCGCATATGACAACCCGAATTCCACGGTGACCCAGATTAACGAGGCGCTTGCCGACCTGAACACGGCAAGTGGCAACCTGACAACCTTGGTCGGTGTCGCACGCGCGGCTTTGGGTCTTATCTTGGCAGAAGCGAACCTACGTCAAGAGCCCGACTACACTCCCGTTAGCTGGGATGCATTCAATTCTGCCCGGGCGCAAGCGACAACCATGTATGGCAATGCGGGCGCTACCGTAGCACAACTTGACGGCGCACGTAACGCTCTGATTACCGCAATGGCCGGCTTGGTTACCCTTGTCGAAGATGCCCGCGGGAACTTGGCGACGGTCATAACAACCGCCGAGGCGCGCAACGCGGCCGACTACACCCCGGAAAGCTGGGTTGCTTTCCTGGCAGCCCTTGGTGCCGCGAACATCGCGCTCGAAGACGCTGACACGGTGGCAGCCCTTAACACCGCGCGTACCAACTTGGAAGGCGCAATGAACGCCTTGGTTCGGCGCATCACCGGCACCATGACCATCGACTTCGCCGGCTTCCGGGACAACCCGATTGTAACGGAACCGGTTGTCGAGGTAACGCTGGCCCAAGTCCTGGCGGGAAACCAGATCGTGGCCACCGGGGTCGAGAACGCCAGATGGTACCGAGGCAACGCGCAGCTTAGCGCCACCCCAACCCTTACCCTGAACGCGGACTTCGCCCGCGTGGGAAGGCACGTGGTAACGGTAAGGGCAACATACGATAACAGGTCGTTCAGCCAGATGGTGAACATTTTGGTAGTGGAATAAAGGGCCACGAGTAACCCATAGCCGCCGCCTTGCGGCGGCACATTCAAGAGCCCGGCCCCGTTTGGAGCCGGGCCACTATGAAGGAGAAACGAGAGATGAGAAATATGCAAACGCTAAAGGGTAGCGGCATAGGCATTTTCGCGCTTATGATCGCCGCCTCTTTTCTGTTGCTTTTGCCAGGGTGCCAAGGCCCAATGGGGCCGCAGGGGGCGCGCACGGGAACGGTCTCGCTGACGATTGGACAGTTGGACATGAGCCGCGCACTCCAGCCGGACATAGGATTGGAAGACTTCGATGACTTCAGCATCGTCTTTAGCCGGGACGGGACAACGCTTCCACCCTTGGATTGGGACGATGACAACGGTGTCATTACCGCCCAGATCGAACTGGCCGAGGGAACGTGGAACCTAAAGGTAGAAGCGCTCATGGACGGCTACGTGGTCGCCTACTTTGACGAACCTGTCAACGTGGTGGCACCGTTCACGGGCCTTGACATATACCTGCGACCGTACCGGGAATCGGGCTATGGGGTATTTGCCTGGCTTCTGACCCTACCCGACGCCGAATATGTCGAGATCGCCGAAGGTATCGTGGAGGTGTTTTTCGGCACGGTGCTTGTCGCCTACGACGATACGCTTAGCGCCGGGGACATTTACGACGGCGAATGGGCAGGCAAATTCGACGACCTGACCGCCGGCGACTACTTCGTGGTGGTCACCCTGACTACCCAGGCGGGCGTGTCGGTAAGCATATCCACTTACATCCACGTCTACCGCAACCTGACAACCACGCTGGAACACGAGTTCCTGGTCGCGGATTTCCCGACCGCCGCCGAGGTCGCGCTGGCCAGGATAAACGCCGCAAGCTGGACCCCCTTTACGCAACCGTGGGAGGAAGGCGTTTCCGAGGAGGATACCGTTGCCATCGCACTGAATAGGGTACGGGGCTATGTCAATGACGTGGTTTACGCCGCCGGAGTGGACGCAATCGCCACCGTGGACTGGGTAACCGTTCCCGATCTTGAAGAACTTGGAACCCCCGCAACGTCCTACGGCTTTACCGTCGATGTTGAAGGCGGCGACGGTTCGCTCGAAAGCACCGTCATTAACGTGACCATAACATTCGGTGCCTACGGCGTGGTAGTCACCGTGGAGCTTGAGGACGCCATTGATGAAGCCATGTACCTGCTTGGGAATACTTACATTAGCGACGACGGTCTGGATGTCGAGATTAGCGATTACTGGGCACCGCCACTGGCGCACGAAGCTCTGGGAGACGCCATTGATCTTGCCGAAACTTACCTTGGCGGCACCCAAACCCAGGTGAACGAGGCCGTCATAGCCCTCAACGAGGCGATTGACGACTTCCTGGACGCAAGGGAACGGGGTCTGTACGATCCCTTCCTTACCGCGGCTCGCGGCTTGTTGGCTGGTGTCATAGAGGAAGCCGAGGAACTTCTGGATTATCTTGAAGAGGCCGACCACACCGTGATTACCTGGGAAGCTTTCACAACGGCCCTTTACGCCGCGCAGTACGCATACGCAAACGCCGTAACCGTGCCCGCTCTCAACACGGCTCGCGAGGCCCTGGAAGAGGCAATGAACGGCTTGGAAACCCTGCTGGAAGAGGCGCTAAGGTTGCTGGCGGCCGCGATAGCGAACGCGCCGGCGATCCAAGGCGACTATTCCGACGATAGCTGGGAAGCTTTCGAAACCGCCCTTTCCGCCGCGCAGTACGCATACGCAAACGCCGTAACCGTGCTCGATCTCGACACGGCTCGCGTGGCTCTGGCCGCCGCAATCGGAGGTCTGGAAACCGTAATCCAAGAGACGCGCAAACTGTTGGGGCTCGCCCTGGATCTTGCAAACCCGCGTCTTTCGGATCACTACACGGTAGATAGCTGGTCTGGTTTCCCGGGAATCCGTTTAGCCGCACAAGAAGCATACGCCAACGACGCTGCCACGCTGGAACAACTTCAGGCCGCGCTTACCGCTTTGAACACCGCAATGGGGAACTTGATTCCCAGAACCGAGTATTACCGCGAGCTGTTGGCAGAGGCTTTAGGGCTAGCCGACCTTCGTGTCCAGGCCACCTACACCGGTGATAGCTGGAATGCGTTCGTTGTGATACGTGAAGCGTCACGGGACGTGCACGATGACGATGACGCTTCGGTGTTGGCCCTTTCCACCGCGAACACCAATCTGCGCAACGCGATGGCCAACGTCTTGGTAACCGCCGTCGATCAGGCCGCGGTGAATGCCGCGGTTGCCACTGTACGTGCGGCCCTGGCCCCCCTAGCGTCTAACGAAATAACAGCGGCCGAATTACTGGCTGCGGCCAACGCCGCGTTAACCGGTGGCATGACGGCTGCATGGGAGGTGGACTTCGGAAGGACAAACGCGACCCAAGCGGATGTCGGCGAAATCACCGGCACGATCAGGCTGCGCCTTGGAAATGCCATCGCGGACGTTGTACTGGACTTGGAAATCCCCGCGCTTCCTGTGCCCGGCACGGTTGTCATAAACTGGGGCGGGTTCGCCAACCCGCTTCTGGCCGAAGGTCTAACCATCACCGCCACCGGGGCACTTGGGGGCCCGGGAACCTTTGCCATTACCGGCTCGTCCGAAGCGCTCGGGGCCCTGGAGAACATCCGGTGGTACGAGGGAACAAACCGAATCGGCACCGGGCTGATGCTCGACAGGAACTGGATGCCGCCGGTCGTGACGGTTTGGGTGGATGTTGGAGATAGTACGTACAGCCGCATCGTGGTACTAACGAGCGCGGGTAACTAGTAAAGCCGCCGCCCGGCCTTGGGTGCCGGGCGGAATTTTTCGAAGGAGAAACGAGAAATGAGAAAACTGCAAACGATAAAGGGCAGCCTAGGCGTTTTCGCGCTGGCGTTCGCCGCCTCTTTGTTGCTGCTTCTGCCCGGATGCCAGGGCCCATTCGGGCCGGACAGGGAAGCCGGCACAGGCACCGTATCGCTGACCATAGAGATGCCCCCCCTGGAGCGGGCAATATTACCGACACTCGGACTGACCGACATTTACAACTTTCGGCTGGTCTTTGAAAACGGCAACGGCGAGGAATCCTTTACCGTGGACGGGGGAACCCCCACCGTTACTGGCACCTTCGCCTTGCCCGTGGGGAATGATTGGATCCTGACCGTAACCGCGTACCTGGACAGTGCGAATTACACTGCCAACGATTACGTGCTGACCGGCTCGTCCGAGCCCTTCAACGTAACCGCCGGAGCGTCCGTCACGGTTCCCCCCGTCCTGCTTGGTCCCGGAGACCTTCCGGGCGGCGCGCTGGGAAGGTTTAACTGGGACATAACCCTCCCCCCCGGTGCCAAAGGCACGATGACCGTCACGGCAGTTGACGGCACCGCCCAGGACACCCCGGAGCCCCTTGCCGCTCCAAGAGCCGAGGGCGGAATGGACCTTGCTCCCGGCCGCTACAACGTGCTTATCAACCTGACCATGGGCGGCCAAGTGGCGAGCCTTAGCAGGGTTCTTCACGTGCTTCCCTACAACCTGATGCCCAGCGTCTTCGTGCACGAGTTCGAGGTTTCACATTTCCGCGCACTAATTGAAAGCACCCTGGGTACCTTCATATCCCGCACTGGTAATTGGTGGACCGATGACAACCAGCCCGGCTGGATCGGCACCGAGATAGAAGAAGGCGAGTTTTCGCCCGGAGCCGAACTGCACCTTGCCGGGGTTGACGCGGCGGAATGGGTAAACAACGGTGGCGCTTTGGCTCTTCGCGTAACTGGCAGGGCCGCTCGCGGCCACGGTGTTGATCTTCGCGTAGGCGGACTTGGCCTTGTGGCCGGGGACACAATCACCGTGACGGGCCGCGCCATTGGCCCCGCCGTCACTCCCGACGGCAGCCCTGGA
>Ga0209755_10003622_pt1 | contig 19144 bp, 14 predicted proteins | sample TergutCo191P1_FD_187301 | JGI IMG/M metagenome (GOLD analysis project Ga0209755, IMG submission 187301) | Cornitermes sp. P1 segment gut microbial communities from Petit-Saut dam, French Guiana - Co191P1 (SPAdes) (version 2) | ecosystem: Host-associated > Arthropoda: Insects > Digestive system...
TGGGGACTTTTTTGGATGTGCCAGTTTGACATCGCTTGTCATTCCTGAAGGTGTCACCGAAATCGGAAAGAATGCCTTTAATTACTGTTCAAGTTTGACCTCGGTTGCCATTCCCCAAAGCATTACCAGTATTGGGGAATATGCCTTTCTTGGTTGCGAGAATCTACCCGATGAATTACGCAAAGAACTAGACGAGAAATGGGGGAGCAGAGTAATTTAAGCAGCGAGTGAGGCAACATGGAACATATCATATTGCTAATGACCGTTTTTTCAAGCCCCAACAATTCCCATCCCCTCAACCTTAAGATCAAGCTTTTGATACGGAATCTCCACCCCCTCTTCCGACAGCCGCTTCTGCACCGCCATATACATCGATGTCCGCACCTCCAGCAATTGGTTTCTGTCAAACCAGACGGTAAGGTTAATCATAGGCCCAACCCGGTCGAACTGATCCACACGGAAATGCGGCGCGGGACTGTCCAGCACATAGGGGTTCTCGTCGGCAATACCCGTCAGAATGTCCCGCACCTTTTCCAGATCGGCTTGGTATGTGACGTTGAAGATTATGTCCAGGCGGCGGATCGGGAAACGGGTCAGGTTAACCAGGTTGCTTTTAAAAAGCGTCTCGTTAGGGAGCCGCACGTACAGGTTGTCGAAGGTGCGAACCTTGACCGAAAGCACGTCCACCGAAAGCACCTCGCCGACAAGAGTGTCCACACGAATCACGTCCCCAACCTGAAATGGTTTTTCCGAAAGCAGGAAAAAGCCAGAGATAAAACTGGACACCGTAGTCTGCGCGGCAAAGCCCACGGCGATTCCGATAATACCCGCCGCGCCCAGAAGGGCGGTTGTGTCGATCCCCATGCTGCCAAACAGGAACAGGACGGCTACGACGAAACCGGTGTACTTGATCGTCTTTTTTATGATGAACGTTCGCTGAAAACTGATCCGGTTTTTCAGAAGCCGCCCTATGACAAGTTGAATAACGTTGAAGATCACGATAATGGTAAACGCTATAACTATCGAGCCCAAAACGCGCAGTACCAGCTCGCCAGATAGCATGTTGCCCAATCGGCCTATAAGCGTGTCGAAAAAACCGTTTGTCGTGTTCATCGCGTTCCCTATATTTCGGTAATGTTCTTGATGATATCCATGCTTCTGCGGGCAAGACTTTCCCCGGCACCGTGCTTCACGCCCGCACTAACCAGCCGTCGGTTCCTACCCCCGACCTTGCCGATCCTAAGCCTGCAATCCGCCTCCAAAAAATCGATCTCCAGCAAGTCCGTTACAAGCCTGTCATCGTGGGCATAGACGTTGAGCGGTGCGGGATCGATCTCTATGCGTTCTGGTTCCAGCACGGTCTTGGTTTTGTTGGTAATGACCACATCGCAGTGGATCAGTGACGTAGTTCGCTCCGCCGCCGCCGCGTCACCTAGGAACGCGGGGAGCGAATGGCAGATTATCCCGTGCATGGTGTCCTGGCCGAAAAAGGTCTTGGATAGGGTGAAGGGCATTTCCTCTGCCAGTACCTTTTCCCGCTCAAGCTCGAATCTTAGAATCGGCGGGAGGGCGACGGTAAATCGGCAATGCTGCCCCGGGGCTATCCTCAACTTTTCGCCCATGGAAAGAACATAGGGTTTGTCGCATAGGTACGGATGAAGAAAAACTTTTTCCCCGGTTCCCCATGCTCGAACGATCGGCAGATCCTGCGGCGGCTCCTCCGCTTCAGGCCCGCCGATCCCGTCGTCAAGATCGCGAAGCGGTATCGTCTTGAAGGCGATCCGCCACGAATCCCGATCCTTTCGCAGATACGCCGCCGCGCCGTTCAGTCGCCAGCGATACCAGACGGCGTTTTCCGGCTTAAAAGGATGCCAGATCCCGTTCCCGCCAGCCGCCGTCACCATCAAACGCCGACCGACAAATTGTCGGATGTCAAAGTCGCAAGCATGATGGCCTTTATCGTATGCTTGCGGTTTTCGGCCTGATCCCAGGCGCGGCTCTGCGGGCCGTCTATCACGTCCGCCGTTACCTCCTCGCCCTTGACCGCCGGCAGACAGTGCAGAAAAACGCAGTCTTTCCGCCCCGTCCTATCCATCAAGTCCTGATTCACCTGATACGGCGACAGAAGCCGCACCCGCTCGGCCTTCTTGTCCTCCTCGCCCATCGATGTCCACACGTCGGTGTACAGCGCGTCAGCACCAGCAACATCGGCGACGTTTGCGCTTACGCTGATCCTGGCACCAGACTCGGAGGCCAGGCTGGAGCATTTTTCCAGCAGAGCCGGGTCGGGGGCAAGCTCTGGCGGGGCGATCACGGTGAAGTGAACGCCCAGCTTGGCGCAGACCACCATGAGGGAATTTGCCACGTTGTTCCGTCCGTCACCGATATAGCAAAGCGTCCTGCCCTTCGACGGCCCGAAACTTTCCTCCAGGGTCATTATGTCGGCCAGGGCCTGCGTTGGGTGGAAATCGTCGGTAAGGCCGTTGTACACCGGCACCCCTGAATACTCGACCAGGGTTTCCGCCGTTTTCTGGCTGAAACCACGAAACTGAATCGCGCTGAACATGCGGCCAAGCACCCGCGCCGTGTCCTCCAGCGATTCCTTGGCCCCAAGCTGTATATCGGCGGTGGAAAGGAAAACCGGGTGACCGCCTTCCTCGCCGAAAGCCGTCTCGAATGCGCATCTAGTGCGCGTGGAACGCTTTTCGAAAATCAAGGCAAGGGTCTTGCCGACAAAACGCCGCTGCGTCGCGCCCTGTTCCTTCGCCTTTTTGGACAGGTCCAGAAGATACCGTATTTCCTCGGCGGAATAGTCCAGCCATGTAAGCAGGGACCTGCCTTTTAACATCGTGGGCATAAAAACCTCCAAAATCGAAACCTACAAATTGTATACCCTATTATAGTGCAGAAAGGGCGACGGATGCTACCATTCCCTGGATTTTAAACCCTGGGAACATCTAAATTACACTTCTGGCATAGTATTGACCTTTTTACCCTATATGTGCAAGCATTTTGTCTGTATGAATCCACTCGCAGATGAGCTGAACAGAGTTATCGAAGGAACCGTCGCCGGCAGGCTTCTTTCAAACCTGGGACGGCGTTTTTATTTTCCAAAGGGCATAGTCGCCCAGGCTGCGGAGGCGAAAAAATCCGCATCGTTCGCCAACGGCACAATCGGAATGGCCTACGCGAACGGCAAACCGATGATCCTTTCGGCAATCGCCGACAACATGGCATCGTTGGCACCAGAGGAGTCCGTTGCCTACGCGCCCACCGCCGGGGTGGAAAAGGCAAGAACCGTATGGAAGGATCTTCTAATCAAGAAAAACCCATCGCTTGACCCAGAGGAGATTTCCCTGCCGGTTGTAGTGGCCGGGCTTACCTGTGGGCTTTCCTGCATGGCGGACATGTTCATAAGCAAGGGAAGCGAGCTTCTTACCAGCGATCCCTGCTGGGACAATTACACCCTGACTTTCGAGGTACGGCGCGGCGCAAGACTTGTCCACATCCCGTTTTTCGGCTGCGGATCGGGTCTTAATATAGAGGCAATCCGTGCGGCTGTGCGTAACATGGCAAGATCGGGTACGGTGCGCATCCTTTTCAATTTCCCCAACAACCCATCCGGCTATTCCCCCACTTCCGAGGAAGGGGACGCACTGGTAGAGATAATTCGGGAGGCCGCCGAAGGTGGCGCGGATGTGCTGGTCGTATGCGATGACGCATATTTCGGCATGTTCTACGAGGACGATATTTCCGGGGAATCCTTGTTCGTGAAATTCGCAAACCTTCACGAGCGCGTGCTTGCGATAAAAATCGACGGCCCGATTAAAGAGGACTATGCCTGGGGGCTTCGCATGGGCTTCCTTACCTTCGCATCGAAGGGCCTGAACCAGACCCACTACGAAGCCCTTGTAAAGAAACTGACCGGGGCCTTGCGTTCGTCCATTTCCTGCGCCAACACTAGCAGTCAATATCTTATGCTAAAGGCGATGGAAGACCCGCGCACGCCGAGCGAAAAAGAGGAATACAAGGCGGTTCTTTACCGACGTTACAAAATGGTGAAAGATTTCGTCAATGCAAGAGCCAAGCACCCAGTGCTAAAGGCCCTGCCCTTCAACTCTGGCTATTTCATGTCCTTTCTTTGCAAGGTGGACGCGGAGGCGATGCGGCAGGAGCTTCTTTCCAGGCACGGCATAGGGCTGGTCGCATTAGGCGAAGACTGTTTGCGTATGGCGTTTTCCAGTATCGACGAGGACAAAATCAACACGGTGCTGGAAAAGATTTACGAAACTGCGGAAAAACTTGCAGATGAGGATTTTTAACAAAAAAAACTTCGACGCATTGCGGCGAGCGGCTGTAATAGCCTTGCTCGTGTTTTGGGCAGCTTTTTACGTTTCCTCCTGTTCCGCCGAAAGCAATGTCGCGGTACTTTGGACGGACAGGCCCGAATTTGCGTTTTATGCGAAGTACTTTAACGCGATTCAGGATCGCTATGTGGTTGAAGTGTTCTATCACGATTTTCCCACGCGAGGGATGGCGGAACGCAACGGCGATTCCCCGGATATAGTTGTTGCAAGCTGGTTGCAGGGCGTTTCGGCGCGGACCTTTTTCAGACCCTTAGACATCAGCGACAATCCAGCCTTTTACCCGCAGTTGCTTGCCAAGGGGAACATCGGCGGAAGGCAGTACCTGCTGCCCGTGTCATTTAACGCCCCCCTCGCGGTTTTCGCCCGCGAGGCCGGAACTGGCCTGCAATTTGCCAATCCCTTTACCGTCAGCCTTAGCGAAATGAGGGAAATGGGTGGGGCTTTCAACGCAAGAACCAGTGCCGCGTTTACCAGAATGGGTTTTTCCCCAATGTGGGACGATAATTTCCCGTTTGTCACGGCAACTCTGCTAGGCGCATCGTTTGCGGAAGCCGATCCCATGGAATGGGATCCCACAGCCTTGGATTTGGCAATTGACTTTGTACACGAATGGAACACCGTTACAAATTTCGGCGTTCAACCAACCGATAATTTTACATTTCGGTTTTTCAACATTCCGCCGGCAAACATGCTGCTGTCTGGACGAATCCTTTTCGCCTATATGGACAGTGCCAGGTTTTTCACCCTGGCAGAGGATCAACGAAACGACCTTGATTTTCGCTGGATTGCCGAGCGGGAAAGCATCCCACTTGTCGATGGAGCGGTTTACCTAGGGCTGGCAAGAAGAAGCAACGCGCCAAGGGCCGCCGATGCATTTGTAAGTTGGTTTTTCGACATGGACACCCAGCGAAGCCTTTTGGAAAGAAGCCACAAGTTTAGGCAAATGGAAACATCATTCGGCATAGCTGGCGGGTTTTCCGCCCTGCGCCCGGTTACCGAGCAGATTTTCCCTCAGTTCTACCCCAGCCTACTCGGCCAGATCCCCCCAGAGGATTTCCTTGCCCCAGCAAACATGCTTCCCAACGACTGGGCGGCGATGAAGGAGCGGGTCATACTACCCTACCTGCGCGAGCGTACCGTGCAACCAGAGGGGGGGGCCACGCTGGAGACGCGATTGGCGGATTGGATTAGGCTTAACAGGTTTTGAAACACGCTAGGGAATCGCTGAATTCCGTTTTAACAAGCGGTTCCTCTAGACAAAAAAGTCCCGCCCGCCGCCCGAACGTATCTTTTCCACATTGGCGATAGTGCGCTCGCGTATCTTAGCATCGGCAATGTTGGGGATTTCCCTGTCGATAATGGCGAAAACCTTTTCCCTGAAAGCATCGTCGCCATAGTCCATGGAATATTCGCAAAGGGTCATAAGGGCGTTAGGAAGACAGACATTTCCTATCTGCCCCGACTTTGCAAGCGACATGAAGCGATCCCCCGTCCTACCGCTGCGGTAACAGGCAGTGCAAAAGCTGGGTACATAACCATCGCCCATCAGTTCCGCGATGATCGAAAGGGCACTACGGTCATCGTTTACCAGAAACTGCGAGGTGTCCCTTGCCGCCGCCTTGCTGCGTTGTCGCTTCGAATAGCCCCCTACCTCGGTACTGGAACCGGCGCTAAGTTGGGATATGCCCACCCGTAACAGCTTTTTACGCATGTCGTGGTTTTCCCTTGTCGAAAGGATCATTCCAGTATAGGGAACGGCAATGCGAATAAGCGCGACTATTTTTGCAAAGGTCGCATCGTCCACGGGTTTGGCAAAACTGTAAATGTCCGTCCCGCCGGCGGGGCAGATACGGGGAACGGAAATCGTGTGAAAACCCACGCCGTATTTTTTTTCCAGATGCTCGTTGTGAATCAGAAGGCCCAGGACCTCGAAATAGGGATCGGCCAGACCGAAAAGAACACCTGCACCAACATCGTCAATCCCGGCATCCTGGGCGCGGTCAAATGCGGTAAGATGCCAGGCAAAATCCTTTTTCGGCCCGGCCTGGTGGACACTTGCATAAGTCGGCTCGTGGTAGGTTTCCTGAAAAAGAATGTAGGTACCGATCCCAGCAGCCTTTAATTTGCGGTAGTTTTCGATCGTGGTTGCCGCGATATTCACGTTGACCCGGCGTATCTCGCCGTTTTCAAACTTCATTTCATAGATGGTTTTGATACAGTCAAGGACATAATCAATGGGGCATTCCCCGTCGTGTTCGCCTGTTTCCAGAGCCAGCCGTTTATGCCCCATTTCCTCCAGTATCCTAACCTCATCCCGCACCTCGTCCATTGTGAGCTTGCGGCGGTCAAAGTCGTGGCCGTGGTTAAAGCTGCAATAGGCGCAACGGTTCACGCAGTAATCGCTAACGTACAGCGGGGCGAACATCACTATACGGTTGCCGTATATGCGGCGTTTTATTTCACCAGCTATGGCGAAAATTCGCTGTAGGTGTTCTGGCTTGTCGTTTACCAGAAGCGAGGCGATTTCACGGTGGCTAAGACCCTCAAAACGCTCGGCTTTGTCCAACGCACGGCTTATGACGGCATCTTCGGCCTGCTTTGCCTCTTGAAGTAGGTTTTCTATGTATTCGCGGTCGATAAACATCCTGTTATGAGTATAACAGGATGCGCGGGCCTTGTCTCTGGCTTCGGGCATACCATGGGAGGGAAGAATAGATAATTCGGGATGCCTCATCCAAACTTTGGGGCCTTGAACGCCTCTACCACGTCATGTATCTGGCAAACAAGCTCCATCACCGACCCCACCGCCTCGCCCGTTTTCCGATCCATTTCACGGCTTATCGAGCCCACCTCCCTAAGAGCGGCTTTCACCTCGTCAACCTGAAGAGAACGATGCTCCCCCGTTCTGCACCAAAAGGCAAAGTGATCGCAGTTGTTTGCGGCAAGGTCGTATCCCTTTTCGCCAAGGCGCGAACGGGCGCGGCGCAGGGTTTCGGCCGGTGAAAAGCCGCCTTCTATGTCCAGCACCTTTACCGGGCAACCCCTTTCGAACCATTCAAAGGTGTCGCGGCGGATCTCCGCGTTTTGCGCGCTTATTTCGCAATCGCATGGCGAGGAAAAGTGTATCACGTTTCCGTCGCCTTCGTAGATGCCGCAATGGTGGTAAAGCCCCCTGTCCACCCACAAAACGTCGCCCGGTTGGGGCTGTCGCGTTATTTGCATAATTCGGTTCGCTCCTTCTTGGTGTTAATCATCCAAATAGTTTTCTTAGTATCGACATCCCGCTTGCAAGCTCGGGCGGCAGTTTCTTGATGGAGTTCAACTTTTCCTTGACGGCTTTATTGCCGGGATCAAGCCGCAGGGCTTCCTCGAAATCGGAGGTCGCTAGTTTGAAACCGTAAAGGCGGCAACGGACGGAACCGCGGTCTTGTGAAATGCCCCCTTGCCTATACTCCTGATTCCTCTAGAAATGTCAACATTGCCGAGCCATTGTCTGGCGCATACAGTTCCCTGACCTTTTCAGGGTCAAGTTCGGTAAGGGAAACAATATCCTCAAAGGGATAGCCCTTTACGATCATATTCTGTGCGATGTTACGTGATTTGCGTTCCTCGGCCTCGGCCTTCCATTTGGCGACATAACCATGCTCTATAAACGCCTTTTCAAGAACCGGGTGAAGGGTTTCCATATTCATTGCCTCCTGTATGGCCAAAGGGTTCGCCTTGATTATCGCGGCCAGATACGCCCGCAACTTGGCCCCTTTGCCTTGACGCTCAGCCGCGTCGCCTATCCTTTGCACCGCAAGCATATCAAGTGCATTACTCAGGTTCTTCAGCCACAGGTTTTCGTCCTCCGGCAGATACCGGTTGTCGATTACCTGTATCGGGAATATATCCCCAATTACAGTATATATCCCTTGCCCGTTTTCCACAACGGTATAGCCGCGTTCCTTCTCAAGATGCGCAATCAGCTTGTCGGGGCGGTGGCTTTCCACGAACGAAATGGTAATGTCGGTCGCCGGCGTTTTTTGAAAGGACACGTACAGACATGCGTAAGCATAGACCTTGTAGAAGTCATCGATGGACAGGTAGTCGGTGGGGCTTTTGTACTCCACGAGATTTACGCCCCTGAATATCGCGGCTATGTTCTTCTCGATCACCGCGCCTTTGGCTTTCTTGATTACCACGCAGTCGATCCGCAAGGGTTCGGATGTAAGGTTGTACTCGGGGTGAAAGTCCAGAACGTCCATGTAGTCCTGTAGTTCCAGCATCAGGGCTTCCACGAAGGCAGGATGCCAGGTCGTGCGCGATGTCGTGTCGTCGTCGGTGTGGTTCTCTTGCACAAAGGTACTATAAGGCAAAAACGAGGGGTTTGTCCATCGACGAAAAAAGGTTTTGCCTGACACTCCGCATCGCCTATTCGGCTTTTTTTGGTTCCGCTAAGTGGCGATTGCGATGTAATCTTGGTTGCGCAACACCAGACGACCGATGCGTGCCCCCAACCCACAAAGATGCGCGACGAAGGCCCGGCACTACGCACTCCCCGCCCGCCGGAGGCGAGCCGTGAAACTCAGGGGCGAACAACACGGAAGCCAAGATTGAAGCCCCGAAAGTCGGGAGGATTACCGAGACGAAGCACCGACCGAGCGAGCACGGGCGAATTGCTGAAACTCCCGCCGCGAATCACGCGGAAGTCGCCAGAAAACGCACCCCAAGGGTCAGTTTCCGCATTCATCGTGTATTCTTCATCCCAATCCCAGCACTCCTCCCACACGTTCCCGTGCATATCGTACAAGCCCCAGGCGTTGGGTTTTTTTAACCCCACCTGATGCGTCTTTTCGCCGCTGTTTCCATTATACCATGCGTAATCGCGGATAAAATCTTCCGTGTCCCCAAAGCTCCACTGCGTGGCGGTTCTGGCGCGGGCGGCGTACTCCCACTCGGCCTCGGTAGGCAGGCGATAGCCAGCGGCGTTCCAATCCGCGGTTACCGCATCCCAGACATCGCTGTATTCTGGCACTCTTGAGTGCAGCCATTCGTCGGCGTCGGCACCGCTTACGCCTTTCACGCCATACGCCGGGGCAAGCCCCTGCAGTATGCTAAGCCTGTTGCAGAAGGCTATAGCATGGTACCAGTTAACGCTTTCCACGGGGCGCTTTGCCTGTTCCTCCCCGTGGGCCGGGGAACTGGTAAAATGGCTGGGATTTTCGCCCATCACCTTTAGGTACTGCTCCTGCGTTACGGTATGTATGCCCATGTAAAAGCCTTTGGTAATCGTAACCCGGTGTGGCGGCGAGGCATCTTCGATATCGTGCTGTCCCATCGTAAAGCTGCCGGCTTCTATCCATGTCATAGGCATATGGAATGGTACATCGCCATTGGGCGCGGGGGGTGGGGAACCGGGTTTGCCCGCGCCGTTTTGCTGCCCGTCCAGCCGTGTTTTGCATGTCGGACATATCACCATGCCGGGTTCCAGATCCTCGCCGCAGTTCTTGCATTTGCCGCCTTTTTCCACGACGGTTTCGCACCAAGGGCATTGCGACCAGTGCGCCTTTAATTCTTTGCCACATTGCTTGCACGGGTTCTCGCTCTGTTCCGCGCCAGAACCTTCCTGAACCGGTTTACCGCACTCATTACAAAACCTAGCGTCATTCGGCATTTTCAAGCCACAATATGTACAAATCTTCATCACACATTCCCTCCGCAATTATCGCAAAATTTAGCGTAGCCTGGCAACATCGTCCCGCAATCAGAACAGGCTTTTTCGGAAACTGCGCCAGACATTGACTCCCCGCAACTGGAGCAGAACTTGACCCTGCCTGGCTGGTCTTTCCCGCACTTTGGGCACTTTACCGTTGCATCCCCCCCTCTGGCGTTCTTGCCCATGCATTTACTGCAAAGGGTCTCGTTCCCCTGGATCACCTCACAACACTTAATGCAAAAACGGTTTTCCATACGGGGAATATTCGCCTTGTCGCAAAAATCGTCAAGGCATGTAACAAAACGATCCTTAATATCCCTCACTTTTTTAACTGCATCATCAACTGTCCCCTCTGGATTGAAGGACTTTGACCTCATAAGGTCGGTGAGACTCTGGTTTAACATTTCGTTGTCTTCATTACTATTCACACCCCTCCTTATGGCCAATAACTCCTTGCGCTTAGCATTGGCCCAGTTGTATTTTTCAACAACAACTTTGATATAGTCTGCAAACACATCGTTCAGCTTCTTCTTGATGACACCATAGCTTTCGCTTGGCTTGTTGTGTTCCATAAAAAAATCATGAAGCGGCTTTTTCCGTTGCTCGTAAACCTTCTTTTTCTTGCTGTCATAGACGGTAATCCCCTCATAGCTAAGATGGCTTTTTTCGAGCGTCTTTTCAAACTCATCCAAAATCTTTTTGATATCTTTCTCGGTCCTTTGACGGGCATTGGTCGCCACAATATACAGGGGATGTCCGTTTTTTATACCGAAACGATTTAGATTTTTCAAAAACTTTATGTCGCTTTTTTCGAGAGTTCCGCGCTCAACGTTTACCAGCCAGATAAGGAACCCAGCCTTTTTTATCGCCTCTATTGCGGTTGCCGCGTCACGCTTCATGCTGTCAGCCTGCGGCGAGTTGTAGCCTGGGGTATCGATTAGGCAAAGATTGCTGAAGTATTTGTCTTCCATAGGTGCATGTACCACAGTGTAGATTATCAGGCGGCCCAAAAACGAAAAAGTCTTTTCGACATATTCATCCTTATGCGAAAGACTTTTGTACATCTCCAAATCAATGTGGAACCGCCCGCCTTCAAACGAGATGCCGTCAATCCGAAAATCTTTCCTGTTACACACGACATAGCTGGGGATCGCGGTAACTGGGGTTTCCCCTTCGGCAAGTATTATCTCGGGCCTTTCGCCAGGTTTTGCAACCTCAAGAAAACTGTTGATAAAAGTGGACTTGCCGCTAGAAAAGCCGCCACCAATCGCACCGATGCTCTTGCTGTGCAGTTCTGGGCATTCGGCGATAAGCCGCATCTCGTTCAGAACTTCGCGCATTTTTTCAAGGTTTTTGGCATCATTCGCTCCCTGCACTTCGTTGCATAACTTCATCATAAACTCATCTTCCAACATGGTCTTGAACTTGTCCAGGAATTCGTTTTCAAGCGGCTCTGCGTTAAAAGCATCACTTACTAGGTCAAAGTTCTTTAGCCTTTTGCCCACTTCTTCTTCGGTCATACTGTTTCCTTCATCAAAAATAGTATGCCCCGCCGCACCTTTACGACGGGGCCGTTCCGGTTTACCTTATCTGCCGAAATGCGGCGGCACATTTTGTTAGTCTGTCGATGATTCGCTCCTTGTTCTGGATTTCTCCTTCACGGGCTTCAATCTCTTTTCTTAAACCCGAAAAAAGCATGTAGGACAATTTCTGTCCCTTTACCGACTGTTCCATGCCGCGCAAAAAACCGTCCATGGCTCTGTTAAAGGCAATTTTAAGGTCGGACAAATAGACCTTAACCTCTCCATCAAAAATGTCGATGTCGTCATTTTTGATGGTTGCGCTAAAGGAACTGTGAAACCTGTGCGAACCCAAGTCCAATATCGGCAGTTCCAAGCTGTTTACTAGCCGTCTTATCTCCGTGCTAAGCATGGAATCGTCGATCTGCTCATTATCGTCACCGACCACCTCCCAGAGTGCGCTGAACACCTTTTTCCGCACGCTCTTCTTCCACTCCTCTTTTTCATCATCTGCGGCACGGATAATGGTCTGTTCCAACTCCCCGACAAGATCGTTAAGGGTGGCCTTGACCGAGCCGGTAAGCAGGGTGCGGATTTCATTAATTTTGGAGTGCTTCTTTTTCCATAACCACCAGCCTGTAGTCCATTCCACTGTTTCGTGCCGAATTTCTTCGGCATTTGCGTTTTTGTTTGCCGCTTCTTCAAAAAGCGACTTTGCCTTGCTGTCGATTATTGTGCGGACGCTTCTTTTAAAATCGCTCATGCAGTTTTCGTAGGCAGTGTCAACGGCATCGGTTCCCTTGTTCACAAGTATTTCCGTCTGCTTTTTCTTGGCGGCAATGGCGGAAAGGTCGGTGTTCCTGATCATTTCAAGCTTGTTGTTTACCTCGCTGATCAGCTTATTAAGATAATCGCCAACCTTTTTCGCCTGACCGTTTATGTACTCAGTTTGCCTCTGCTTAAATATCTTGTCCTTTTGGCTTCTGGCAACGGCAATTTTTTCGTTCACCTTGCCCACCCCGCTCAAAAGTTCCAGGTTCCCTTTTGCGCTACTGTCGCTGTCAAAATAGTCTGGGTAGTCTTCGCGCAAATTCCGCAACGCCAGCTCCATACTGCCATCATCGTCCCAAGAGGAAGGGTTGTCGTACTTTAGGCGCAGGGCATGGCAGATTGCCGATGTCAGGATGAAGCGATCCATGCCGCCCTTTAGGAGCTGGTCGAATAGCCCACCAATTTCTGGGCTGTTTTTCTTTACCTTCTCCAGAACGCCAAACGCATAACCGCCAAGATTGTCCGATAGCATTGCCACCGCCTTGTGCAGGTCTCCCCTGGACTCGTCCAACACGCTGCCAAAAAGCTGGCTGTCGGCCTGTGACGCTACAATGTACAACTCGGTAACACCCTCTTTTGTGGAAAGTTTGGTCATAAGATTAATGTCATCGGAACTCAATAACTGCCCGGCAGGAATAATCACGAATACCACGTCGCATTCCTTCACGAAGTCTTCCGTCCGCTCTTCCCGCGACCTCACCGGATCGTTGATCCCAGGAGTATCCACGATACGGATGTCGCGCATATCCTCGATGGGAAGTTGGAGTTGTACGCTTTTTGTATAAGGCATCCTGTTCCCGGACGAACCAACGTAGGGTTCCAGCTTACCCATAAGATCCTCGCGAGTCGTCGCGCTCAGCTTCTCCTCGTCCTTATCCGGAGCGGGGCTGAATTTTTCCATGAGCTGGAACTGCTGATAAGATGCGGCGTATGCACTGCCGCTCATCTTATCGTCAATCTCGTCCCTTATCTCCTCAACGTCGGGCTTGTCGCGGTTCAAAATGCCCATGGCTTTTCCGGCAAGCGAATCATCTGGTTTCGTTGCCTCTTTAAAAAGCCTGTCCCATTCTTTCTTGTACTTTTCGTATCCACTTTTGATTTTATCCCTGTCCTTTTGGCTAAAGTACTCCACGGTTGCTGAATAAGAATCCCCGTGGGTCATTATCGCAAGGGAGGCGGTCATCGGTGTCGCCGCCTTGGGAAGCACCGACTCGCCCTCAAAGAACACAGAATTCAAAAGAGAAGACTTGCCAGCGTTTACCCTGCCGATTATCCCGATGGTCAAAAGGCGGCCTTCCTTGGCAAGACCTTCGATGTGCTTTTGCATATCTTCCGCATCGATAATACCCAAGTCCTTGCGGGCATCGTCCGTTTCACGCTCCAGAACGTCATTAAAGTTGGTAACTTCGCTTTCGATTTTGGAAAGCTTTTCGATGATTGCGCCGTGCATTATTTCCCCCATGCCATTATCTGGCTAGCAATGTTCTGTACATCGTTCCTAACCGCCTCCAGTTTTTGCCTTGCGGCCTCTTTGTCGGCGATGTTAGTGTTTTCCTGAGCGATCTGCGTGCCAAGTGCTTCCTCCTGGTTTTTGATCTGCGCCTCAAATAGCTCGCGTACATTCTGCACCATGATTGCAACCTGGTCGTTCATGATCCCGGTTGCCTCATCGCGGATCTTGCGCTTCAACTGCGGAAACACTTCCCCGGTAAGCTTGGCCCTGGCCATCTCCCTCCTTTTCTGATCCTGATAGGGCTTGAGAAGCATCATAATCCCCTTGATGATCTCTGGAAGAAGAACTATCACCGCGCCTACTATGGGATTTAAAAAGAAGGCTCCTAAACCGACGCCTTTCACGGCAAGGCCAACTTTAGGATTTGTGAGAACCGGGAGGGCTTTATCACCGAAGTTTTCAGCTGCACTTTTCGATTCGCTCTCGCCATCATTCTTGGAAACGATATCCCTGAGCGATGTAAGCACGCCTCCAATCCTACTGGTAAGGTTTTGCAGATAGTGGTCGTCAAACTCAAGGTCTTTCATTATCCTGCCAAGACCGCCCAGGCTTTCCGAAAAATCCCCTGCAATCTGCTTGCTCACTCCATCAAGCCTTTGGTTAATGGACGATGCCAATTCCGACCTGACTATTTCGTTGATGAGCCTGGACAACGCATCTTGATCCCCGGACATCGCAGCCCCGACAAGCTCCTCAATGGATGCATCAAGTGCCCTGCCCACTTCTGCGACAATATCGTTGACAACAGGCCCCGAGTACTTGCGGCGCATGTCTTCGATTTCCGATGCTGCCTTTTGCTTGAGCTTTTCGATACTCTTGCCCATTTCGCCGACGGCCTCTTGCAGTTTCTGCGTGTCCTTCTGCGACGAGCGAATCTGGAAATTGATGTTGATTATGATAGCGTCGCAAACATCCAGAAGCGCGTCCCTAAAAAGTTTTTTGAACACTGCGTTGGAGTCAATATCATTGAGGCACTTTTCCACTTCGTCTGCGGACTTCCCAAACGGCACCACCTTTGCCTTGCCCCCAAACTTGCGGTCAATTCTGTCCTGGTAATGGTCCACAAGTTTCTTAACATCATTATCCGTGCGCAAATTCGTCTTGCTCAAAAAGAATGAAAAATCCCGCCCAAAGCCGTTGATCTCGTGCAACCGCCGTTCCAGCGACTTCGTGATCGTGCCTTCCTCCACGCTGGAAAGCACCACATAGTAGGATCCCCGGTCAAGATATGTCGCAATCGCCTTGTTGTGCGGGTCAAGCGTCGAGTCAAATCCAGGCATGTCAACCATCACAATCGGCTCAATCTTACTAAGCGCGTCGTTGTTCAGGAAAAGTTGCGCGTAGGCGTACTTTCCGGCATTCTCCTTCAGGGTCTTAATCCCACCAACCTCGAAACGTTCTGTTTCCCCAGACTCCTTCACCGCCAGAATATAACTCTCTGGCGAGTACCGCAGTTCCGTTGCAAGGGAAGTCTCCGGCGTTGGATCCTCCGGGAGAATACTGTTTCCCAAAATACTGTTAATCATCGTCGATTTACCGACGCTGAACGAACCCACAACTGGAACGATAATTTCCTGCTCGCGGACATTTTTGATAATAGCTGCAATCTTGCCAATGGTGTCGCCTGTAACGGCGGCATCATTCGCTTTTCCTTCCAACGTTTGGCAATAGCCAATTACCGCTTCTCTCGCTTCGATCATGTTGGATCCTCCTGCATTCTCCAAATATATTTGGTGCTTACCGCACCAAATTACCTCTTGTCAACGTTTTGTGCCACATTCATTACAAAAATTTGAATCGTTACTGTCGAATGGTCTGCCGCATTCATTGCAAAACATCGCTATTGATGTTTGCTTATCTTTGCTTTCTGGTACCTTACGCTCCACTCCGCACCTACTGCAAAACATGGCGGCGTCTTCAAGATATTTAGCTCCACAATTCCAGCAAAACATGGAATCGCTACTGAAAAATGTAGCACCGCATTCTATGCATGCTTCCCGTTGATGCACGGCCTCGACAAAATTAGCCGCATCATCCAACACAGTGCTAGTCGAATCACCAAGTAATGAGCGAACAAGGCGAAAACCACGGTTACTGAACTGGTAGGATGTCAGGCCCCTAACACGGGATGCGCAGCGAACGTGCCGCGCCGAGTCGGACCAGCCACCGCCGCGAAGCACACGAAAAGGGCTGGATGTCGCACCTGTCGGATCGGTCTCCGCTAAGCTTGGGTACTTGCTAGCGTACTTGTCCCAGCACCATTCCCAAACGTTCCCGCTCATGTCGTATAATCCTAACGTGTTCGGAGCCTTTTGGCCCACTGGCTGCGTACTGCCAGCGCTGTTCTTTCCATACCACGCCACTTTGTCTACGTCGTCGCTTCCTGAATATTTAAAATCCTCGGGCGAACCGTTTCCTCCGCGCGCCGCGTACTCCCACTCGGCTTCCGTTGACAGCCGATACCCATTGGCACTCCTGTCCCATATTATATCGTTGCCGTTCATTGTATACGCAGGCACAAGCCCCTCTTTCTGGCTGAGCTTATTTGCGTACTCTATCGCGGCCTGCCAGATAACGCTTTCCACGGGGAGGTCGTCACCCTTGAATTTGCTAGGATTATTGCCCATCATTGCATACCATTCCCGTTGTGTTACAAGATGCTTGCACATGGAGAATCCACTTACCGTAACACTACGCACGGGTGCTGCGTTGCCTTCTCCGTCGCCCATACTAAAAGTCCCTCCTTCGATGCGGACAAACCCAAGGGCAGCACCAGGTGCCAGGGTTGTCTCACTAAATGTTCTTTCCATTGTTTTCCTCCTCAACAAACAAAATGGACCCCCTAATGGGGTCCTTCAGATGTTCCATACCATGCTCATTTTTACCACATTGGTCTATCACCAGTTGCGAGACAGTTTCTTGTTCCAGAAAATTCGTCAAAAATCTCTTGAGTAGGCCAGATTGAGACCCACAAGCATCCCAACACTCCCAATGGGCTGAGAAAAAGTTTGAAAACATGCGAATTCTGGCTATTTGGATTGAGTTTTCCACAGTTCACAGGTAAAATCTTACATGTTTTTGGTGGAAACGTCAATCACTGCTTTCAAAGAGCACTGGTTGGTATCTGCTCCAAAAGCGTATCGTCTTTCTAAAAATTGTGACCTAACCACTCGACCTTGCTTGATGCTCCGTAATCTGCAAGAAGCGCGTTGCTTGCAGCGTTAACCGCAATCACCCTGCCAATATCCTCATCAAGTTATCGTTGATAAAAATCTTTTCCTTGCCGACCTGCCTCTGCGACAAAAAACCATTATCCACAAGCTCCGAAAAATACTTGGACGCGGTTTTCCTATTTATGCCCAATTTTTTTACAAGAAAGTCGATTTTGGAATAGGGGTTTTCAAAAATTATTTCGACCAATTCCTTTGAATATATTTTGGGACACTGCCCCCTTACCGCCTCCAGCGTCCCATCCAGCAGGTTTCTAATCGCCTTTACCTTTTCCAGCGTCAATCTCGACGTTTTCTCGATCCCGTCCAGAATGTATAAAATCCATTCCTCCCACGCTCCGTCCTTCCTGACCCTCTGGAGCAGGCCGTAATACGTGCTTTTGGTTTTTATGATGTACGAACTCAGATACAGGATCGGGGCATCCAGATATTTTTTTAGCAATAGATATAAAATGTTCAGTATCCTGCCAGTACGGCCATTACCGTCATAGAACGGATGTATCACCTCGAACTGGTAATGCAGTATCGCCATTTTCCATAGGCTGCCCTCTTCGTTGTTCAGGTAACGGCACAGATCGTCCAATAGCACACATATCTCGTCATGATTCTGCGGCGGCGTGTAAATTACTTCTCCGGTAGCATCGTTTACAAGGGATGTCCCAGGCAGCTTCCGGAGCCCCGCATTGTTTTTAACTATCGCCTCCTGAATATTTACAATGTCGCCAACACTGATAACCTGCCTTTTCCACAGTACCTCGCACCCCAGATACACGGCCTCCCTGTAATTCAAAACCTCCTTCGCGGATGCGTCCATGCTTGCCGATTGCATCGCCATGCTTTCGTACAGCTCGTCATGAGTCGTGATAATATTTTCGATTGCCGAGCTTTCCTTCGCCTCCCTCAACACAATGGCGTTTATCAGGATATTCTGGTTTGGAATGACCTCGACAAACCCCTTCAACTCGGCCAGCGCCTGCCGTGCCTGAGCTTCCTTACGCAGAACGGCCCTTGTTTCGATTTTTTCCACGTCAATGGACAGGGGCGATATTGTATCTTCCACAAGCCTCATGTCCAAATTTTACCGAATTTTACCCACGTTGTCAAATCATGTCCAAATTCCGCCGTTTTCTACCCCTAACGCTTCCCGCTTCACCGTTCCGCTAGCTATTCACGCCTGCATTTGTAAGCAAAAATTAATCCCCGTTCTGCCGCCGCACTTGGCGCAACGAAAAAACCCCTCGCCCTTCCTTGGTTCCGCAAGCCCGCCAGTCTCCGTCCTGTATCCCAAACGTCGCACCAAAAGCGCATCGCAATCAAGGCAGAATGTGTCATTTTCCTCCCCCGGGATATTCCCAACGTACACAAACCTTAACTTCTTTCTAACTCGCTCCTTTACCCTTAGTAAGAAAGCGGGATCCGTAGGCGGGGCGTTATATCGGTAACTTGGGTGATAGGCGGAAAGGTGCCAAGGTATGTCGGCTTCGGCGTTAAGGGACGCGATGAAATCGGCGCAGGCATCCAGTTCCGTGTCGGAATCGTTCATACCAGGAACAACCAAAGTGGTGATCTCCACATGGACCTTTTTCGCGTGGGCAAGCCGAATAAAGGCCAGCACCGTTTCTAAAGTACCCTTAGCACCCCCAAGGGTTTGCGCGTAAGTCTCGCTGGAAAAGCACTTCAAATCTATGTTAGCGGCATCGATTAGGGAAAGGATTTCCCCCGCCGCTTCGGTGTTGGCGCAGCCATTGGTAACAAGCACATTCGCAATGCCCTGTTCCCGCGCCAGCGACATGCAGTCAAGCAGGAATTCCGCGTGAACCAGCGGCTCGGAATAGGTGTAGGCGATTGCCCGAATGCCCCTGTCCAGAGCGGCGAAAACAATATCGGCGGGTGTCATCCGCTCGCCAGGAATGGAAGGCTCGGTACGGGAGATGCGCCAGTTCTGGCAAAAGGGGCAGCTTAGGTTGCAACCAGCAAAACCAACG
>Ga0209755_10003623_pt1 | contig 19142 bp, 23 predicted proteins | sample TergutCo191P1_FD_187301 | JGI IMG/M metagenome (GOLD analysis project Ga0209755, IMG submission 187301) | Cornitermes sp. P1 segment gut microbial communities from Petit-Saut dam, French Guiana - Co191P1 (SPAdes) (version 2) | ecosystem: Host-associated > Arthropoda: Insects > Digestive system...
TGCCACATATTTATTCAAATATTCATTAATATCACTTCCCATTACATCTCTCCATTGTTTTTGGGTAACAGGATATTTGCCTATATAAAAATCATTAAGCGTTACTTTATGTGCCGGAATTTCTCCGTACCGACCATAATAGCAAGGCTCTTCTCCGTCAACACAACCCATCGTAAAAGTACCGCCTTTTACAAATATCATATCTATTTTTACAGTTTGTCCTTCTGCTATTCCGGCGCAAAGAATAATTGTAAATATAGGCAAAATAATATTTCTCATTTTTTCACTCCTGTTTCATCTTTAATGCAACGGATTGAATTAATTAGCGCAAATTCATCCTTGCCACTCATTTGCCATGCATGATCTTCGCCATATAAAGACCAATAATTCTCCGTGGAACTCCACCAATAGCCACCATATCCCAAATTGTAGAATTTGCCTTTTAAATTACCGGTTCCTCCGGGCAGAGCAGTAAAACCAAAGTCATCCGTGCCTCTTTTTTTGTCAACAGCACCAACAGCATCAAAATATCTATCTGCCCAATCCATTGACTTTAGCTTTACAGCAACCGTTAAAGAATCTCCGGCGTATTTAATCAAGGTTGTCCATTCCTTATCATTTGGCAAACGCCAACCATTTGGACAGGCATTTTTCGCTTCTGCAAAATTGTAAAGCCTTCCATATAGACTGCAATTTATTGCATCATTCTCAAAGCATTTTCCTATTGTATCAGCGGTACTGCCTTTGTAATTTAAATTTTCTGCCATCCAAATTTGCGTGCCTATTTTTGAGGTTCTGTATGTTTTTTTATCCCGAAAATCTGTGAGTTGACTATCATATTTTTTTAAGCTATCATTTGAGCAATAATGAGTAAAAGGATTATATCCATTTTGTGTTCCGCATATATTATATACCCTGTTATATCCATTGCCTCTGAAACAGAATTGGTGTTTGGGGTCATATACATTATAAGGTTCGTAAGCATGGGGATAATAACTGTCGCATTTCTCATAAATTTTATACGTACGCCAATAGCAAAAATGCGTTGAAGCATTGTAGTAATCATTAGAGCGTCCGCATTTTGTAAGCACAGTTTTTCCGTCATCGGAACATTTTTGCGTTGATGGATTATATGATTTGCCATTGCATTGCTTATCCATTACGCAACGGATGGAACGAAAATCCGAGTCACGGAAATCCATATATATATCGTTATTATTGTGATATACACTCCAAGTACTGGCGGCTTTATAGCTATATTCGCCCCACCAAGTTCCATCAAAACCTGCTCCTATAAAATCACCGTAAGAATTGCCTCTTCCGCCCGGCAAAGCTGAAAAACCATAGTTATCTGTGCCGTTGCCGTTATTGCTCCAGCCTTTTTTTGCTTTTAACTTTGTCCCTGAAATTTTGCCATAAGTGTAGCTCATGCCTTCTTTCCAAATCAATACCGGTTGAATAAATTTCTTAAGATCGGCCCATTCTTCGTATCCAGACACTCGCCAACCATTTGGGCATACTGCGCCTTTAGCTGTTTCCCAGTTATACAAACGTCCATATTTTGCGCAGTTCGCATCCAGATTGCCATAACACTTGCTACCCTCCGCGTTGTAGTTCAAGTTCTCTGCCATCCAAACTTGTGCGCCTATTTTTGTGGTTTTATACTTTTTATTATCTCTGGCATCAGTAAACTCTCCAACAGAAAGAACGAAGTCTGGGTTTGTGCCTTTAATAGCTTTTTGGTTTAAGTCATCAATTTCTTTAGGAGTTCTCTTAACCGGAACCGCACAAGCATCTTGAGCAAAAGCTTCATGTAAAAGAATCAAAATCGCTAAAAAAACATAGCTTAATTTATTTAACTTCATGATTATAATATAGCAAATGCTTATTAACTTTAATAGTAACCTTTTTGTTTTTCACTTTTCCACCTCTCCGTTGTGCCGCTTGCAGTCAAAATACTTGCTTCTTATAGCATCAAGATACACGTCAGAAGAGTCTATAAATTGTTTATCCTTAAGCTTATCTGTAGAAGTTGCGAGAGCAGAGATATTGTTTATGAAGTCATAAAAATCTTTTTTAGGATCTAAGCGAAAAGAAACCGTATCGCGAGCAGATTCAATTACTTTAAATACGCAAGGATTAGGAGAATGAATAATATCCAAGGTTACGCCATTGAATATTAACCGCATTATGTCACCGGCTTTTTCTTTTCTTATCGTATGCATAAAACTCTCTTTATTGCCTAAAGTGTCAGTTATTATTTGAATAGTTTCGTAAGTACTGTCTGTTTTGATAAACTTAGTCGATAAAATGTAATGCGTTATGAGAGAATCTAATTCTACTAAAGACTTTCCATCTTTATTTATGCAACGCTTAATTGTCATTTTATGATTAGCAACAATTGTGTCAAGTAAAAAATGCCTTCCAATGCAAGGTTTAGCATTCGGCATAATTGCTACCCTACGATTGACTGTCCTAGTCACAACACTCTCCTTTTCATCAGAACAAGGCCCACAGAAGTTATTATCATCGCATACTTCGCAATAGCCATCAGAAGCGAAAATAAAATCATACATAAGTATAATGACAAGAATCAAAACAATAACTTTTGTCAATTTAGGCATTGTACTCCAATTCTTGGTTGTCCGTAAACTTTACCTTTCCATTTGTCTGTGTCATGTTTTTTTTCTTTATCATACCAAAGATCCCATTTCTTCATAAGTATCAAAAACTGCGCAGTTCCATATAAATGACATCCTCTCTCCGTGTCTAAAAGAGTATCTTTAAAAGTACTCTTGTATAATTCCTTTACCATTTCTCTGGCATATTCAATATGCAGTACCTCATGGTCATAAGTGTCTTGCATTTCTTCTTTAGTCCAGCAAAATTCTTGCCAGGCACTTTCTGTTCTTCTCCATCCAGATTTCATAACTTGAATATATTCGTTCATAGTAGTAGCTACGTATGTAAGCTTATATTTTCCGTTAATGCACTCGCAGGACATTGTCGTATCTGGCGTGGCGTCGGATTCTCCATATAGAAGAGTGTCTCTTTTATTTGGATAGCGTCGAATGCTTGAATTAAGACTTTCGATGTATCTTCTTGAATATCTTATGCATTCAACAGGCGGCATATTTGACTTTAGTTTTTGAACTTCCGGGCAAAAAAATTTAGGGCTGCCTTCAGTTGGCAATTTTAGGAGAACGGAATAGTCAGTAATGTTTTCGTCATTCTTCATTTCATAAAATGTATATCCATAAGGATTTCGCACAAAATATTTATATAATGGATCATTTTCCTCCGGCATTTTCCCAACGCTTCCATCATAGCCAGAGTGAAAATTTATCCCATAATCGGATGGTATAACACGTATCGTATCCTGTAATGTTTTGCCGTAGAAGTAATTCCTTGTAACACCATTCTCAATCATGCGCACCAAATGTCCGTCTTGCCAAAAATATTGCTCTGAAGTCAATGTATCTCCATTTTTAGCTATCGAATAATTTTTTATTAAACGCTCTTTATTGTCATATTTGCGCAAAAATTTTATTCCAGAAGAAGCGTTTAAACTTACTTCCTTTGCCACATCGTCAAACTCAAACACCTCCCAATACCCATCAAAATAAAAACTCGAATCCTTCCTCAGCCCGTTCCTCTTGTCCTCCTTGACAAACGCATGAATGTCATTCCCATCCGCATCCTTGATAATCCGAGCCCACACCTCAAACTCAAGCGGAATCTCGCGCTCCTCCCTATTAATGGCATCCTTGCGAACATAATACTGCATCTTAGCCTTCACCTTGTCATACATACGACCCAATGCGTCAAAGAACTTTGTGCCGGGCTTAAGCGAAGAACTCGTCAAGACCTTGCTGCCGTAGGTCTCCTTGCCTATATAAACCCAGCCGTCGTAGTAGTTCGTTTTTTGCAAAAAAGATGAGTTAGATGCGGCAAGGCATTGATCGTTGTTGCCGCCGCCAGAGCCTGGGCCGCTAGGCCCGCTGCTATCGCTGCCGCCAGCTTCGTCGCCGTCGGAATCTGATTCATAATCCTCATCTGAGCGCATAACGCATTCGCCGGTTTCAGTAACATGGGAAGACACTGACCAAATCATAAAATTAACAAACGCCTCGGAGGCCTTTAATAGCCTTGCTTAATAATACATCCGTGTTTTCAAAAGAAATCTCTGCGCCTTCGGCAGCATAAGCCAAAGGAAAAAGATACAACAGGATTGAAATAAATACTCGCATGGAAACAACCTTAAAGTAAAATATAAATATTTGGGAATTATACCGCTATGTACCCACACATCCCTTTATAATATATAAAATACAAATAAAATACAAGAGCAAATTCAAAATCCAAAAATTTTTTGTATATGGTGGCACTTTAGGGCTTTCTGGAGATATTGCCAAAGCCCAACTTAGCACTTACATAAATGCTGTTTCTCAAAGAGACTTTCGTTCAGAAATAATTACTATTACAGGATATGTTAAACCGCCACCGAAGCCTGAAGAGGAAGAATAAAATATGGGGATCATAGTTTTCTATATTTACCCTACATGATTTCGCCTCTTTATATTCAAATTCTGGCTGCAGTGCTGTTTTGCGTTGGCATTGCCACGGTTATTTCCAAAAGGAATATATTTTTCGCATTTTTGGGGTTGGAACTCGCAATAAATGCGGCAAACCTGAGTTTCATAGGATTTTCAAAAAGCTTGCCCGATATGCAAAGCATTGCAGGGCAAATAGCGCCGATTTTTGTTATAGCCATTGCCGCCGCTGAAGCCTGCGTTGGCCTTGCAATAGTGATTTTAATTTTCCGCAACCAAGAAACAATTGATTCCGACGAGTATTCACAGATGCAAGGTTAAAGGGAGGAAGCATGTCCGGACATTCAAAATGGGCTACAATCAAACGCAAAAAAGCAAAGACCGATGTTGGCAGGGCAAAAGCTTGGAATAAACTGATAAAAGAAATTTCCGTTGCCGCAAAAATGGGCGGCGGAAATCAAGACGCAAACCCTCGCTTGAGAGCAGCAATACTAAAAGCCAAAGGGCAAAGCTTGCCTGCAAAGAATATTGAGAGCGCAATAGCAAAAGGCGTAGGCGGAAATTCCGGCGCAAATATGGAAGAGCCGATGTATGAGGGTTATGGCCCAAACGGCTGCGCAATTCTGGTGCAATGCCTTACCGACAATCGCACCCGCTCCGTTGCCGATGTGAGAAATATTTTCGGCAAAAACGGCGGAAACATGGGCGAGCAAGGTTCAGTAGCCTGGACCTTTAAACACAAAGGCATTATAGTTATAGACTCTGCTGCTTACCCCGAAGACAAAGTGATGGATTTGGTTTTGGAAGCAGGAGCAACCGATATGAGCACTCAGGATGATGTTCATGAAATTGAGACTTCTCCAGAATCTTTTGAGTCTGTGACCAAGGCTCTTGAAAATGCGAAAATAGAAATGCTCTCTGCCGAATTAACCTATGTCCAGGAAAACACCGTGAAGCTTGAAGGCGAAGACGCTCAAAAGCTAATGCGCATGATTGAGAGGTTAGAGGATAACGAGGATGTGCAGGACGTTTATCACAACGCTGAATTACCTGAGGAAGATGACACTTAGATGCGCATAATTATGTGCCTTTACGTGCCATCCGCTTTAATTTAGACGCATTCATAGCTTTATCCGACATGGACATTTTGTCCACAAATAAAATGCCGTTTAAATGATCTTGCTCGTGCAATGCGCAACGCGCCAGCTTGCCTGTTACATCTCGCATTTCCATAATTTCGCCGCTCTCGTTCGTATAGACTATGCGCACACGGCTTGGCCTTGAAATTTTTACCCAGATTTCCGGCACGGAAAGGCAGCCTTCTTCTTCTATTGCCACGGGATTCTCGCCTTCTTCCGGCGTAACTTCTGGGTTGAAAAGTATTATAGGCTCACGCTTTTCATCTTCTTTTGAGAGATCAATCACAACCAGGCGAACATTTTTGCCCACTTGCGGAGCGGCCAAGCCTACGCCATTAGCTTCATACATGGTTTCAAGCATATTGTTAGCCAGCTCTATAAGCTCCGGGGTAATTTCCTTAACCGGCTCGGATTTTTTTCTCAAAACCTGAGAGCCGTAGGTGCAAATCGAAAGGGTCACTACTTTTGCGCCTCACGCTTTTCAGAATCGGCTTCCAGCAATTTTATTACAGCTATTTTTTCAAAGTCAATCTTTGTGTCGCCGGTTTTTATGCTTACAAAACGCTCGTCAACATGCGAGACTATGCCTATAATGCCGGCAACAGTGAGAACTTTGTCTCCTTTTTTCAGCGTGCTGCGCATTTGCTCTGTTTTTTTATTTTCTTTTTGCTTGGGCAGTATAAAAAAGATATACATTACAACAAACATTAACAGAAATGGCAAAAAAGCGCTCATAAGCGAAGGCTGTGACTGAACCGGTTCTTGCGCCATCGCAAAAACTGGCAGCAACACTAAACTTGTAAGGATTATTTTCATGGATGTAACTTAGAAAATTACGGATGTTTTTAAATATAAATTAACCGATTAAGTTTTGCTCTGTATTCCCATGTCAGTTCGTGCTTTGGGCCTAGTACTGAGAATAGTGTTATCATGCCTTTTTTGGCTTTACCTTCTGCGTCTTGCCTGTTTTCAATGATTTCCAGAAAACACTCCATAGCTTCTTTGTATTTGTTTTGGCTTGCGAGCTTGTATGCATTATCGTAAGGCGGAGCGGTGCTTTCGTAGAATTCCATCAGATCTAAAAGAGACTTTGCTTCTTTGTGAAAATCGTCTGTTTCTTTTATGGTTTGCAAAATGCTTTTCGCTTCTTCCATTTTACCGCTCATGGTTTTGGCTTTCGCAAATAGATAGCAAACTTTTTTATCGCCGGGATTCTTTTCAAATAATTTTTGCAAAATTTTTAAAGCTGCGCTCGTTTGCCCTAAATTCAAAGCGTCTTCCGCATTTAAAAGCAAAGCGTCTTCTTCTGACAAAAAGAAAGGCTGCAATTGTTTTTTGAGCTCGCTCTCAGGCAAGCTTCCGTCTGCATCGCCTATAAGCTGCTTATTCTTAAAAATGCGAATATCGCTCAAAGACCTGAGTTGCAGATAACTTGCGAACGACTGATTATTGGGATCTTCAGGGTCAAGCTTTGCCACAGTGAATTTAAGCTCCCCGGAGAGTTTTTCCAGCGCAGGAGAAACCTCAAACGCTACGGCAATAGCTTGCTCTACAGAGCCGTTTATAACAAGCTGCTCAAAATTCTCAAGATTTATTTTAATTACAGGCATGAAAGGGCAATGTAGAAAATTCTACGTTAAACTTATGCATTCAATAACTGCTGTGGCTCAAAGACTTGGACTTGGCGTTGTTCGAGGGCGATTTCGCTGCATTTTCCCGGAGCGGCATGCGCATGGAGATAGAACTCCTTCTGTTAGCATAAATGAAGATAAAGGATATTTTAAATGCTTTGTGTGCGATAACGTTAAAGGCAACGTGGTAACCCTTGTGCAGCTCGCTATGGGAATAACCCGTGAAGGAGCTTTAAAATGGCTGAAAGACGATAGCCCTTCCATAATCCGGGATTCGCAAAAATTCTTTCTGAAAAAAAGAACGAAAAGCGAAGAGAAACCGGAATTTTTCAAAGAAAAAATGATATTTGATTTTTTAAGCCTGCTCTCGCCAATACAGCCATACAGCATGATAGGCTGGTGGCTTGCGAAAAGAGGCATTTATAAAGCCACATGGGATAAAGTGCTTTTAAGATGCATTGATGATTATAATCTTGCAAGCCGCAAACTGCTCGAAAAATATTCTCTGGAAGATTTGCAAATTGGCGGAATGTTCAACAGCTACGGAAAATTACGCTATGGAAGGCGGCCGTTGATAATTCCGTACATAGATGAGAAGAATCGCCCTTTCTTTTTTCAAGCGAGAGCAATAGATAAAAGCATTCAGCCAAAAGAATTGAACTTTCAGGGAACAATTCCGTTTCCATATAACAAGAGCGCGCTGGACGGAAAACCCGGAACGGTTTATTTGTGCGAAGGCCCAATAGACACGTTAACTCTTTTGCAACGGGGATTCAGCGCTGTTGGCATTCCCGGAGCAAATACATTTAAGCCGGAATGGACTAGTCTTTTTAATAATAAAAAAGTAGTGCTGTGCTTGGATAACGATAAAGCCGGAAGAGCCGGCGAGGAACGCATTGCCGGGCTGCTGAAAGGGGCTGGATTTGAAACACGTTCTTTTGGGCTTTTACCAGAAGGCGAAGATATAAATTCGTGGTTTACTCGCCAACTTTGATTTTCATGCCCGGGTATATTTTTTTGTCTAGACCGGGATTCCAGTCTAACAGTTGCCGGACGGTTACATTATGGATACGGGCTATGTCCCACAGGTTGTCGCCGGATTTTATTTCGTAGCTGGTGACTCCCTGAGCCTGCGTGTTATTGGCTATGGTTTTATTCACTTCCTTTTTTGCCGGATCTTGCAGGTGAAGCTTTTGACCCGTAGCTACCTTGTTGCCTTGCAAGTTATTCCAAGCCATAAGATTTTGCGAAGACACCCCAAAACGCCTGGCGATAGAGCTTAGGTTATCTCCTTTGCGAACAGTATATGTTCGCGCGCTGTTATCTTGGCTTTTAACTTTCGGCGCTACCGCTATAACTTCGCCTTTGGGAGGCGTTGCGCCAGCAGGCATTGGAATAATCAAAGTCTGGCCGACTCTCAGTTTTGTGCTGCTCAAATTGTTTGCCGCCTGAATATCCGAAACTCTTAACCCGAAAAGCTTTGATACATAACCGAGGTTATCGCCTTTTTGCACTTTATATTGCTGCCAGCGCACAAGTTGCGTTTTATCCATTTTTTCATAAGCCTTCAAAAATTTTTCTCTGGTGCCAAAAGGCACTTTCATGGTATAATTTTTAACATTCGGCGGAGTGCACCAGCGAACCAGCTCAGGATTCAATTCCCGTATCGCATTGACATTTACGCCAACCGCATTGCCAACCTTGTCAAGTGGAATGCAATCTTTAATGGAAACCGTATCGTAAGGAATGCGAGTTAGCTTTTCAACCGTAAATGAGTAATGCTCCGGGTAATGCCCTATAATAGTAGCCGCTATGATCCTCGGAACATAGTGCATGGTTTCGCGAGGCAATTTTAAATCCCAGTAAGAGACTTTTTTTAACGAATGGTCTTCAGCCAGTTTTTCCTTAACAAGCCTTCTGATTCTGCCCTCTCCGCAATTATAAGCCGCCATTGCAAGATACCAATCATCGAATTCCTTATGCAAAGCGGAAAGATATTCTATAGCGGCATCGGTAGCCAGTTCGGGATTGCGGCGCGTATCAACCCAAAAATCAGAAGGCAATCCGTAGCGCTTGCCGGTTGACGGTATAAACTGCCACACCCCGGAAGCTTTTGCCTTGCTGTAAGCACTTGTTTTGTAACCGCTCTCCACAAGCGCAAGATAAATCAAATCCGCCGGAACATTGCTGGCTTTGAGCTTTGCGTAAATCATGCTGTCTAAAAGTGTTTTGCGAGAAAGAGAAGCTTCTGTGAACTTTCTGGCATTTACGGTTAAATAGTGAATTTCCTGCATAACCCTGTCGTTTATTTCAATGGGCAACGAGAAGCTGGAAAAGTCCATTTCGCCGAGGTGGGTTTCAATATCCTCCTTTTCTGCGCTATCCAATGGGGTTTCTTCAAAAGAATCTATGCTTTCATAATCGTTCAGTATTGAATGCACTTGGGCCAAATCCGCTACGTTAACGAGCTTGGTGTAGAGGCTCTCCATAGTCAGGATTATTCGCGCGGGCATTGTAGAAAAATATACGGAATCTTCCGGCAGCCTTAGAGAATCTTGCTGTTGTTCGGAATAAATCTGATTCAAGGCGATGTCAAAATAATATACGGCGCTCAACGGGTCTTTTTCAAGGGCCTGCATGCCGGCTTTGAACTCAGACCAAGAAAGTTTGCCGGCCGCTCCCTTTGGCTCCATCAAGCCCGCCGGTTTTTCTTCAGGTTCTGCCGCAGGAGCAAGATCAGGAGCAGGGGCAACGGCAACAGTCTCACCCTTACGTGGGCTCGCCGAACACGCAAACAACAAAAACACCAATAGCAAAAAGATGCTTGGGGTTTTAAATAGCTTCACTCCTCTTCCTCTTCTTCATAGTCAAGTCCTAAACGACGGAAGTGAGGCTTGTCAAAGTTCAGCTCTTCGTCAAGAGCTTCCTCTTCTTCCATCACATCATCATCATCATCGCCAATATCCTCAAACTCGTCCAAGTCTTCGTCCTGGTCTGAGTCCGGAAGAAAATTGTCACTTCCACCACCCTTAGGGCGGCGTCCTAATTGCAAAGGGTACTTCATATCTACCTCCTGAATATAGAAATTTCTGAGCGAAATATAGTAAATTACTCGCACATGCGCTATAAATTCATATGCGAATACAACGGCTCTGCTTTTTCCGGTTGGCAAGAACAGCCAAATGCGAAAACCGTGCAAAACGAGCTGGAAACCGCCTTTTCTATTGCTTTGAGAGAAAAAATCAGCATTGTGGGGTCTGGCAGAACAGACGCTGGGGTACACGCTAGGGGCCAAGTCGCGCATTTTGATTTTGAGAGAGGCATTGGCAAGCTAAGCCTCCGGAGCGTGGAACGCTCGGTAAACGCGCTAAGCGATAAAAATGTTTGTATAAGAAATCTGGAGCCCTGCCCAAGCGATTTTCACGCTCGCTATAGCGCAAAAGAAAGATATTACCAATACGCGATTTGCACGGATCCCATAGTTTTAGGAAGCGAGATGGTTTGGCAGTGCGGTTGCAAATTGAACGCAAGCCTTATGGAAAAAGAAGCGAAAAGTTTTTTGGGAGAGCATGATTTCAATGCGTTTTCAATTCCAAGAAACGATGGAAAAAGCACGGTGTGCAGCATAACTGCATTTACGAGCGTTGGGGCGTATGGCAATATGCCTTTATACGTAACACAGACGTGGCACATTCGCGGCAATCGTTTTTTGCATAAGCAGGTTCGTTCGATGATAGGGTTATTATTTGATGTGGGAAGGGGTCGTTTTGAGCCTGGGGTGGCGGCTCGAATTTTCAGCGGCGAATTTAAAGGCGAAAGAACTTGGGCACCGGCGCAGGGATTGACTTTGGAATCGGTTGGATATTGACGCTATGATCGCACGTAATTTTTGATTGCGTCTCTTAGCGATGTAAATATTTTTATCAATTCTTTTTCGTCTTCTTCCAAAATTGTCACCCTGAATCCTTGCAGGTCGCAACAGAAGCTACTCATTGGAACAACGCAAATACCGGTTGCGCCTAGCAGGTAATAAACAAAGCGGTAATCGGGGCTAACGCCCTTGCACCATTCTTCCACTTTTGCTCTTATTTCCGGAGCTTCTATAGGAAGAGTTTGTTTATCGCTTAAAACTCCGTCTTTGAAAATTATGGAATTGTAGAATGCGCCGTAGGTGGGGTTGAATGTCAGTTCCGGAACTTCACCGAGAATTTTATTGATTAAAGCACTGCGCTTGCCTATTTGCTCATTCAAATGCGCCCGATGAATTTCGTAGCGGCTGTCGCCTAAAATTAACGGGAGAGCTAGCTGTGGAAGGGTGGTTGAGCAAACTTCTATCATTTTCGCATTGTCCAGCGCGCTGCAAAAAGCGGAGAATTCCGGATCTTTGTCTCTATTGTAAAATTCCATCCAGCCGCAGCGAGAGCCTGGCCATGGGACTTCCTTGGAGAGGCCTTTCATTGCGATGCCGGGCACGTCTTCTACATATTCCGAGAGGGCATACGAAGTTGCGCCGTTATACACAATCTTATTGTAAATCTCGTCTGATATAACAAACACACCGTATTTTTTGGCTATTTGTATTATCTTTTTCAGGCTTTCCAGCGGATATACCATGCCTGTAGGGTTGTCCGGGTTTATTATCAGGATGCCTGCTATGTTAGGGTTGTATTTGACTTTGTTTTCCAGCTCTTGCAGGTCTGGGTACCAGTGATTCTCCGGGTCAAGCTTGTAGGTTATGGGATCTGCGTGGGCATGGGCGGCTTCTGCGGAGCTGTGGGTGCTGTATGCGGGTGATGGGCCTATTACTCTGCTTGTTATGTCCAGGAGCTGGTAGGTTGTGGCTATGGCGTCCCCTAGCCCGTTGAAGAACAGTATATCTTCCGGGGAGATTTGAGCTCCACCCAGAGAGTTGTTTTTTTCACAGAGAAATTCCCGTGCCGCAAGGCTGCCTTTTGAGTGGCAATATCCGTAAGAACTGCTTTTTTGGGCCAAATTCGCCACTATTTCTTTTATCCAGGCTGGTAATTGGCATTTTTTCTCTATTGGATCCCCTATATTTTCCCAGTGGATAGCTAGACCTAGAGGCTTAAGCTGGTTTGCTTTTTTAACAATTTCCCGAATTTCATATTTAAATTCTTTTGAACCTTCCGAAAGCAGTTTCTTTTGCATAAAGCCAATTTAGAAATTTTCTATATTTTTCTTTAAGCCTGCATGTGCAGGTTAAACCTAGGAGATCCTAAAATGAACAAAATCATCAAATTACTTGGTGTTGCAGCCATCGGTCTAACGATCGTAGCTTGCAGTGACGACGACGACGACGCAGTACCAGTTGTAGGCAACGGAGCATGCGTATGGGACCTTGGCGCAGCAAGCCAAGGTGCATTTGAAGGTGGCTATTGCTACTCGGGCTTTAACGACGGGGAGTGCGATAGTAACATGAAATGGGCATCGTCATGTCCTAGTGGCAGCGTTGCATGCGGCACCCCTAATCTCTATGTTTTTGGAACAGATTTTGACGCAACTGACTGCCCAGACCTAGACGAAGAGTAATCAATTACCTTCTAAGCTGCCGAGTTTGCACCCCAAGCTCGGCAGTTTTTTATTTATATAATCAAGTCAATTTATTTACTATATTTCTTTCAAGCCTGCAGGTGCAGGTACAACCCAGGAGATCTAAAATGAAAAAAAGCCTCAAAATATTTGGGCTTGCGGCCTTAGGCGTAACAATGATGTTCGCTTGCAGCGATGATAGCACTGATAGCATCATAAACCAAGCTGTCGATTCTGTCACTAGCGGATGCGTAATAACAAAATTTGATGGGCAGTCACTGCCTGAGCAAACCAGCGCATGCACAACCCCTGTCACAAAATCGGTATGCGACGGACAGGAAGGCGATTATAAGGAATGCCCAAAAGGCTATTTCAGGGAATGCGCAAGAACAGGCAACACCATATATTTTTACTATACCGGCCCTCAGCTAGGTCTTCCCATAGTATCTGCCGCTCTGACTTGCCCAGAAGGCTATGAAGAGAAAGGCGGCTCCCCAAATCCATCTTCCAACAGCCAGGGCAACAACAATTCTTCCAGCAGCCAGGGCGGCAACAATTCTTCCAGCAGCCAGGGCGGCAACAATTCTTCCAGCAGCCAGGGCGGCGGTGAGGTGTATGGAGGATGCTATTGGGATGCCTCGGAAGAAGGCTTTGATTTTGGATCATGTTTTCAGCCAGACACTGAAGAGGGCTGCACTTCCGATGGAGGAGTATTTATGTCGGATTACTGCCCTGAAAACCCAGCTGTTACTTGTGAGGAAGGTGTATATTTATATGGTGATGATGCTGAAGAAAGCTTCTGTTATGGAGATGAAGAGCCTTAAATAACCCTCAAAGCATTTAACAGAATTTCCAAAAAGCAGAACTTGTAACACGGGTTCTGCTTTTTTATTTATATATTTTCCCCAAGCCTGCATGTGCAGGTATAACTTGGAGAAAAACCATGAGAACACCCCTCAAATTAATTGGAATCGCAGCCATAAGCGCCGCAATGCTAATCTCATGTAGCGATGATGATGATGATGCGCCACCACCACAAACCCCAGGATGTTATGCATCAGGCGTATTGGGAACTAAACTTGACATGTGTGCATCAGCCAGCAACGTAACTCTTACTGCTACGCATTGCTCTGAGCTATCGATATTCATGTCAAGCAAAGGCTATCAGGGTATTAGCTTTAAACTTCAAGGCCCCTGCCCTGCAAATCAAGTAGAAACCTGTCGAAAAGGCAGCACTACCTTCTATTTATATGGTTCAGATGCAGGCTACACGGAATGTGAAGACATACCTTCCTATACATTTAGCAGCGGCAGTGCTGGTGGTAAAGTTTGCGTGGTTGCCACAGCGAAAGAATGCTACACCAGCGCAGTTTATACAGGAGGCTCTATGTGTCAAGAAATTATGCAAGGCTCGCTTCAAAATAGCTGTCCTTCAGGTTACACAACCATAGATTAACAACAAAACTATAACTGCGAAGTTTGAGAAAGCTTCGCAGTTTTTTGTTTATAATGTCATGTTTTTTCCTATATTTTCTCCTATGCCTGCATGTGCAGGCGCAACTAGGAGAAAATACCATGAAAAACCTAAAACTAATCGGGTTTGCAACTTTAAGTGCCATAATGGCAATCGCTTGCAGTGACGATAGCAGCGATGATTCACCAAAACAATCCCTCAACTCAGGTTCTGGATGTCATGCGCCAAGCATTATACAGGGCATGGACTTTGGCATGTGCGTATCCTCTTCTGAGCATATTTTCACTGCCGAAGATTGCGCTTTCATGGGGACATATATGTCATACGAAATGTCACAAAAAGCTGGCTTTCCTATTATTGTCAATTTTTCACTGCAAAACTGCCCACTAGGTTATGTGCTAGACTGTGAAGACCAAGAAGAAGATGTAATCTTTTATATATATGGCACTGCTGCCGCAACAATGGGTTTTACCAGTTGTAGCGCACTATTCGATGATGATTACGACGAGCCCGGCGATGCTGGCGCATGTTATGTGACGAATTTTATGCAACCAGAAATCGATATTAAGATGTGCGTAACACCGGCGAGTAATACCGAATGCGCAATGGTTAAATTGGAGTTCCCCGATGCATCTTCAACTCATATGGAAAGCTGCCCACCTAATGGCGTGGTACGTTACTGCCCCGGCAATCCGGACCTTTATCTTTATGGCTCTCATGCCAATATGCTAGATTGTGACGATTTCGAAGATTAAATCCTACTTTACTATATTCTCCCCTAAGCCTGCGCTTGCAGGCATAGTTAGGAGATAAACCATGAAAAAACTCAAGATATTCGGGTTTGCTGCCATGTGCGCAACAATGCTAATTGCTTGCAGCGAAGAAGATGACGATGGCAGAGGGCAGCGAAGAACTTCTACCGGAAATGGTGTATGCTATTGGGATTTAGAGCAAATTCCACCACAATATAGAAAGGAGCAATTTAAAAATGGCGTTGATATACAATTATGCCTATATTCCATATCTACAAACCCAAAAGAGTACGTAACTCCTGCTGTTTGCGAACAATTATCATCGCAATTCTCAAGAAGCTTCATGGTTCCAATAACAATAACTATGGAATACAGGAATTCTTGCCCGCCAAATTATGTATTGGAATGCGGACAAGGAATAGAATATGTTTATCTCTACGGTTCAGACGTTACCGGAGAAGGAATTACCTGCGAAAATTTTTACTGACATATGAAAAACCTAGCTGATTCACTTTTAAAGAGTTATGCCGAGCTTAAAGGTTCAATCCCTGTTGAGACTCGGTTTCAACTCAATAAAAACGAAATCGCGGAACTTATAGACGGGCTCCGCAATCTGATGTTTCCGGGCTATTTCAGCAACAGCAATATAAATGACCTTTTAAATGAAACCCAAGACATATTGAGCAAATACGCAGCTGCAGAAACAGAAGAATTCCTGGCAAACCTCCCAAAAATAAGAGAACGCATAGCAACCGATGTAGAAGCCGCTTATGACGGAGACCCTGCCGCCGTAGATAAAGAAGAAATAATAATCTCCTACCCGGGGCTCTATGCAATCACGGTTTACAGACTTGCGCACGAACTGTATCTCTTAAAAGTCCCCATGCTCCCCCGCATAATGACGGAACACGCCCATTCCATAACCGGCATAGACATCCACCCCGGCGCAGAAATAGGCAATTATTTCTTTATAGACCACGGGACCGGCATTGTAATAGGCGAAACCACAATAATAGGCGAACACGTCAAAATCTACCAAGGAGTAACGCTGGGCGCTCTCTCAACCAGAGGCGGCCAAACGCTAAAAGGCAAAAAACGCCACCCCACGGTAGAAGATAATGTAACCATATATTCTGGAGCCTCTGTTTTCGGGGGCAATACGGTTATAGGCAAAGGGGCCGTGCTGGGCAGCAGCGTATTTATTACCGAGTCCGTACCTCCAGGCTCAAAACTAACTATTAGCCAAATTTTCTAGATTAAAAGCATGGAGCGATTTTTAGAACAATTTCGTAAATCCCCTATCATGGGTATAGTTCGCGGCTTGCCACCTGAGCAAGCTGCTGGTTGCGCCGATACCTGCGTAATTGCCAAACTCAAATACGTAGAAGTCCCGCTTAACACGCACGATTCGGCTCAGGCTCTTAAAAATCTGTGCGAAGAAAGCGAATTAAAGGGCTTGGTTGTTGGCGCAGGAACAGTATTGAGCTTGGAAGACTTGGACAAGGCTCTTGATAACGGAGCTAGGTTCATACTTTCTCCGGGCACAAATCCGGCCGTTGTTGACAAATGCGTTGCGAAAGGCATCCCCTGCATACCGGGAGCGTTAACTCCATCGGAAATAGTGAATGCTTTTCAGTTGGGAGCTACGGCTGTAAAGGTTTTCCCGATTTCTTCGGTTGGCGGCGCTCAGTACATAAAAGAGTTGCGAGGGCCGTTTAAAGAAGTTCCCATGCTTGCATGCGGAGGCGTTAGGGCAGAAAATGTCATGGAATTCTTCCAAGCAGGCAGTGATTTTATAGCTTGCGGCGCAAGCGTATTTGTGGAAGCCGACATGAAAACCGGAAACTGGCAAAGCATTGAGCGAAACCTATGGTGGGTGAGAAAACTGGATCAAAAGGCTATTAGCCTATTGCGTTAAGCTGTTCTTCCGTTTCAACGCAATAGACCTTTATATCGCGGTTAATGCTGCGCATCAAGCCCATTAAAATCTTGCCGGAGCCAACTTCAATTCCTCTTTCAATGCCAAGAGAAACCGCAGTTTCCATTCCCTGCTGCCAGCGAACCGGAGAAATAAGCTGCCTTGCCAAAAGTTCCGCCAAATCCGAGCCTGCGCTAACGGCTTGAGAAGTTACATTCGCAATCAAAGGAACTTTCAAATCGCTGAAGCTTGTTTTAGCTATCGCTTCTTTTAAGCCCGGCAAAGCATATTCCATCAAAGGACTGTGAAACGCGCCGGAAACCGGAAGCGGAACTACTTTTTTCGCGCCTTTTGCTGCGGCAATTTCGCTTGCTTTCGCAACGCCTTCTTTTGAGCCGCTAATCACAATTTGCCCCGGTGAATTGAAATTTGCCGCAACCACAACGCCTGTGGTTTGGGCATCAGCCAAAACCGCATTCAAATCTTCTTCGGAAAGGCCAAGCACTGCAGCCATTGCTCCGGGCTTAAGCTCACCGGCTTTTGCCATAAGCTCACCGCGAACTCGCACCAAGCGAAGGCCGTCTTCAAACGAAAAGCCGCCGGCCGCATATATCGCAGAATATTCGCCAAGCGAATGCCCGGCCACGTAATCAAAGGAAATCTCTTTGCTCTTTAAAAGCTCCATCGCCATGCAGGAACAGACATAAAGCGCAGGTTGGGTATTATCTGTGCTTTTGAGAGCTTCTTCCGGCCCTTCTTGCATTATTTTGGAGAGCTCGTAGCCCAGAATCTCGTCCGCTTTTTTAAGAATCTGTTTTGCAGGCTCAAATGTGTCAGACAAAACTTTGCCCATTCCAACATACTGAGCGCCTTGCCCGGGAAATAAAAGAATTGTTTTCATGGAGGGTAACATAGAATTTTACGTTTATGCTCGCTGGCTTTGTGGAATTTTTCTATTATGGCCTTGTCCTGTTCGCTCGCTTGGCCGGTAAACAGGAATTCATCTATGCTTTTATAGGATATGCCCATTTCGCTTTCGTCGGTTTGGCCGTCAAAAAGACCGGCAGAAGGAGCTTTTCCTATTATGAAATCGGGAGCGTTTAAAAAGCGCAAAAATTCGTAAATTTCGGTTACGGTGAGGTCTGATATAGGGTTGAAGTCAAAGGCTCCGTCTCCCCATTTTGTGAAATAACCCATGTAGCCTTCGCTTCTGTTGCCGGTGCCAGCTACCAGGCGATTTTCGTTTGCGGCTATCGCGTAAAGCGTTGCCATGCGCAAACGCGGCGCTATATTTATATTGTCCACTTTTGCGGATTTTACAAATTCATTTTTCACATTGGATAAATCTACTACGCGCGTTTCTATGTTGAATTGATTTGCCAGTGTTTCGGCATCTGTTTTGTCTATTTCGTAATTGCGTTTTGAACCGCAGGGCATAATTATGCCAATCGTGTTTTCGCACGCTTTTTTGCAGAGAATGCCTACCAGCGTACAGTCTTTGCCGCCGCTGTTGCCGTAAACTATGCCGCCCGCGCCTGCAGACTGCAAAATGCTTTGGATAAATTCAACCCTTTTCTCCGTTTCAAGAGCGTAGTTTCTCATAACCGGTACCTCGAATGCTTTTATACGTCGCTATGATAATGCAAGTGAACGGAATGGCCAGCACAAAGCCCAGAAATCCGAGCAGCTTTCCCCAAACAGATAAAGACAGCAGGATTAAAATAGGAGAAAGGCCAAGCGCACCGCCCATTACCTTGGGAACTATCACCATGTCTTGCAAAATCTGAACGCCAACGTAAATCGCGGTTATTATCAAAATGACCTGCCAAAAAACTATACCGGTTTCCAAAGAATAAATCAACCCAAAGAATAGCGCAATCGGAATGCTTATTATCTGCAAATACGGGACCATGTTAAGCGCACCTATAAACAGCCCGAACGGAAGCCCCATGGGCAAACCCATTATGCTGAACGCCGTTGCAAAGAGCACTCCGACTGCGACAGCCACGCCGGTTTGCGCTCTGAAATACCTGCTCATTATGCTATCGAATGAGCGGAAAAAACGCAGAACTCTTTTTGAATATGCTCCTGGAATTTGAGCGGCCAGACTTCTTTTCATGTTCTC
>Ga0209755_10003624_pt1 | contig 19131 bp, 17 predicted proteins | sample TergutCo191P1_FD_187301 | JGI IMG/M metagenome (GOLD analysis project Ga0209755, IMG submission 187301) | Cornitermes sp. P1 segment gut microbial communities from Petit-Saut dam, French Guiana - Co191P1 (SPAdes) (version 2) | ecosystem: Host-associated > Arthropoda: Insects > Digestive system...
TTTTGTTGTATTGTGTGCAATGTATTGTGTTTGTTAGTTATAAATGTGACACAGTATTGACTAGTACGATACTAGATTTAATAAACTTTATTAGTTATGTTTTTATCTATTTATTCAGTTGGCGGTTAAAACAGTTGGTCTGACTTTTTCACTAAATTTTCATGCGTTTGACGTGACTGATGACCTAGTGCCTAATTTTCCGGGAATTTAGGAATTTAGTGTTAATTTTATGGTTTTATGTGCTATCAGGAGCATTTAGAGAGGGAGGTTTTACATAATGTTTAAACAATTTGCATCCTAAAATAAGCGGGACATAAAATGATAAGTCGAAACTGCCAAAAAACATTGCATATTAGTCGATGCTTACAGCTGGCGATTTTACTTGAAGTTAGTGCTAATAAGCCAGGTAACGTAAATTTTACCTCCAATTTTAAAGATACACATATAGAACATTTTTTAGCCTCTGCCATAGCAGCTGGGCCAGTTTTTCAAAAAGCTGCCAGTAGAGGTATTCAAATTGCAGAGGGTAAACGTACAATTGATAAATCAGGTTTAGGGGAGCTCATTGAGCTGTGCATAAAAGATGTTATGGATTGGCAGCGTGGGGGTAACACCATTTTAGGTACCATTATGCTGCTTATACCAATAAGCATCGCGGCAGGCATGACGCCTATAAATGAAGAAAACAGAATAGATTTTAAAATTTTACGCAAAAACATTAACAATATCATTTACGCCTCAACAGCTACAGACTCAGTGCACCTCTATGAGGCTATTGATCTTGCGAAACCAAACGGGTTAAACCAAGCCCCTGACCTAAACGTTAATGATCCCACATCAAAACAACGCTTAATAACGGAAAATGTTACTCTTCATCAAGTATTTAACATAGCCAAAAACTATGATGACATATGCAAAGAATGGATAGATAATTATCCTATAACTTTTGATGAGGCATATCCTTATCTTAGAGAGCATTTAACAAGAGAGGATCAAAACAGTGTAATTGTAAATGTTTTTTTAAAAATTCTAGCTCAACATCCAGACACTTTTATAGCTCGAAAAGCAGGTATAGAAAAAGCTCAAAATATTTCCATTGAAGCAAAAAAAATATTAGAAATAGGCGGCGCCACAACAACCGCAGGCAAAAAAGCTATAGCAGAATTTGACCATAATTTACGTAAAACAGGAAATAATCACAACCCGGGAACTACAGCAGACCTCATCGCCACAGCACTAGCACTCTGCACACTAGACGGTTACAGACCATAAACAAATACGTGCTACAGAGATCAGATAGACTTTTTCACTCTAAAACTAAATTATGACAAACCTGCTTAAGGCGATTACGCTTTGCAATTTAACAACATCAAACATGATTTCACAACGCATAGATACGTCACGGGGCTATGTTCATAGGCTCTAAAAACGTTTTTCAGCCTAATATTTACGGTTAAACATGCTTAAGAAAGAAAAAAGTGCTGTTTAAAACAGCGGTTACATGCCTTGTTTGAGGCGTCGGTATGTTGAGTAATCAACGAATTCTGTGAAGGGGTTTTCTGCTAAGAATTTTATGTTGACTTTTTGTCGAGCTCTTTTTTCTATGATTTGGTTTGTTACACGCAGTATGTATGCATCGCTTCCGGCGCCTGAACCATAGCTGGTTACTAATATTTGGTCATTGGGTTTTGCTATATCAAGAATTGCGGCTAACCCAACTAGTGAGGCTCCAGAGTATGTGTTACCAAATTTTGGCATTTGGATTGCGGGCAGAAATTGTTCTTCTTTGAAGCCTAAATCTTTAGCTATACGTACGGGGAAAGTAGGGTTTGGTTGGTGGGGAACAAAATATGCAAAGTCACTGGGTTTCATGTTACTTTTTTCCATCATTTTGCTAGCGGCGTTTCGTACATGTTTGTTATATGCGGGGTCACCTGTGAATCGGCCACCGTGCATGGGATAGTGTTCACCATCGCGTCGCCAAAAGTCAGGTGTATCAGAGGTGCAGCTGTACCAGACTTCAACTTCGGCGATAACGTCTTTTTTGCCAAAAAGATAAGCTGCGCCACCATAGCCTACAAACGCGTCAAGTTCACCACCGGGGCATCCACGGGGAGCGGCTTGAGAATTATCAGAACCAATAACCATGGCATAATTAACGTTTGAGCGTGGATAACTTACAAGTGCACAAGCGTCTTTAAACATGCCAGAGGCTGCTTTGCAGGCAAATTCTGTGTCTATAGCGTCAACAGCTTGTAAATCACCATCGGATTCACCTAATTGTAACACTTGAGCTACTTTAGCTGCAATTGGTTTAACAGCATACGGGTTAGATTCCGAACCTACATAAATTTTACCTACTAAACGGCTGTCAAGTCCTGAGTGGATAAGGGCAAGTTTTCCTGCTTCAACAGCAGCGGTTACAGAATCCTCGTCTATGAAGGGAACAGCACGTTCGATACTTCCGTCTTTTATACGAAACCGTGAAATATAAACGCCATAGCCTACAATACCCGGTAACTCGTAATCCTGAGTTGGTTGAATAATTTTGTATTCTTGATAGGGATAATACTGGTCAGCAAAAGTGAAAGCCAAAGATATTGTTGGCACAACGTCACTTTTACCTACAGAGCAACGACGCCTAAACCGTGGAATAACTTCGCGACCCTCCAAAAGAGCAGGGTCGAAATTATCTTTTAACAATTGATCAGTTATACGGGCAGGTACACGAATTTTACCGTTATGAAAACTAACTATACCGTAAATAAACCGGTCAAGCTTTCGAAACTTGTTAGTTGGCTCATCAATTAACACGCAACACTCCAATGTGCCTTTCTCGTAAAACAAGTCAATGTTATCCATTTTACCATAGCTTTCTCGGCCGCAGTCACCACAGTAATCACGAGTTTCAAAATATTCTTTGCCACAAGTCTTGCAACGGATAGCACGTAATCGGTCGCCAAGATAAGATACACGACGCTCTATTGGTTCACTACTCAATTTTTAATCTCTCCCTAAAATGTTTACATACGCCTTAGTGCCAAACCCTTCAAATTCTAACATTCCACCGTATTTAGGAGCAGCACCGTTAAGGCTTACCTGACGTTGCTCTGCTTTACCGGTTAATTGACAGAAGAGCTCATAGATTTGAGCGCCACCTGCAGCGCCAAGAGGATTGCCATCGGCTTTTAAGCCGCCATTCATATTTACATATAATTCTTTACCGTCAACTACATAGCAGCCCTTATCATGAGGATAAGACTCATCAATGCTTTTCCATGCAGACCCTGCAGTACAATAACCCAAGTCTTCAAGAGAAACCATCTCCATCATTGTAGACTGATCATAAATCTCCCAAAGTCTAATATCCCAAACATTTAAACCACTATCATTTAGAGCGCCTTGCATAGCAAGTTGTCCTGCAACAAAATGGTTTAACTCAGATCTAGCAGTATAATTAAGATAGTCCGTTGCAGAACCGTAACCATAAATATACACAGGAGTCACACCAAGTTTTTTAGCAACAGACTCATTTGTAAGAATTAAAGCTGTAGCACCATCTGATATCGGCGCGTAATCAAATAAGCCTAAAGATCTATTAGCAGCTTTACGGGGACCTAACACGGTATCTAAACTAATTTTACGCTGAAACTGGGCATAAGGATTCTTGGCACCATTAGCATGATTCTTCACAGCCACCTGAGCTAAAGCACAATACAACCTCTCAAGATCCTCTCCAGCTATGCCGTGTTTTTTAATGTACTCACGTAATAAAAGCTCATGATTAGCCTCAGGAGTACCTCCGGCATAGTAACTCCATGGATCCTCAAGTAACATGAGGTCATCACGAATTTTATCCCAACGGTCCGTCATCTTTTCAATGCCGCCAACAAGAGCAGTACTATAAACGCCTGCCTCTATAGCATGACACGCAGTTTTAAGAGCAGCACTAAAAGAACGCGTAACCTCCATAGGTACATGAAGCTCAGTTAACTCAGAGAGAAAACCCTCCTCTAAACCAAGCTTGTTAGTAACAGGCAAAAAATAATCAGACATATAACAAGTATCTAGCTCTTTTCGTTCTAGATTACACTCATTTGACGCTGCAAGCCAAGCTTCCTCTATTAACTTTTCAGGCTTTTTACCATAATGCTCGCCAAATTTTGTTCGGCCAACAGCAACAATTACAGGACGATTATTCTCCATATGTATATTACCTTGCGCATTTCAATACAAACTTTTTAAAAGGCTATAAATGTTTGTTTATCTAATCGTTCAAATCAAAAAAAGTAATAAACCCGTTAAGCATGGCTGTAATTAGCTACCTCAGTTGTTATAATTTTTTCACGTAAGAACTCAACAAGTTTGTGCAATTTTGGACTTAACTTTACGGGATAAGTTTCAGCGTTAGTAATAGTCTGGTATTTCTCAGAAAGCTTAGAAGAATTTTCAGAGGCAAACGTTCTTATCTGATTTAACGATGGAAAAGAGTAGACCAGTTCACCCTTAGACATTACATTTACAAGTAAAGACTCAATTTCAGTAACATTTTCTGTCATTGTTATTTTCTTTTCAGAAGAGAGGGCAATAACATCTTGCACATAATTTCCTTTAGAATCTTTGCAGCGGTACACCTGCTTACGACCGGGCAGGGTAAACTTGTCAGGGCTTAACTTCATAACGGGCACATATGCTCCAGAGGCTGATAGGGTTTCACAGGGCTTATAGATAATATCAAGATATGGTCTATCAGAGGAAGTGCCCATTTTAGTGCCCACACCAAAAGAGTCAATAGGTGCACCTTTACTAATCAGCTCAGAAATACGAAACTCGTCTAAATCTCCGCTGACAAAAATTTTAACATACTCTAAACCGTTCGCATCTAGAATTTGTCGTATTTTTTTGCTATTGGCAGTTAAATCACCACTGTCTAACCGTACGCCGCTTAACTGTAACCCTTTAGTCTCAAGCTCTTTAGCTACAATAACAGCTTTTTCTAACCCTGAGAGATCATCATATGTATCAATAAGCAAAGTAGTTTTTTCAGGAAAAGTTTTAGTAAAAGCACGAAACGCATCAATTTCGCGGGGATATGTCATAATAAAAGAATGCGCCATAGTTCCAAATACAGGAATATCGTAAATCATACCGGCTAAAACATTAGAGGTTCCCCGACAACCCGCTATGTAACTGCTTCTTGCCACTTTCATACCGGCGTCAACACCATGTTCTCGCCGCAGACCAAACTCGATAACAGTTCGACCCTGCGCGGCATGTATAACACGACTAGCTTTAGTTGACATTGTAGTTTGAAGGTTAACTGTATTTAGAAGAAATGTTTCAACAATTTGTGCCTCTATAATAGGAGCAGTTATACGCACAAGGGGCTCATTTGGAAAAACTATAGTACCCTCAGGAACAGCCCATACATCACCTGTAAATTTGAAGTCTCGAAGATAATCAAGAAAAGACTTAGCAAACCCTTGCTGTTTAAGATAAGCAAGATGTCGCTCAGTAAATTTGATGCTCTGCAAATACAAAAGAATCTGCTCTAAGCCGGTAAATAATAAATAAGAACGATTTTCAGGCAGACGTCTAACAAATAAATCAAAAGTGGCAGGCGCAAAATTTTTGTTACCAAAATACGCCGCACACATGGTTAACTCATAAAAGTCAGTAAATAAACTTAGATCCTCTTCGTTGTAAGCACCAAGAAAACGGTTCATACTCATTTAAAAAAAGGTTTATGATTTAATTCTTTCTGCCAAGCACCATTTATAATGTACATAACAGTCTAATCAAACAAATGTTACATGCTTTGTTTTGAAGCTTTATATACGTCAACACTAATGATTTAGTGAGTAACATGGCTGAAGTTTGTTCAACGTGCGGGCTTCCAAAAGACTTATGCGTTTGCGGAGAAATTGAAAAAGAACAGCAGAGAATTCGCATAAGACTGGAAACGCGAAAATTTGGTAGACCAACTACAATTATTGATGGTCTTGATGATAAGAATTCGAATCTGCAAAGTATTGCACAAAAATTGAAAGGTTTCTGCGCATGCGGTGGAACACATAAAAACGGGCAAGTCATGCTCCAAGGAGACCACCGAGATAAAGTACGCGAATTCTTAATAAAATCAGGTTATCCACAAGAAAACATTGAGCTTCAATAACAACAATAATTTCCTTCCTTTATTACAATACTAGTAGGGGTAACATATAAAATGGGCATACGAAAAGTTTTCAAAAATGTAAAACATAGGAAACCTACACAAATTTTTTGTCCAAGATGTGCCAGCCCAAAAATTCACCTCTTCACCGGTCTTGACATATGGTTAACTCCAAGATCTTATCTTTGTGACGACTGCGGATATAGAGGAGTAATTGTAATGGAACTTGAAAAAGAAAAAGAAAAACAAATTAACGAACAGAAAGAAGAAAAAGAAAAAGATGATTAACTTTTTTAGTCTGGTAGTTCAAGATTTAATTGTTTTTTGAGGGTTTTGTATCGGTTGCGGACGGTGACTTCGGTTACGCCTGCGGCTTCTGCTATGTCTTTTTGGGTTTTCTTTTCGCTACTCTGTAAGCATGCGATATAGAGGGCGGCGGCGGCAAGTCCCATGGGGTCTTTGCCAGCTGCAGCGCGTTTACGTCTTGCTTCTCTTAGAATGTTTATAGCTGAACCTTGAGTTTTTCCCGAGATGCCGGTTTTTTCTGCAATTTTTGACACATAAGTTAGTGGATCAGCTATGGGCATGTGTACTTCGAGTTCGCGTAAGAGTAATCTATAGCAGCGTGCGACGTCTTTTTTGTCAACAAGGCTTGCCTCAGCGATTTCTCGCAGGGTACGGGGTGTTCCGCTTCCACGGCAAGCAGCGTATAGAGCTGCAGCAGCAATGGCCGCTATGGATCTGCCTCGCACTAAGCCTTTGTCTAGAGCTTTTCTGTAGATAACGGCTGCTTTTTCTTTAATTGGCGGGGGAATGTAAACTTTGTCGGATAAACGGTCTAATTCAGCCATTGCCTGTGCAAGGTTTCTGTCAATGGATGAGTGGACACGGCTTCGAATTTGCCATTTTCTAAGTCGCCACATTTGTAGCCTTGTAGATAGGGGGAGTTTTCTTCCGAAAGCATCGCGGTCTACTTGGCTGATAGCAGTGGATAAGCCTTTATCGTGAACTGAGTAAGATGTTGGAACACCAACACGGCTTCTGGAAGCTTTTTCTTCTTGAGTGAACGCACGCCATTCTGGACCTTTGTCCATCATTTGTTCATATATAACTAGCCCGCAGCCTCCACAGATGGTTTCACCTGTGTCGTAGTCGTGAACTAGATTGTCGCTTCCACATTCAGGACATTTATCAGCTAATCGCTGTGCGGGTTTGGGTGTTTCATTTTTACTCAATTTTCTTTACTCCTTAATGTTTATGTGTGAACCGTTACTGTTGGTCGTTTGCGCTGAACAAAACTGTACATATGGTCTACACAAAAACTTTTTAACATCTCCAATATAAAAATATTGTGTTATTATTAAACTTATCGGACACATAACTCAACGTCTTTTACCAAAAAATTGCATCACCTCTAAGCAGAAGAACCGCAAAACCACAAATGTTTCCATGGAAGACTACACCATCATCTGCGCCAATGTGGAAGAACCACGAAAACATGAAATATTTTCATGAAAACGCCACTACGAAACAAACAAACATGATAAAAACAACAACCACACGCTAATCACAGAAATTTTTTAATAGCAAAACAACTATTAAAATTTGCAACAAAACAACACATAATTATGCTATAACTAACATTGTTTTAAATATATTAAACATGTTTTTTATGTTTTTTAAAATGGCGCCATAACACCAGTACCAGTAGGGCAAGACCAAACAAAAACAGGCTTATCACTGCCATCATTAACCAGTAAGAGGTACCAACGGTTACTGTATATGTTACAGACTTGTCACTCCAAGTGCCGTCTTCACATTGAACTTTAACCTCAACAACGTATTTACCGGCAGTGTTCCAAAAATGAGAAACCTCAACGGGCACACCTGCAGCCGTATAGTCTGTTACTGTTTGCGCTGTATCATCACCCCAATCAAAAAAGTAGCGTACATTGTGATCAAAAGAGTCAACTGAGTACACAGAAAAAACAGCGACGTCCTCAACGCCAACAGATTGAGAACCATTAACATGAGGATAAGCAACCATATGAGAGCTTTGGAAATTTTTTAGATGAATATTGCCATTGCCATACACCGCTAAAGTACTATGCAGACCCTGAGCATTAGGCGCATCTTGGGTAAATGTGTTATTTTCACCATCCCAAACAGGCCAAATAGCTGTAAACCCCTCATTTCCTTGAAGAGAGCTAACACCAAAAAAAGGACACCCCCACTGCATACTACAAGCCCAATCAAGAGCCTCATTTACAGACACATCAAAATTAAACGCCATATAAGAAAAAAAAATAACCCATTGATACCAAGGCTGCCAATTACCATTATAAGCAATATACTGGTCTAAAGCAGCAGAACCATAGGGGAAACCTATGTAACACTGTGGAAAAGCATCCGGACGATTATAACCGTCATCACTCATAAGAGAAGAAACACCTCCATCAGGCACATACCCGACTATTCGATGCGTAAAAGCAAAAGGCATTCCCATAGGATATCCCGAAGGCGAAGTGCCCTGTCCAAAAAGTTTAATGTTAGCAGAAAGACACGTGTTAATTAACGCAAAATGAACCTTACCAACTGAAAAGGTTTCATAAATATCCACATCATACACTCCATGACTCCAGTCAACAGTATAATCAGAAGGCAAACCAACTAAAGTTCCCCAATCATCCTCAAACATGTAATGCAACTCATCATCAGGTATACCAAAATAAGAAGAGTCGGAAAGGGTTCCCAGATAACCACCTACACCATGGTCCCAATCAAAAACGGCCACATGGTCATAATAAGCGTTTAAACTTTGAGCTTGAGAAAGAATACTGCTTTTATTAGTCCATATGTTAGAAAAGCCAGCATACCCATTAGCAGCGATAAGGCAATTAGACGTAAGGAAACGGGCAACAGACTCTTGATAACTGATTTCAGAATCAGTTTTACGCCAGCTGTAACTATCATGTAAATCATTAGAGGCGCCGCTACTTCTAGAGCCCCAAACAACTCCACTCCCAGTAGGTGATAGCGCATTAACGGATCCAACTATAGGCAAAAAAGCAGCAAACACGATAAGCAAACAGAACAGTAAACTAAACAGTTTCTTTTTAATAAAAAACCTTCTAAAAGAAGAACACCATTCACACATTCTTTCTCGCATATATAATCCAATCATAAACACGCCACCCACGCCAACAGCAATGAGCAAGGCAGCAAAATATCCAGTTGCACCTGTAGCAGATAAAACGCTATCGTTGCCAAAAAAGTTTACATCCGACAAATTATTAATGTTAACAATGTTTGTATTTACTGTAGCATCATTTTCAAGAAAGCAGAAGGTTTTATCAATACCATTATTGAGTGTCCAAGTGTCAGTAAAAGAGACTATCGCACCGTCCTTAAAACCTAAGGCTACAAACATAGCGTCCGGACCTACAACATCAGTCTCAACAGTGGAATACCACATAAAATTAGTTACCCGGTTATTATCATAAACAGATACGTCAAGCACTGCGTTTTCAAAGGACTTTGTATAATTTTTATTAGCAACCACACCATTAAGGGTTGACTCTAAATTTCCAAAAAAAGGTTGAGACAAATATTGCTCATACTGACCAAGAAAACTTTGAGCATATCCAACAACATTAGCAGCATTGTCCTCAATTGTTGACTTAAATAGAGGTGTTCCTTCATTTTCAAACACATACATATTTTGCAAATTGCCATTTACAAATGTGAAAACCAGCCGAATTTTACTATCTTTAGACGTAAGAGAGAAAAACACAGACTCATAGACAGCATTACCAAGAGAAGGCTCAGACAAACTGTTTTCTTCAACTTCAATATTATACGTGGATAAATCAAGACCAAAAAAGTCATGTAACACACTTAAACCCATCTCAGATGCAGACAACTTTTTCGCGTAAACTGTAGATGGAGTTAACACACAAAAAACAGAACTAAAAAGAACGGCAAAGAGAAATATCAACATAATTTTTTGATGATTTTTTGCCATCAGCTTACTCTCCAAACACTGTAAAACAGGTTTTTTAAGTATAATATTTGGTAAACTTTCATGCAAATGCTATGAAGAGTAACAATGCAAATATGGCTCCACATATATTCACGCTCTATAATAGAGAGCACACCCACAAATAAACTCTACATTCTACAATCTCTAAAGGTTACAGCAACACTACAGGTTCTGGGTTTTTGTTTGATCTTTGGTAACTTGGAGAAGGTGCAGGATTTCTTTGCGGGCCTCACTAATTGTTAAAGGTAAATCGTCGGGAATTGGTAAGCCGTCTTCTTTCTTTAAAACTTCAAATAGGTGTGCTATGCGGGGAGAGCGTAAGTTTACGTTTCGAATTAATTCAGTATTTGAAAAGCTTGTTTGTGGCGTGCCCTCAGAGACTATTTTACCTTTATTTAAGATATATAGTTTGTTTGCAAATAGTGGAACGATGTCTACATCATGCGTAGCTAGTACCAGTGAAATGCCTTTTTCTTTGTTGAGTTGAAGTAGTAGATGTAAAATGTCGCTAGTGGCTATGGGATCAAGGCTGGATGTAGGTTCATCCATAATGATAACTTCGGGTTGCATAGCAAGAACTCCTGCGAGGGCAACTCGTTTTTTTTGTCCACCACTGAGAAAATGTGGAGGTTTATTTGCGTATTCAGTCATGCCAACAGTTTTTAGTGCGTCATCTACTATTTTTTTGACGGTTTCAATTGGGTAACCAAGGTTTAAAGGTCCAAAGGCTACGTCTTGTTTTACGGTGGGAGCAAAAAGTTGATCATTAGGGTCTTGGAAGACAAAGCCGACTCTTTTTCGCAGGTTTAGTAAAGATTTAGAGTCGTATTTTAAGGGTTTATCTTCAAAGTATATGTTACCTGATGTGGGTTTTAGAATTCCGTTAAAGTGATTAAGTAGAGTGGTTTTTCCTGATCCGTTAGTGCCTAATAGTGCAATTCGTTCGCCTTTATCAAATGTTAGGGATATAGCATTTAGGGCTAATGTACCATCTGAGTACTGATGTGTAAGGTTCTCTACTCTAAATAGCATATTATATGACTCCAATGTTCAAAGTTAAAAAGATTACAGCAACTATGAGTATATCAAACAATATGATAGCTGCTATCATTGTTTTTTTGGGTTTTGGAAACTCTTCTAGGGCATAAATGTTTCCATCGTATCCTCTTGCGTTCATAGCAACAAAAGTGCGTTCGCCCTGTTCAAGGGTTCTTATGAAAAGGTTGCCAGCTAGTAGGGATACTTCGCGGATTTTTTTCATCCAGCCAGTTCCGCCGAGGCGTAGTTTTTGGGCGGTTGTCATAGTGTGTGAGATTTCCATAAACATAAAGATGTATCTGTAAATTAGTATGGCTAGTTCTACTAGTACTGTTGGAACGTGTACTCGTCTAAGGAGGAGACTAAGATCTGTTATAGAGGTTGTCAATACTAGGAAGAATAGACATGAAAGGGAGCCCATGACGCTAAAGAAAATGTTTAGGGCCATTGAAATTCCGCTTTTGTGTATAGTCCAAATGGTCCAAGGTAAAGTGATTTGTGTTAGGGGTTCGCCTACACCGAAAAATAGAGCTATGAAAATGCAGCTAAGAATAATCATAAATGTTGGGTAGATAAACATGTTCAAATAGAGATGCGGTTTGACTTTAGCTAGACCTAAAGTTAAAGTGGTGCATATAATAAATAGTATTATAGGCACTATGAATGCTCGTGCGGAAAGTGCAGAAACGCACAAGATAAGCGCTGAGAGTGCGAAAAAAGTTTTTGTTACAGGACTGTTTTCTGCTAACGCGTTTGTGTAGGCTGATCGGTCTACTTCTACATAGAGGTCCGAATGGCTCAAATGGTGTTTCCATCCATGTTATCAATTGCCCTTTGCTTTTATATACCCTACAAGATACGCGAGTATAATAGCACCTATGGCTACCTGGAGGGAGAATATTACTTTCTCGCCTAACTCGCCGGGTTGGAATCCCAGTGGATCAATCCAAGGTGTGTATCCGCCTTCTTCAATAGCCGCAGGTCCTTGACCATCTGTGCCACTAAACTCAGCATTTGGGTGAATTGCAAACGGCACTATAAAGATAACTATTACAATTGCAAGTAATACCAAGTATTTTAAGTCAAATTTCGGTTTATAAGTAACACCTTTACTTGGTGAGGTTTTTCTTGATTTTTTGCCTTTTTTGGAGCCAAAAAAGTAGCCTATAACTGCAGCGCCTAATCCGGCTTGAACACTGAAAAGCAAAATTTCAGTTTCATTTGGCAGTGTGATAAGTTCCTCACATAAAGGAGTATAGCCTAGAGCAACAACGTAGCCTACAAATACTATGGGTAGTATAACGGCTAAAGCAAGATATGGGAGGTATTTCATTGTGTTGTCTCCTCTTTTTTTGTGTTTGAGAAGGGACTTTTGAAGACATTTAGTAAAGTAAGGAGATCGTTTTTGTATGTTGCTAGAAAGCTAAAGATTATAACTGCGAAAAGACCTTCAGCTATAGCTAAGGGAATCTGTGATACTGCATATATGCCAAAGAAGTATGTAAATGACGCAAATATGCCTCCTTCTAAGGGAACAGCAAGAGCTAGTTGCATAGCTGTTACAATGTATGTTACTAAATCGCTAATGGCAACAGCAGCAAAGACGCCTATAGAAGCGCGAAATGTTGATTTTTTGATTAAACGATATGATGCATCCTCATCTAGTGAGAGTTGAGCACGTTTAGGGTCATGGAATCTTGTTCGTTTGAATAGCAACCATACTGCGTAACCTACAGCAGGTCCAACTATGCCCATGGAGAATAAATTTGCGCCTAGTGTAGTTAATCCGCCATGTGCCAATAGTAGGGCTTGGAACACTAAAACTATAGAGGAGAGGACACATGCTATTCCAGGTCCAAAAAATATTGCAGCAAATCCTGAGCCAGTTGGATGTGAACTACTACCAGTTACAGCAGAGGGTAGTTTGAGGGCAGAAATTACAAATATGAACGCGCCCATCAGTGCTAGAAGTGGTTTAGCTTCAGGTATTTTTTTTACAATTTTTGTTAGTCTATAGACACCGTATGCTAGTATAGGCAGTGATATGGCAAACCATATCAGACACCATTCAAGAGGCAAATAACCTTCCATTATGTGCATGTAATTATTTTTCTCCTTGCTGGATAATTAGCCAATAAGCATATAAAGGTTCGTTTAACTGTAGTTAACTAAGGGTTGAATAAGAAATATGCAGAAACAAACACAAGACATTTTACTACGAGATAAAGGAGAATTTACAAAATTTCAAATTTTACTAGAAGTTATGAGGAATCAGCCACATGTCAAACAAAAAGACATAAGCGACACCATAGGGATTACAATTCAAGCCATATCAAAATATTTTAAAAAATTATCCAAAGAAGGCCTTCTTGAAGCGGGAAGTGAACGAGCAGACTACCGTTTAACACCAAAGGGTATAACAAAACTTCGTGATGAACTAAACAATCTTGACACATACGTAAGAACTATTAAAAACGAGCTAAAAATTGATCACGCCTGGATAGCCATAGCAACCCTCCCCGTGAAAACAGGTGAACCTGTGGGGCTTATAACTAAAGGCGGCATATTTTACGCTATATCTGTAAATGACCCAAATGTTGAAGCATCCGGCATTGCAGCCAATGACGCGCACCCAGGAGAAGACATAGGCTTAAAAGACTTAAAAGGCAAAGTAAAGTTAAAACAAGGAAAAATTTTAATCATCAAATTACCTAGCATTCGCAAAGGCGGCTCAAGAACAGCAGATATGGAAAAAATTAGAACATTAATTAAAGAGTTTAAGCCTGATCGCATTGGAGTTATGGGCGCTGTTGGCAGAGCAGTAATTAACAAATTAAATGTTAAAGCAGATATAGAATTTGGCATCAGCCATTCTAGCGTTATTGCTGCCTCAAGAGGTCTAAACGTCTTAGTATTAGTAGTTGGCCGTATGGTAAACAAGATGATACAGGAAATTGACGCTCAAAACATGCGTTTTGCCAATGACATAATATACGAAGTAAAAGACGCTAAAAACACATAATAAAAGAAGACTTTGATATGAGCATAGAAGGCACTGAAGCATACATTCTTGCAGGTCAAATGGATAAAGAGTTAAAGGAAAAAACGATCATCAACTATGAAGTGCAAAACAGTCAACAATTACAGCAAAAAGGCTTCATAAGCACAAACACTGTCCTAGACAATCTAATTGGCCGCAGAATCTTATCTGTTACCTCACGAGGTAACACCATTTTAACTAAACTTTGTAGCAACTGGAACATAGTTTTAGCACCTGAATACGGCGGCAACATTTTACTGCACAAACCACAAACAAAGCCTTCAAAATTTCACCTCAAATTAGACTTACACAACGCCATTTTAACAGTCAACTTGGCAGGCATAGGCTGCATACAGGCAGTTGAGGACAGTTTACTAAGAACCAATTATCTATACAATAGAGATTTCAGTCAAATACTTAACCCCCTTGAGACAAACTTTACCTATGAACGCTTTACAGAAAAACTGGACAACAAAAAACAAAACATAAAAGCGGCCCTAGTTGGTAAAACCGCAGCCATCGTAGGGGTATCTAACAGTGCTTTCCAAGACATAACATACCGCGCTAAAATTAATCCCAAACGCAACACAGCAACACTTACACCAGAAGAAAAAAGGAACCTCTATACAGCAGTCATACAACTAATTAAAGAGCGAATAGAAGCAGGTGGAAAAAACCAGTTTATAGATTTGTATGGCAACTCTGGGCAATACATACCAAAAATGGGGTCAAATCAAAAAAACCAAATGTGCCCTACATGCAAAAACAAGATAGAAAAAATCAGCCATGGCGGCGGACAAGTATACATTTGTCCAACCTGCCAAAAATAACAGACACGGAAAAACTTTTACACTACTAAAAAGGTTTTAGTATTTTCAAGGTTTTAACTCTGAAATCCCAAAAACCGGTTTTTAACGCGTTTACTAAAATCAGCAAATTTTGAAGATGGGTTTACATTTTTTGTTCTTTGTTCATCACTGCAAAAAGCAGGATGTGACTGAATGTGTGCTTGTTCCATAAAGTTTTCCTGTGAATTAATCATCAAGCCGGTTGAAGAACAACGTAGATATCGCCCATCTGAAAGTTGTTCCCAGGCCTTAACATTATCTTTAAGCATAGTTTCCAGCATTTCGCAGATTCTTTGTTTTAATTCTGCATCTAGAATAGGGCAAACAACCTCAATACGTCGTTCAGTGTTTCTTGTCATTAAATCAGCAGAGGAAATGTAGAGTTTTGTATCAGTGCCTGTTCCGAAACAGCAAAGTCTAGAATGTTCTAAAAACCTGCCAACAATACTTATAACGGTAATATTTTCCGTGTACCCTGGAAGTTTAGGAATTAAACAGCAAATGCCTCGTATGATTAGAGATATTTTTACGCCAATCTGAGAGGCTTCGATTAATTTTATTATAACATCTTTATCAGTGAGGGAATTGCATTTAATAATAATTCTACCATTTTCGCCAGCTTTTACTTTTCGGCATTCTTCTTTGATGCCTTGAATAAGATTTTGTTTATAGTAATTGGGTGCTATCCAAAGATGTTTATATTCGCCATTTAGATTGCCCAGTAAAAGATTGTGAAAAAACAAAGCTACGTCCTTTCCAATCTCTTGGTTGGCCGTTAACAGGGACAGGTCTGTGTATAACTTTACCGTTTTTTCATTATAGTTACCCGTGCCAATTTGGGTTATATAACATATTTTTCCAGATTCTTTTTTGGTAATTAGACAAACTTTTGTATGTACTTTATAACCGGTAGGTCCATAAATCACGCGGCAACCAGCTTCATCGAAACGTTTTGACCACTCTATATTATTTGCTTCATCGAACCTAGCACGCAGTTCCATTAATACAATAACTTCTTTGCCATTTTCAGCAGCACGAATTAACGATTCAGCAAGTTTAGATTGAGAGTCAAGTCTGTAAAGGGTTATTTTTATAGATAAAACTGTTTGGTCTTCGGCTGCTTGTCGGATCATTTCCAAAAACTGTGAAAAACTCTCGTAAGGGTAAGAAAAAAGTAAATCTTTCTTTTGGACATATCTTATAATATTTATTTTCTTATCAAAATGCTCAGGCGTAGCGTATACGGGTCTTGTAAGTTTTTTTCGTATTTCAGGTGTTAATTTTTCCTCCAATTTAGAACAATATGTAAGATCAAGCGGTGTAGAGGATGAAAATATCTGTGTTTCTTTTAAATTTAGTTTTTCACAGAAAAAAGCGATAAACTTTTTACTTGTTGTAAACTGGAGTTCTAAACGAACAGGGGTAAGGCGGTGACGTTTTTTTAAAATTTTCTGCATAAATTGGCGATAATCTAAAGCCTCATCCACGTCTCGTTCTTCTGTGTTTATATCTGCATTTCGGGTGACAGCTAGAATTGTTTTACCATGTACTTTATATGGTTCAAACGCAACATGTAAATAATAATAAACAATATCCTCAAGTAATAAAAAACTAGTATTATTTTCAAGAAATATGACTCTTTCCAAAGTTGTAGGTATTGCTATTAACCCAAATAACGTATGGTTTTTATGTTCAAGAGTTACGGCTACGTGTAATTGTTTGTTATTAATGTGAGGAAAAGGATGGCGATTGTCAATTATTTGTGGCGATAATACGGGCAGTATTTCTCTTAGGAAATATTTTTCTATTTTTTTATGCTCCGAAGGCGTTAGATCACACATTTTCAGGTGGTTAACGCCATGTTGTTTAAGAACAGCAGAAACAGAGTTAAAATAACGATCTCTAAGCACATACAAAGATGCTGTTTGGTTAAACACCGCTTCTAATTGCTGCTTTATAGTCATGCCTGTTTTATTATCGAAATATTTGGGAGCAAAAAGTAGGTAATCGGTTAGACTACCAACTCTTATCATAAAGAACTCGTCAAGATTGTTACTAAATATCGATATGAATTTAAGCCGTTCTAATGCAGGGTTTGAGTTAAAGTTTGCTTCCTCTAAAACCCGCTCATTGAACTTTAACCATGAAAGCTCTCTGTTTTGCATACAGTGCCTAAAATCATGGTTATTTACTACTGCCTGCGGATTCATCATGTTTCTTTAGCACCCTATCTACTAGATAGCCTTCGCGTACACCGTATTCACTTACTGTTATGGTCTTGCATTCGAATTTTTTTATCGCAAAACGCAGGATAGCTAATCCAGGCAAAATAGTCATTAACCGCTCAGGAATAGTTTTGTATGTAGTATGGTAAATATCTTTTTTATTATCTATCAAAAGTTTGGTAATTTTCTTGATGTAGCGAGTTTCAATGCTTTTTTGTTCTGGGGGAAGATCAAAAACGCTGTGAGACAGTTTAAGTGCGGCTCGAAGTGTACCACCTATGCCTATCATTAAGGGATAATCTGCGTCTGTTTCCCAATTAATTTTTGAAAATTGGTTACGTATAGCCTCGGTAATCTGTTTCATTTCACTTTTTTTAGGTATTATTTCGCTCACATATTTAACGGCTAAATTCAAACAGCCAATGGGTAGGCTTACAAGATTTACAACCCTGTAATCTCTGAAGAGCACAATTTCAGTGCTTGCGCCTCCAATGTCAATCATTACACCGTTATCACAGTTTACATATTGAGAAGCCCCCGCAAATCCTAAGGCAGCCTCGGTCTCACCTTCAATGACATCAGGCATTAGCCCCGTTTCTTCAACGATAAGTTTTACGGCTTCGGCTCTGTTGGTAATGTTTCTAAGTGAAGCTGTAGCGACTAAATGGATATCAGGTAATTTAGTAAAGTTTAGCGCAATTTCTTTAAAGACTTTTAGAATTGCACAGGCTTTCTGGATACCGATTATGTCTAAAGTGTCGTTTGTAACATATTCAGCGAGTCCCACGATTTCTTTTTGATTGAGAATTTTATCAAATTTACCGTTTTCATAGCTGTAAATAGAAAGTCTTACAGAGTTAGATCCAAGATCAATTATTGCATATTTCATAAGTGTATATTTTCAATTTCACCATATAAATATGCTTTACATAGTATATATAGATAAACTAATATACATATTATATATAGTTTACAAAACTGTTTTTCCACACACTACCAATTAACGTGCAGACATACCAGCTCACAAAAGCAGAGAACTAGGTGGCGTGACAATATAGCTCATAGTGTTCCATCCGGCTGAAAGCTGGCAAAGAAAACATTTACACTATCAACATCATCATCAGTTTCGTATGAGGCGACCATTAGGGAGTGTTACTAAATAATTTTTATGCTTCATACACTGGCCGCTTATTTGGGTCATGCCTCAAAACAGTTTATACCCAAACCCATTTACTCATACGCAATCTCAAAAGAAGCACATACAACCCCCAAAGGTACAAAATAACAAAACTAACCACTTTACCCTGACCAATCACCTACAGCAATAACACGGTGGTGTCATAAAGTGTTTTAATGTGTTGATGTCCTAAGGTAGTGTGACTTTTTCAATTTTTCTACTATAAACCCTGCTTGATGGACTTTTCTAGGAGGAAAGCATAGTCTATAGTAGAATTCTACTATAAATAATTGTTTTGTATGAACGGTGATTTTTTAGTTTTTTAGCTTGTTTAAACCAACAAAAATAAACTACACCTGCATTGTTTAAAAACATATGTGAGAGTGTTAACTAAATAACGTTTTTTCGTTGAATGTTTCGTTGACCCAAAACTTCACATACAAAACCACAGTCAAATCAACCATTTGATGAGAACGAGAAACAACACAAGTTTTTCCATGAAAGCATCCAGTTAACTATTTGCCGTTGACATAGCCCGCCTTAACCAGTAAACCCAAAGCCTCCTCAAACGGAACCGACAAATCCCGCG
>Ga0209755_10003625_pt1 | contig 19131 bp, 9 predicted proteins | sample TergutCo191P1_FD_187301 | JGI IMG/M metagenome (GOLD analysis project Ga0209755, IMG submission 187301) | Cornitermes sp. P1 segment gut microbial communities from Petit-Saut dam, French Guiana - Co191P1 (SPAdes) (version 2) | ecosystem: Host-associated > Arthropoda: Insects > Digestive system >...
AGAGAGCCAGCTCCTTCACGAACAAGCGCGAAGCAGCCTGATTACATTTGCTCCCTAACTTGTCGAGATATAGACGAATGAGTGAGAGCGTGCAGCATGCGGGCAGTGCCCGTCACTCCACGCTGAAGGGTTAAACAGTCAAAGCAATAATAACAATTTTGAACATGCTTGGAAAAAGTTTTCAGTAACATTTCCAAGCAAAGTGGAGACACTGCAATATGTATGTAATATGTGAAATAGCTTACTTTGGATGTGACCACACTTACTAAAGCATAATGATGCCATGTGATTGGTTTTTTAATTATAAGAAAGTCTGTGACGTGTATGCTGAGCTACATTGTCTCTCCAACAAAACATTCTCAAATTGTCTCAATCAGTTATGTTAGTTATATTTAAGTGACTTGTTTAAATGATGCAGGAAAGTGTTCTGGTCAGACTGGAATCGTGAATCACCGAAGCTAGAATGGGCAAACTCGGATGGCACTGGTCGATCTGTCTTCCTGAAGGGAACTGCAGTGAAACTGCCCAATTCATTGAGCATTGATTTTGAAAGAGATGAACTCTGTTGGGCTGATGCTGGGACTAAATCTATTGGTAAGCATTTGTATATTTGAAACAGAATTGCACATACATCTCAATCCTGGGCTGTAAAGTTCTCAGTAGTGAGCTGTGACTTTCCTTAGTAAGAGATTATGTAATTATTCCTTTCAGGTTACCAGCACATGCCTTTCTTTTGTGCATCGGACTAGGTACTTTCTTATGAAATCTCAGATTCACATGGCAGTTAATATTAGTGTTATTATTTTCTGGATTGTGGTATGAGAGTGAGCCAAGCTGGCAAAAAATGGAACATGATAAAAAAATAATGAATAAAAGGAGTGTAAGAAGAGGGAATTTTCTTAGCCTGCATTTCAAGATTATGCTGTTTCCAAACTGTTCATGTTGACTTTATCGTACCGGCATTTAATTCAGTCTTTGCACCCAGGGTACAGTTTCTTCCACAACAGCCCTTTAAGTTGCTGCGCATATTTGACAATAAATGTTTATATCTTATGAACCAAACATGATGAAATAATCTGCATTTTGTTGGGAATAAATCAGAGATATTTCATTTCAAAAGAAGATTCAGTAGAAATGTTTAGTGCCTACATGCAAGAAGTTAATTTTAAAAAATCTTTCACATAAAGTGCATCTGTGTTTTGGCTGCAGGACAAAACAGAGTGCAATATGTACATCACTATATTACAGCAGCAGGGTACACAGCAAGAAAATTCTGCTACAAATCACACCATCATTTAGACATTTCTGTAACAGCAACACATGGCAGAGTGAATGTGGCTTTGTTCCTAGAGCTGTTGAACTACACCGCACTGCCAACATATCTTGAAAAGGGAATGAAAGAACTCTGTTGCATTAGCATAACAACAAACATGAGGTTTCGAAGATTACAGGCAGGCTGCAAAACTGTTATTCAGGAGGTGTATATGTACATAATTGGGTAAAGTAGCCAGAGTGTGAATCTGATCACAAACCATTATGTAATGTAGAGATAACGAGTGGAGCTATAATTCTAAGCCTCTACATGAGCGTACAGAGCATTTAAATGCCCACAGCACACCAGAATGTTTGTGTGAGTAAGATGTGGATTTAAAAGGGCTCAGTGCGCTAGTATGATAAAGATTAATCACTACTAAGAAGAGAACACCAGATAGTGTGAAGAAAGAAGAATACTAGGGAGATCTAGATGTAAATATAAGGATAATATGAAAGTGGATCTGAAAGAAACTGGATGTGAAACAGTGGACTACATTCTTCTAGCTCAGGATGAGGTCTGGTGGAGTTGAATTGTAAAGAGAGCAATAAAACTTCCATTTATATGAAGGGTAGGAAATTTCTTACTAACCAACTGACCACCAGCTTTTTCAGAATGGCTGTTCCATGCAGGTAGTTACTGTAAATGGAAATACAGAACACCGAATTCACATAAACTGGAATGTATAAATGGGAACACTGGTGCAATGGGTGTCATGTAAGGAAATTTTGACATAACTTGTGTTTTCTTCTTTAAGAACTATTTTAGGTTGTGTGTATAAGTGAAAGATACAGTTTAGGATTCACACAAACGTATTTAAATGGCATTGCTCTGAAGATGTCTTGAAAATATTAACATGTTGCAATAATTTGCTTCTATTGTGAGCAAATTTGAGAATCTCTTTCAGCTCAAAATATGTAACCATTTTTTTTTCACTTGTGTTACAGCATGTGTGTGTGCATGTATGTGTGTGTGTGTGTGTGTGTGTGTATGGATCAGCACAACAGTTATCAACCCACAGCAAGTCATCAGTTTTCTTGCATTCATGTTACAGAATGTGTGGGAATCAGCACAGCAGTCAGAAGGACAGTTGTTTCAAACTGCAGTTATCCTTTTGGACTTGCGATCTCCCCTCACAATTACTACTGGACAGACTGGGACACGTAAGTGCTTGAGCATTAAGAGTAACATAAAACAGATTCCTGTATCCCATATTGTTTTTTACAGTAAAATTTGATAGTGCCAACATTGGTGGCTTTGTAGACTAAAGTGAATGTTTATGGTTGCTCACTTGCTGGGTTTGCAATTTCTGGATCTATGTGTTAACTGGAAGTTAATACAGTAACCACATAAATCAAGGTTATATTTAACCCTGTGCATATCAAATCCTATGCACTGAAAATGTGTGGGGCAGTGAAGGTAGAGCTCCTTTCATTCGTAACTTTGGCACTACAAGGGTGCAAGTCATCACCTACAGTGATTCATGCCTGATTTGTGGCTCAATTGTGTAAAAAAAATTTCAGGGTTAGGTGATGAAGAGACATTTAAATTATGCAGTGAAAATTTCATTTTCTAAAACAGAAGCACAATCATCTGTTGTTGACCCAGGTTATGTTTGTTTTCCTTGTCACTTTTACAACATAGTATTGTGTTAATACAGCACCAGTTATTGGTACATGTATTACCTGATATCTGAATTATCTTGGCGTGCCTTTCTTGTACATAGATTTTGTCATATGCAAATTTTGTCCTCTTTGCATATCCCACCCTCTCCTCTTCACAGAGGGAGGTGGGAGCAGAGTTTGGGGGGTCTAAAGAAAACGTGTGAAACAGTATCATTTCTTTCTCAGTGCTTTATTTTCAGAATCAGTAGTGAAATGGAGAAATTTATTCCAGTAATTGTGTTCTACTGCATGACTTGACACTCTCAAGGCACCACAGCCTGAGGTTTTGTATGTCAGATTTTTCATCAAAGACCTTCCAGTGTTATCAACTTGTTTCCACTGAGAATCCGACTATAGCAAAGTCTGCCATAGAAACCATGTCAAATGGACAGTTCATCTTATGTTCTAAAACCTACCCTAATCATTCTCATGTCAGCTATTTCTCTTCTGACAGGTGGAAATTACTCATTGTTCATTGAATAATGTATTTGTTAAAATCATCTGTGTCAGCCTTCTCCTTACATGTGGTTATGTCTTACCAGGGCTCTGAAATGCTAGCTTGGTGTCTTGCATTCATGCTGTCTGCTGAAGAGTGCTGAAAAATATGCCACATACTTGGGCCATCCTCTTTTGCAACCATTTCTCTCTAGCTCATGATCCTGCCATTGCTTTCAGATACTTATACACATTAAATATAATTTCTTGACATTGAATATATATGACTTTATTATGTCCACCCATTTTTGATAGGCTTAGGCCATTACCTACAGCAGCATTCACTATATATGATGCAGTGTTCTTCCAGCTGACAAGTGAGAGAAACAGAACATAACATTTGTACAGACATGCAGTCAAACTGGCCTGCAAATGGCATCTTGTGCTTAAGTGCTATGTGATATGATTACTCTGCACCCCTGGCTAGATTTTATATTCAATATATACAGTATGAGTTAGAGAGGTTTTGGACACTGGCATCACAACCCTCAGGAAAGATGTTACCACTGTGAGGAAGAGTCTGTTCAGTTCACAGAAGTGAGTTATTGTGACAGACCTTTTATCAACATGAACATCATTTTTGGTTTAAAAAATTGTAAGTCAAATTGTAACCTTTTTGTGTTTTTCAAACAATGTGATGGATTTTCCATGTTTTCACTATTTGTGCACTTTCTTATCATCATGATGCTTGATAATTGGTGTTCAGTTGTAGTGTCTAAACCTTTAAAGAAGGAATAACACTCAGACGAAGAAATTAAAGTTTGCTGAAGTAATTAAAACAGAGATTGGGAAGAAGGACCAGATTTGCTTCCATGATCTCTACAATAATACTCACATAGTGATTTAACAGCCATGGATACTGCACACAGACTAAACTTTGTATCTTCATGTTTTATATTAGGTTTGCAGTGGACATAAGAAACAGACAGAAAAGTTACAATATTCTGTAAGTCATATTTGTATGAAATATATTCAACACTTCCTTCTGTTTTACAGGCAGAAAATAGAAAGTGCACAGAAACCCTCTGGGCATGTAAATAAGCCCATCACTGTTCCCCTTGGGGGAAGTGGCAAGATGTATGGAATTGTGTCTGTTCCAGAACACTGCCTCAGGTGTAAGTATGCACAGATCTACAATAGAGTGTATGAAGGCAAATCTTGTGTTAGGTACATTATTATGATTTTAGACTTAGGGCATTATTCTCAAACTCTACAAGGGTTTCTCAGCTATGGACCCATTTCTGTAACTGTGGATTTTATTTGGGCTGTCATTCTTATGTAATTTTAATTAATTTATGCAAGTGCAGAAGCTGATTCCAACCTGCAATGAATTCTAAAATGAGCCATCCCCATTGTGTGTATATAAAAATTAGGTGTAGGTATCAGTCAAAAACACAACAATATCTAAAATGATGTTTAATAAAGGATGATAATAACTACATGTTTTGGCCTATTGCGGCCATCATCAGGTTTTCATCCAAAAGTATGGTAGTAGTGCTTTATAGGATTGGTATGGTTATGTCACGATGGTGAGATCTCAACATCTGTTATGTCTGTTATATGCTATTGTTAAGGGACACAGGAGGGGAGGGGGGATCTGTGTCCCTTAACAATAGCATATAACATACATCACAGATGTTGAGATCTCACCATCGTGACATAACCATACCAATCCTATAAAGCATTCCCACCATACTTTCGGATGAAAACCTGATGATGGCCACAACAGGCAATGTAGTTACTATCACCCTTTATTAAAAATCTTTTTAGATATTGTTGTGTTATTGACTGATACCTACACCTACTGCAGTGAAGTTCTGAAGCTAGAGATTTGGTCTAATCAGTCAACAAACCGAATTCAGTGCTCTCTCTCTCTCTCTCTCTATATATATATATATATAAAGAGAAGATTGAAGATTAAAATATTTAAATTTAAACAATGTTTTCTTTTTAGTGGCACTCAACTGTACGAAATACCTGCATTTGTTTTTTTATGGAGATAAGTATCTTAAATACTTATTTTGCTCTTTGAGTGCTGATAACTTCTTCTGTATAAAAAAAGTAATTTGTTTAAGTACACTAGTATTGTGTATTTATGGATTATTTTCCTTCTTACACATGTCACTTTTCTTGGTCTGAAAATTTTTTTCTGTCACATTTTTGAGGTCTAACAGCATATGAATGTCAGATTATTATAACTGGAACGCTTTCTGATTCTGTTGTGGATCATCATTAATTTAATTTCTTTCCTGTTTGGATTCCACTTTTATCTTTTAGGCCAAAACAGTGGAGCCTTAGTGCACTATTGAAAGCCAGTTTTCCCTGAGTGTGATTAAACACTATACCGTGAAGTTGTGAGGAAGAGTGGACACACAACTCCAAGCATGCTTAAACTTGGTACTAAAGAGATGTAAATCATCATCTGCTTGCTTTGGCCACTGTACCACTGAGGAAACACACATGGTGCCTCTTCCACTTAGAGATTCCACAACTATTTTACACTAATTATGTTTGGAGGGCATTTTGATTTTAAAGGTTCAGTTGCAAACCTCTGTATGACATATGCTTTCATGAAGACACACAAAAAACTGGCACTATCTGTGAAGCCTGGAAACAATTATGTGAAGGAACATGACATGTCCTGTCATCAGAGAGGGCTCTTCAAGACCCCAAAACTTTAAATTTCAAACGTGAGACTAGTATCTGGCAAAGAACTTCATTAGGGTCTCAAAGTGAAGATGAAATGACCAACTGACCATCAGTCATATTGTCACTTTGACTCTGTGTGTGTGTGTGTGTGTGTGTGTTTGTGTGTGTGTATATGAACTTTTGAAAAATGTGTGAGACGGAAGCTGTGGAATACGAGTATATAGAGTTTGGGGAAAGAAGTATGTGAAGGAGATTATAAGACTGGATCATTAAATGAATGTATGCAATGCAAGGTACAGAAACAAACTGATCATAGGAAGCAACAGAATGATGGCAAGGTAAGATGTGCAAATATACTTAAATATGGTGTTTGACAAGTGGAGGTAAAATGCTCATCTGAATCCAGAGCACAGGTTTTTTTTATCATCTTACGTGTAGTGCAGGTGTATGATGCTACTCAGATGTAAGGATTGTCAGGCAGTGATGCCATACCAGTGAAGAAGAATAACAATAAAAATAAGTTGGAGGTGGTTGTGTTGGTGTGGTTGTAGTGGTGGTAGTGGTTGTAATAATGTTGGTAGTAGTAGTTAGAGATAAATCAGAACTGCAGAACAGTAAAAGTTGACCACAATTTTTATACAGCAGACCTGCATTGTTCACAGGTTTGTTGATCACAGTTATGATTATTCAGGGATCAATTACTGTGGCAACCCTTGTGTGTCACATTGTGCTTCCCTCACTTATTCATAGTCATGTTTCAAATCATACAGTTATACAAAGGTCCACATCTGCTCACATAAACCTCTCTGCAGCTACCTAGGTATTATACAATATTGAACGTACCTTGATTGTTCTCACAATTTTTAGAACTGATTGTTGCCCTCATGTTTTAAATATATGTGGAAAGGATGATGAACATGGTGATTAAGACCCTAAGGATAAAAGAAAGTGAAAATCATGCCCCTGCTGGACAAAGTGGAGGTGTTGGATATGGCTGTCAGTCAGTGGTGCTATGGTGAGGGTGAAGGCCTGGCAGATACAAAGCCACTGCGCAGAGTCTGGGGTGAGGAGAAGAGCAGCTTCCATACCAGTAAAGGGTGGTTTGAAAATTCTATAAAGCATATTAGCCTGAACAAACATAAAGAGAATGGGAGGATCAGCACTTGCTGATCATGTGGCTGGTGCTAAATACAGAACATTTCAAGAAGATAATCAAGGAAGACTACTTAACACAGCATGTCTTTAACCTCGATCAGACAGTCCTGGTTTTGAAGAAAATACCAGCAGGTACTTTTGAATCCAAGAATGAAAAGACTACTCCAGGTCTGAAAGTCTCAAAGGATCATATCATTTCTGTTTATGGTGTAAGGCTTTGGGTGAATGTATGACAAAATGCTAACATCATTCCAGTGAACACCAACACGATTGTTGTCATATTTACTAATTATTAATTTACACATTATTATGTATCATGTGTCTTTGGTTCCCCTCTCCCTATTTATCTTGTAGGGTCTTAACTTGCACATTGCCATTATACCATTGGCAGGATTTCTAACGAACATAACCCCATGAATAGCATGGATTTACACTACTGTCATGAGGGCTTATGCATTCATGTGTTGTTTTGTGACTGTTCTTCTACCTCTTTGCCTGTGATAAAATTACGAATCTGCTTTCCTTATGTGAGCACTGAATGGGCAGGGTTTCAGTTTTGCCCATGACTTTATCATAAAGAAGACAATGATGACAGAAATGAAAACAGCAACGATGATTGGCAAAGGAGACCTATTTTTAAGTGTGGGATTTGCATTTTGGTGGAAGATGGTCTTTACAACATACAATGCTTTGGGACGGAAGGATAAGCCATGTAGAAGAATTTATACTTTATCCAGCCGGTCTCAAACCTGAGACATTAATGCTCAGAAAGTCATTAATTACCTTTATGCCCTTCTTAATTGCACTTTATTACTGATAGGCAGTTTTATTATGCTCTCTGTTTCAGTATCAAATGCCTGTCAGTTTCAAAGTGGGACTTGTGGAGAAGGATATTTGTGTTTGCCAAATGGTGTCGGAGGCAGAAGCTGTGTTTGTGGTGACTCAGACAACGAAGGCTCAGGTGAAATAGAGAGTTGTAATGATGTAGTCTGATTCATGGACTACACATGGATAAACACACAAGTTCCATTGCATATGTATGTAACAGAAAATCTGTGTCCCTTTTTGTTTCAGTGGATATGTGACTGAAAACAAAACATGATTTAGTTCTTTAAGTGAAATTTTCCTCTTGTACTTCGGTCAAAAATATATGCTTAAAACATCATTGTGCACAACACAATTTACAAATCTTCAGGTTACTAGTTCTGGCTTTTCAATTAATACATCATCACACCTATTCATTTTCAAGAGCAATACTCAGTACCCCATATCGCAGTGGGCGGAGGTACCTGATAGTGCACACACACACCAACGTCAATCCATAAATGTTTATATAACATGGACCTCCTACAGGCATGGAAACACAAAGTGAACAAGGTCCCAATGTTAAAAACAAGTAAGTAAACTTCTAAAAACCACCTGCATTCTTTTTTTATTAAAATTATTGACTAAAAACTTTAAAAATTTATAAATTTATTTAAATTTATTTAAATTCTATTTTTACTTACTCAAGTGACCAAAAGAAACTAATAGGATGAGGATGAACACTATTTTAGAAAAATTCATAGTTTATCATACACATTACATTCGAAATAATGAACATTGGATTAACTTACCTTCATATGAACAGATGATTCCAGTGCCATGAAAATACAAGACTGAAGTGTGTGTAATGTATCAGTATAAACTGCCTACCAACTTTATTTTAGAACAATCATTTTTAATACTACCCTATAATTTTAAAACTTATATGTATTTTAGCATACGATTTTATGTCATATATTATACAGGAAGGAGATCTAGATTTCATTGCAGATAAAAGTTTTTTTTTTGTGACTCTTGATTGTGAATGGATCTGATGATGGCTAAATTGAAAAGCCAAAACTGGTAATCTGAAGTTTTGTAAATTGTGTTGAGCAAGATGGTGTTTTGAATGTATAGAGTTTAGTTCTCTAAGGTGTAAGTTTTCTTGGTGTAGTATAGCCTTCTGGCTTTCAACACTATGGAACATATAAAAGAACCTAATGTCTTCTCCCTCTGCGTAGGAATAGCTGATATGAAGATGAAGCATTAAGTTGTTTTGAAATGTTACAATTTACTTTCAATTCAAAACCATATTATAACACGGAATATTCCTCACTACATAATTTGGCATTACTGAAGTTGAATTTTGTGTGTGTGCAGTAGGATTTATATTAAGATGTAATTACTGAGTAATAAATAATATAAAACTCGTATCTAGACCATTCACAAGCTGGAATTTATTTGCATGGAAGGATATTTACAGAAAACATTTCACTATTCAGTTTTGAGGTAAATTCATTTTTCATTGTGCCATAAAAACCATTTTTCATACATTTTTAAAACATTCTGTAAGTTCTGAAAAATTTATTTCAAGTTTCTGCATATTTTCATCTTAACTTTTAAACTCTTTAATCCATAAGGTTTTGAGCACATGTAATGTGGCATCCTCTTTCTGCCCATTTGATTAGTGCATCTTCAGAAATATTTTCCCAGAGGTGACTTTCTGAATGCATGTAAACTGGTTGGTGTGTGAATCATTAACACGACAAACCTAAATTAGAACTACCATTTCAATTACATGATGTCTGTAGAAGATTATAGTCATCATGTAGCAGTCCCAACTATAATTATAACTTAAGAGCAACAAACAACATTAAACCTTCTTATCAGTATATTTCACCGACTGACACATTTTGTGCTCAATGTGGCATTGGTAGTGTCTCCAAGATAGTGTAGTGGTTTGGTCTCCTGCATCTTTATACACATTACATTATACATTCTAAAAATTGAATAATCATTAACAATTAACTGATACTTTAGTGCAGTTTGTGCAATTATGATGCAGGGTGTTGAATGACTTCTGGTGTTACATTGAACACTGGCACATAGTTGTCAGTACGGCATATTGACTGGAATGTTGAGGGAGGTTAAAAAGTTGCAAGTGTTTGTTATATATATTGTCAGGAGGATGTAGAAACTGCTGCATTGGGCAGTGGCAGTATATTGCCTGACCTTGCCCATCACAGAGATTATGAAAATAACAGTTAGTAGTATTCCCAAAACATTGTTTCAATTTATAGTAAGATTTGATGTGCAATAATTAAATTTATACTTGCTTCTGTTGAGTTTCAAATTTAATGAAAAGTGGAGAAACAAGTCAGCACATGCATAATGCTGGTCACTAGTTACTCAGGTGTGAGAGGGTTAAAATATTCATTTGCTTTTCATAGTTAATTATGATTATTTAGTTATGAGACTATGTAATACAGCCTGAATCAGATATGTTTGCTGTGATATGGGCAAGAGAAAATTGAATCAAAATGTCAGAGGGAGTGAAGTGGAAGAAGCTGCTAGTCATCATAGGCACTGCTGGTGTGGAAGAATAAGAATAATGTTCAGGATTCTGCTGTGAAGTAGCTAAGAACTCCGCTCTTCTGGGCTATTTTGCAGCACGTAATAGTAATTTTCACTACTTGCTGCGTAATAACCCAGAAGAGTGGAGTTGTCACTGAAGACACAACCACAATTCTAGTATAAACATCCATATTCAAACAGGGAGCTTTGCCATTTGCAAACAGAGAGGTACATAACCATATACATTATCCAGGTGTAGTTTTTATACCAGTAATAGTGTTGATATGATATAATGATACTGTCTGTAACTGCCAGATGTGCACTGCGGTATGAATGGCACTGTACATTCCTTCAGTGCACCACTGCCATATTGTCTATCTGGTGGAGGATTCTTCAGACATAGGCATTGTTAAATAATGTCAATAGCATCATGTCATTGAATAGATCTGTTATATAATTTACAATGATAGAAAACTGTTTCAAGAGTATTAGTGGGGACCTAAATTTCTTGTTCTTTATCATGACAGATGTATTTTACACAGGCTGTATGATAGGTTATTTGTAAACATTAAATCAACAAGTATGGGGAAAAAAAGCAATCATGGCCCATTTTGGAAATATTATCCTGGAGTAAACCTGCAGGGAACAAAGAAAAGAATGAAAAGCTTTGTACATATGGGTTTCAAACTAAGTACCTCCACAATGCATGTAAATTTATTATTCATGGAAGTCTAAAACTCTGTAAAATGTTAAACATGTATGTTGAACTGTAATATATGCTTGTAACATAATTTCTTCTGTCTTTGCATTGTAAGGGATGGTCTTTTCCATGACCTGAATGAAGTATGGTGTTTCTATGTATACTTCTCATTGATTTTTAATTGCCTGCAGTTACTTCTTTTTGCATAACAATGTATCTTAGACACCAATATAAAGCCTGCTGATATATTAACAGGAAAATGTTACAGATGTCAGGAATACCTAACTTCAATGAAATTGGAAGTTCTGTAAAGACAGCTGTATTTGGACTGTGATGATGTTAGGCAGGTTTAATGTATGCGTACAGTTGAAGCATTAGTGACTGTGCCTAGTGCCACTGAGACTGCAATCACTACTTAAAAGTTGAAAAGATGTAAATCACCTGGTATTGATTAAATTGTAGCAGAACTGCTTTAAGCAGAAGGTAGAATACTACATTCAGCGATACATAAATTTATTAATTCTGTCTGGAATAAGGCAGATATGCCTGAAAAGTACAGGAAGTCAGTTATTTTATTTATTTATAAGAAGGGTGATAAAGCAGGCTGTAGTAATTGTTAAGGCATATAACTGTTATCAGCTACATACATAATTTTACCCAACATTCTTCTGTCAAGATTGATTCAACATGCAGAAGAAATTATTGGGATCATCACTGTGGATTCACCATAACAGATCAACTACTGATCTGCATTCATCATACACTTGAGAAGAAAATGGAATACAATGGAGCAGTAAATCAGCTATTTATATACTTAAAGACAGCCTATAATTCAATGTTTGTTTAATATTTTCACTGAATTTGATATCCCGATGACAGTGGCTAAGTTAATAAAAATGTGTATAAATGAAACCTGTAGTAAAGTCCAAAGAGGCAAACATTTGTCTCATACATTTCCTATTCAGAATGTTCTGAAAAAAGGAGACGCTTAATTACCGCTGCTTTTCAACTTTGCTTTAGAATGTTATCATTAAGTTTCAAATCAATCAGGAGGTAACATAAATGAATCAGACACATCGCCTTTTGGTCTTTGCTGATGATATTAATTATTGGGTGAAGCATACATAAAATAAAAACAAGATTTATTCATCTGTAGTAAGGAGGTTGGTCTAGAAACAAATTCTGAGAAACTTAAGTGTATGTCTTTGTCCTGAGAACAACATGCAGTATCAAATCACAACGTCGGGGTAGGTAATATATCGTTTGAAAGTGTGGTTAGTTCAAATATTTGGGAACAACACTAACAGAATAGAATTGCATTCCTAACAAAATGAAGAGCAGGTTGAACTGAGGAGTTTGGTCCAGAATCTTTTGTCTTCCTGTTTTCTACCCAAAATATAAAGGTTAAAATATACAAAAGTATAATTTTGCCTATTGTTTTATATGGATTTGAAAATTGGTCTCTCATATTAAGGGCTGAGTGGCTGAGGGTCTTTGAGAATAGAGTGCCGAGGAAGATATTTGGGCCAAAGAGAGATGAGGTAACAGGGGACTGGAATAAATTAAATAATGAGAAGTTTTATGGTTTATAATCCGCATCAAACATTATTTGGGTGATCAAATGAAGAAGAATAAGATGGGTTGGACATGTGTCATGTATGAAGGACAGGACAAGTGCATGCAGGGTTTTGATGGGTAAATCTGAGAGAAGAAGTCTACGTGGAAGATGTAGGCATAGATGGGAGGCTAATATTGAAATGGATCTTCAAGATATATAGGAGCGTGTAAACTGGATTCCTCTTGCTCAGGATAGGGAAAAGTGACAGGCTGTCGTGAGGATGGCAATGAACCTTTGGTTTTCATAAAATGCGGGAAATTTCTTCACTCTCTAAGGAACTACTACTAACTTCTCAAGAAGCTCTTAACTCCATGGATTTTTTTTATTAGGTAGACATACAACCGGTAGGTAGCAATTCTACAACAGGTAACTTTATTCAGCAAAGGTGGACGCAGTAATACTGACTAAAACATATGTACCATTTTTTTCAAAGACGAAATCCCGTTGTGTCATAATGAATATTACTACCCGCTGTTGCTACCTCTCGTTCGCCTAGTAGTTCACTTACTGTTTCATTTGCTGCCACTTATCCTTGCCGCCAAAGTTGTGTTACTAGTCCTCGTCCGAGGGCAGCACGATCTGATTTGACACTCGTGCTGTAATCAGTGCCCGTGTGATGGCATCTTGTCAGCACGTGAGGTAATCTGTGGACCAGAAATTCGGAATACTTTTCATAGATTGCTCCTGCCACTGTGTCCTGCCATCTGATCCATGATTACGCCATGTATTGTTCAGAGTCAACTATACCATTTAACCGAAGCGATTTGGTGTGGCAATAAAAAAAACGCAACTCATGAATAAGGGAAGGTAAGTAAATCGGCAAATATGCGTGAACGTTCGTGTATTATGTTGGACTATTTTAAAGACTGAAGCATCGGTGTGTGTACTGTTTAATGCAATGACAGTATTATTCTGACGAGATCCGTCAACAGTCTGAGTTAGTCGTTCGTTCGACTGTGAGATACATTTTATGTTTCCATTGCTAGGTATACCAATAAGTTTCTCTGAAAACATGGGGAATGCTGGCAGTAATACACGTGACAGACACAAGTCAGGAGATGCAATAGCACCGTCATCCCCAGGAAAGGATGGTCAAGCATTTGTCTTTGATAAGAAACCTAACACTAAATTAGTTTTCCAATCATCTCATGAGGAAGAAGAACCGTACTATGCCAAGGAACAGCTAACAGAGGAGTACACAGCAACCACACGCCAACGTTCTGCTACTGTCTCGGAGGGTACAAAAGTGAATGACAAAGTTTTACCGACGGTTTTTAAATGGGAAGGTGGTGGAAAGCAAGTTTTTATCAGTGGGACATTCTCTGACTGGAAGACTCTTCCAATGGTAAAAAGGTAAACACTCTTCCTATTGACAACAGGAGAATATTTTGGTCTTGTAGGCAGATATAAGGATTTCAGTGTACTGTCAGTAGCTTGTATATACATGCTTTAAATAGTGTATAGCATTAAGAAGTACAAACAAACTTTGGAACAAAATGTGGAAATTCATTATTATAATATACACCAAAAATTATCTCTCCGTTCTCTAATTTGGATCTTTTAAAGAAAAGTGTGTGAATGTGGGTCCAGCATTTCTGCCACTGCTGGAACTCACTTTCTGGAATTTTATGTAGGATGGTCTGTGATTTTTCCTGAATTTCAGAGACATCTTGGAAACAACACTATTGTATCTGCAATGGATCAGAGGATAATCTTAAAGTGAACCATAAAGACCTGGGATGGGAGTGTCTAGACAGGATGCATGTGACTTAGGCTAGGGACCATTGGTGTGGGTTCCATAAAATGTGGTAAATTTCTTGACTAGCTCAACAACTGTTAGCATATTAAGGAGGATTCCCTTCCATGGTGCTTTTGGGAATGTAGTGAAAAAGTATAAAACTTTTTTGCTAATGTCTTCCCCTCCACCTGCCCCTTTCCACACATACACACACCTTCTTTCTGAATTCTTGATTCTTATTGTGTCTTTAAATTGTAATCTTAATTTTTTCCAGTCATGGTGATTTTGTAACTATTATAGATCTTCCAGAAGGGGAGCATCAGTACAAATTTTATGTGGACGGTGAATGGAAACATGACCCAGGAGTGGTATGTATGCAGAATAAAATAGGAAACATTTTGAAATGTCTTTTTCATTACAGAGCTTCTTCATTCTATTAATTCTTTCTTCTTCAGCGCATCATTGACAATGGAATGGGTTCTAAGAATAACTTGGTGAGTGTCAAAAAGTCTGACTTCGAAGTATTTCAGGCTCTTGCAATGGACAGTGAAAGTGCAGGCAGTAATCAGCAATGTAAGTAAAGATAATATTTTCTTATTAAAAAAATGGCTGGGTAAACTTGTCACTGTAACCATTTAATCAGATCCACGGTGTGGATTCGTAGTTCTATTTGAGATGCCACTGATTTTCTTATAGGCTTTTCAGTATTTCTAAATTACTGCTGTACTGTTCCATTGTATTCTGGTGTCTGACGAATTCTGAGGTAATTTGCTCTCTCCATCTTCAGGAGTACTAATGATGGCAGAGAGTCTGTGCTTCATCTATTTTATCAAAATCCACATTGTTAATCCCCATTACATGGGGAGTACGAATTACTGACAAGTATTACCATCATGAACTGTGTACAAAATTGTATTCATTATTATGCTCTCATGGTTTATTTCACGCATAGACAGACTGATTGATTATTTGTGGCATCTCAACTTGCAGATCAACTACTGATCAGATTTTTTATATACATGGGTCCATGCATCGTGAATCGAATTTAATAACTGTCCAACAAGATGTGACTTACTCAGTTTATTACATGTCTGTAGGCAGCTCTACATGTTTCGGGTATTGACACCCATCATCAGGAGCTCGTACAACTGTAATTGCAATTACAGTTGAGTTTCAACTCAGCTACGAGAACGGATGTTAGTAGATCCGGTTAATCAATACCAGAAGCTGTAATTACAGTTGTACGAGCTCCTGATGATGTGTGTCAACATCCAGAAGACGTAGTGCTGGCTACAGAAATGTAATAAACTGAATAAGTCACATCTTGTTGGACAATTATTAAATTTAAAATACTGATCAGATATTTTGCATTCATTGTACAGTGGAAAGAGTGGGTACAATGAAACTGTAGATGAGTTATTTTCGTTGAATTTGGTTTACACGTGAAACAAATTTGGCTAATTAAAATATGTTTAAATTGCATCTGTCACAGGGATGTATTTCCTTTTCAGAATGATTTGAAAGGTTTAGGTTCTTTGTTGCTGTTGCTGTATGGCATATTGTTTGGCAGACTGAATAAAATCAGAAGGGACTGGAATTGAATGGGACACATTAGCTTCTGGCTTGTGTTGTTGCTAATGTATTTGGGGGGGAGAAGCATAAATATCATAAAGAATCTGTATTAGATGCTTATTTGGGGGCTTTTGTACCAGTACTGTAACTGTCATCTTTTGAATTATGGAAGTGTGTAGCCTGGTAGGGATAACCAACATTTTGGAGGAGTTGGATGCCTCCATGTTCAGAAGAACTAGCATAGCATGCACCTGTGTCAGTTCTTCACATCGAAAGTTTTGTAGGTATTTGTGTTACATACTGTTCTCTCACAAGAGGTGCTTTAAAATGATAGGTGCATAGGATCTGTTTCGATATTAACTTGGGTGTCCACGCTGAGCTTCAGGGTTGCGTTAACGCATACAAGTGATTCTTGTAAACAAAGCCAACTCGGTGTACAATTTATTCTTAGTATATTTTTCAATCTCTACATGTTTCGGGTGACTATGGGCCCATCATCAGGAGAAATAACTGTATTTGTGCAACACTTGGTGCTGTCTGGTATGCACCCTGCATACCAGACAGTCACCCACACAGAATAAAAATTATCAAGTGTCACATAAACGCAGTTGTTTCTCCTGATGATGGGCACATAGTCACGTGAAACATGTAGAGATTGATAAATATACTAAGAATAAATTATACACCGAGTTATTTACAAGAATATATAGGGATGCACGGTTGACAAAACATAAAAAAAACATACAAATGACTTGATTGTCTTCATGAAGTTATTCATATGCAAGAGGTACTTGTAGGTGTGTGTGGGGGGTAGCTCGGTTGGTATAGCGACTGACTATGGGCTGGACGGTTTGAGATCGAATCCCGGTGGGGACAAGATTTTCCGCCCGTGCAGACCGGCCCTGGGGCCCACCCAGCCTCCTGTACAATGGGTACCGGGTCTTTCCCGGGGTTAAAGTGCAGCCGGAGTGTGCTGCTGACCACTCTCCCCCTTCTAGTGCTGCGGTCATGGAAGAGTAGAGCTATAATTCTACCCACCCTCTGGGCCACACCAGGCCTGTAACGGGATCACTTTACCTTTACTTGTAGGTGTTATGGTAGGATTACAGACTGAGCAGTCTGAAGTGTAACACTGGGACTGAAACCATCATATCATCTGTCCATGTGTATTTCAGACCATCACAGTTCAGATTCACTCATGTCAGTTGAACACAAGACTGAATCTGGGACTTAACCATCTGACCTGTGGTGTGGTCATGGTGATAACTGACTGTAGAGTAGTGTTGTGCAGTTGGTGGGAACAATAGTAGGAATCTCTGGTGATAATTAGTATACTGTTAAAATGTGGGTGATTGTAAAAGTGTACATATTGGAGAAAGAAAAGCTTTGTTAATTCTGTGGGGAACAAAGGTGTTCCTTTTTAAAAAAAAACATGACTGGTGGGATGCAAGAATCACTTCCATACAGCATGTTGTTAGATGTAAAAAAAAGTTGAATCTTTTATTTCTCCAAGTTCAGCCTCTTTAACATTGCAGGTTTTATTACAGTACCTTACCAAGTATATTCTGTTCTGTTTACAGCTGAGTACTCCCAAGAGGTCCCAGGAAATAAGCCATGGGAGAAAGTGTCTGGTCCGCCTATCCTCCCACCACATCTGTTGCAAGTCATACTGAATAAAGACACTCCTCTGTCTGTGAGTTTTTGTGTTCCATTAGTTTGTAATACTGAGACAATAAACTACCTTTGAGTAATATTTAGAATTGCTTGATATTGTTAGTTGGGCTGTAAAGAGATGTGCTGTGGAGGTATTATAAGAATGCCCTTGTACACAATAGATTTATGTAAGTGACCAAATTTTGCGTCATGACTTCAAAGTATTGCTATGGAGTTAATGTACTGACCAACAGTTTTGCTGTATTGGAAGCAAATATTAAGTTCTTTTTCATAATTCTGGCTCATACTTGCTGTGAATTTTGCTGAACTTCTGAAACATTATTTCATATTTTTCCCCTTGAGATTCAGTTCCATCTTTGGAGAAGCAAATTGCAGATAGCAGGCTTCAAGGAATGAGTGTGGTGGGGGACTGCAGCCCTTTTCTTTGTGGGTGTGCATTGTTGTAACAAACCAATCAGTCTCAGTTTCAGCTTATATTTTTAATACAGTAAAAGCAAGATGTTTGGTGTAGGATGATCCAGAATGCTGTATTAGTTGTAAGTTTTTTAAGAAGTCCATTACTTGTCACTGTTCCATCAGCCACTAGCATCCATTACCAGTACTGTGAGTTCAGCCATAAGTTTTTGTTTTTTTAAAGATTATATACACACACCTCACATTGGTTAAAAGGAAGTAGAAAATGCAGCTGGGAAAAACAGGACAGGATATCAAATGACAAATTATACAGTTAGAGCTGTGAAGTTGCAGTGCATTTTGTCTAACATTCTACTATCCTGAAAATTATGATATTTGGGTACCCTTTGGTTCTGGAGATGCCAGATGTAACATCTTCTGCTGTATTGCTTTTGACAACAGAAAGAAGGGTGAGAGTGACTGTAGGTTGCCATTGGTGGGATTGGAGAAGGCATACTGAAGGGCGTCGGTGCTAGGCAGATGCGTGGAGGAGAAATCTGTATTCATTCTTTCGTTGCATCTTATCAGGCTCAGGTCTCAGCATTTGGGTTGATCTAGACTTAATATTTGGCACTTAAAGGTTAAAGATATGCAGGCTTCAGTGTGGATAAGAAAAACCAACTAGATGTCACTTTTTGTATTCTTTATTTCTCTTCTAATAGTTGCTCAACATGTTTCGGGCAACCATGTGCCCATCATCAGGAGCTGACGACTACGTGATGT
>Ga0209755_10003626_pt1 | contig 19131 bp, 17 predicted proteins | sample TergutCo191P1_FD_187301 | JGI IMG/M metagenome (GOLD analysis project Ga0209755, IMG submission 187301) | Cornitermes sp. P1 segment gut microbial communities from Petit-Saut dam, French Guiana - Co191P1 (SPAdes) (version 2) | ecosystem: Host-associated > Arthropoda: Insects > Digestive system...
CGAAATGTCTGTTAGGTTATATGAAAATCATAAAGAACTGTCTGCAAAGTTTATGAAAGATAATAACTTAAAAGATGACATAACGCTAAAGGACAGCATAGATATAATAGCGAGAATCGTAGAAGAACGCGGAGAGAGGGTATTGGATGATACTTCAAAAGAAAAACTACTTGAACTGGCGGCGTTTTACGGAGAGCAACTTATAAAGGAATACAAAGGCAATTGGGAGTGGATAAAAATTAACAATTCATGTAAGGTAAACGGCATGACAAATCTGAGCCGTTCCGCATATGTTTTACATGAGGTTTTTTTTACATGGGAGAAAGAAAGTTCAGAACGGATAATGGGGTACTATAACGATATGGTTGAAAATGATAAGGTTGGCTACTACCACAAAAACAAATGGATACCGCGATGAAAGAGCGCATCTGAGCGATGTTCGGTGAAATAGGCGTTGGTGATGACACAATAGATTTGAAAGGGTATTGATTATGAGCGAATTTAGTGCAGGCATTTTTACATTAAGCAAGTACAAGGATGAGCTTTTTCCCTTCTTGTCAGAAGAAGATTTACTTATCCGGTACAATGAGATGTGGCTTGGAAAACTATCACCTATGGATATGAGTGTAGGTATTCAATCACAGACCATTGCGTTGTCAAAAGAGATTCCTCTTTTGCATATAATCAACGCAGAGGATCATGGCTTTTTCATACAGATATTATACGATGGAGAAGTTAAGTTCCGGTTTGATGTACCATATGACATAGGCAGCGATATATTTATGGAAATCGGAAATGAGCTATACGGTGACGAAAAATGGTTTTTGGACGAAGATAAAGTAAAAACAGTGTCGGACGCAATGAAGAATCAGCCGGAAATACAAGATACGATTGACGGCTTGTTTGCGAATATAAGCGAAGAAAGAATAAGCGCCTTTGAACTTTTCGGGTTTGGCAAAGAAACATTGCAAAACATTCAAAATATTCTGACAGTTACGAATTTCAAGCAAAATAGTCAAGAAATGGTGTATGATTTATTAGGTTGTTTAGGGCTTGGAGAGTTTTCTTGTGTGGCACATAGTTACATTTCAGACGGGTATGATGATAGATTCAGAATATTAAACGCATAGGTTGTGATACAAGCCCTCTTGACGAAGAGGGACTGGAACTTTTGATACATTTATTTATTTTAGGGGACAACTCATGACCCCTGAATCTCTTGGGAACTGGACCTATGGATATATAGGTCCAGCATTAGAGTTTCCTCTTTGGATGCTTTATGGTGGTTCGTTGTATGCTGCTGGATTTCCGATGCCGTGGACAGATGCGTTTCGCAACAATGAGCTTTTGGACTGGGATGACATTAAGGCAGGCTTTTTAGCTTTTGATACGGAGAATTACAGATGTCCAGAGTAAATAAGAATAGACTTCGTAGTAGTATAATTGTCGTAATAGTGCTTGTCGCAATATCTGTTTCTCTGTATTACTTATTGCGCCCACCGGGAATAGGGCAAATGAGTAGAAGTTTCCAATCAAATCGCGAAGAAATTCAACTTGTGACAGATTATTTATTGGGGACAAACTTTGAATCGAACTATGTTGCTATCCAGTTAAATGAAGTCAACACACATGGGGCTGTTGAGATGTAGGCTGGACTAGAACGCTTTCTGATAAGCGATGACAGCGTCTCTGATGCGATTCGCCATTTGGCTGTACGAGGCTATGACGTCATACTCATGGAATATGACGAGGGAATTGCTTTTTTGCAGTGGACACATTTTGAGCAAGGTCGTGGTATTGCCTACATGCCGCAAGGCCGTATACATGATGGAACAGGATTACTTCCGTTTATGATAGAACTCGAACCGCTCGATGAGGACGGGTGGTACTTTTATGTTGAATGGTTTAGCTTGTGGAAGAATCAATGAGTGCACAGCGAAAGTTGGAATACCATCCCATTATAGGACAGAGCCGCATGCGATATAGCTCATTGAGCGGTGATGAAAGATGATGTTTGAGTAATACTTGGCTTGCCTTTGTTGCTGTGAATGTGGTGTGCTTAACATTTTTAGGCATAATCTTCGATATAGGAAGAACCTTAAGGGATTCTAAACCAGATACGACTAAAGTATTGTATATATTCATCTTTGTGGCCGGAGCAGCTTTTATTATAGTCAATATTATGTTCATTGCGACTGGGTTTTAGTGAAATCTGTGCATACTGAAATAGGACAGCATTTACAAATGTGGGTTATGATAATAGCTAAATATTATGCAAATTATCTCTTACAACAAGTTCATCCTTTACTTGACACATACAACCCCTGAAAAAAGAAAACTTTACTCTTGTAAAAAAAAACAAAGCGATGTTACAATGTGACATGGGGAGTTGATAGCTATGCCGCATATCTCTTTAAGCGCAACCGAAGATGAACGTGCCGACATGGAAAGTTACGCCAAAGTGCAGATGTCAGGGTTTACGCATTTTAATGCCGAAGGGCGGGCGAAGATGGTTGATGTCAGCGAGAAGCCGGTTACTTTGCGCGAGGCTGTTGCCTGTGGTACTGTTTATTTTAACGCTGAGACTTTCGGTCTTGTGGTTGGACAGAGCCGGATGCATGACCAAACTTTACCGGATATGCGCAAGGACGTGACGGCTTCCGGCGAAATGGAGATGCCGGACGACAGGCTTTTTAAGGGCGATGTTCTTTCTGTTGCGCAGGTGGCGGGGATAATGGCGGCAAAGCGCACGGCGGAGATTATTCCGATGTGCCATCCCATAGTTATATCCGGTGTTGATTTGGCTTTTTATCCCGATATGCGCCGAAAAGCCATTGATATCATAGCCACTGTTCGCTCTCGCGGTGAAACCGGCGTCGAAATGGAGGCGCTTACGGCGGTTTCTGCGGCGGCATTGACAATATATGATATGTGCAAGGCTGTACAAAAGGATATTGAAATAGGTAATATTCGGCTTTTGCGTAAATGCGGCGGCAAATCCGGAGAATATGAAGCAAGTTCGGGGATTGCAGGTTCGGGGATTGCAAGCTCGGGGATTGCAAGCTCCGGCAAAGCAGATTGAGCGTGGAGATGTGCTTATGGCGTCGGTTGTTGCTGTATGTGTTAGTGATATTAAGGGTGTTGTTAAGTCGCAAGTTGCTGAAATTTATGTTAAAGTAAACTATGGGATTCTCGGGGATGCTCATGCCGGTGAGCCTGTTAGACAGGTCAGCTTGCTCGCTATTGAAAGTGCCGACAAGCTTCGTAAAAAAATGCCGGAGCTTGAAGCCGGAGCTTTTGCCGAAAATATTCTCACGAGCGGTATTTGTTTGTACGAACTTTCCGTTGGGACACGCTTGTATATAGGAGATGATGCTGCCCTCGAAATTTCACAAATCGGCAAAACATGCTATAATGAGGGCTGTACTATAAAAAAACAAACGGGAGAGTGCGTTATGCCGCGTGAGGGTGTTTTTGCAAAGGTGCTGGAGGCAGGGCATATTAAGCCCGGTGATGAGATTTTTTTGCGCCGCTAAATTCTTTGGCAACTTCATCTGCGTGTGCCCTACTGAGATAAATATTTAATTGAAACGGAGATAATTCAATGGTTGATATGACCGGAATAAAATTTGATAAGGATGGACTTATCCCTGCAATTGTGGTGGATTTTGAATCCGGCGCTGTGCTTATGATGGCTTATATGAATGAAGAAAGCTTGAGAATAAGCATCTGCGAGGGGCGAACATGTTTTTGGTCACGCTCGCGAAATCAGTTGTGGCGAAAGGGCGAGACTTCGGGCAATGTCCAGCATATTGTAAGCATAAAGGCTGATTGCGACAGGGACACTTTGCTTGTGACTGTCAGGCAAACGGGTCCTGCATGTCATACCGGCGCTATGTCCTGTTTTTATGAGACTTTGCATGATGCATGCGATACACAAAATGAGCAGTTTTCGCTAAGTACATTACATGATGTTATTAAAGGCAGAAAGGCAAGCAGAAAGCCCGGTTCGTATACCACCTATTTGTTTGAGAAGGGTCTTGATAAGATACTCAAAAAGTTTGGGGAAGAAGCCACGGAGGTTATTATTGCCGCAAAATCAGATGATAAGGCGGAGACTGTCTATGAGCTTTCTGATTTGGTCTATCATGCGCTGGTGCTGATGACGGAAGTGGGTATATCACTCGATGATATAAAAAATGAACTTAAATCACGCCGCATCGGAGATAGCGAGGAAACAAGTTGAAAATAGGGTATCAAAATCTGCATACACACACAACATATTGCGACGGCACACTTTCCGCCGAAGATATGGTTAAAGCGGCAATCCAAATGGGCGGCAGTTCCATAGGGTTTTCTGAACATTCTTTTGTCTCGTTTGATAAAGAATATTCAATGAGTCTTAAAGATACCCCTGTGTATGCAAATGAAATAAACGCTCTGAAAAAAAAGTATGACGGTCAAATCGAGATTTTTCTCGGCATAGAAATGGATTGTTTCACGGATAAGGTTCCGGATGGCATGGAGTATGTTATCGGCGCGACTCATCATGTTGAAGAGGATGGACAGTTTATTACCGTAGATGGCAGCGCAGAACACATCGCCAAGATGAGTAACCGGTATTTCGGCGGAGATTATTATGCGATGGCGGAATCGTACTTTGCGGCTGTTGCAAAGCTCATCGATAAAACAAATGCTGATGTTGTCGGGCATTTTGATTTAGTTGCAAAGCAAAATATTGACGGGCGCATGTTTGACGAAATGCATCCGCGTTATTTGAAAGCCGCGCTCGCCGCTATGGACGAGGTGCTGGCAGTATGTAAGCTTTTTGAAATCAATACCGGCGCGATGTACCGTTTAGGAAAAAATGTGCCTTATCCGTCAGAATATTTGCTCAAAGAGCTAAATAAGCGCGGCGGCGAGATTTTGCTTTCGAGCGACAGCCACGACGCCGGTTCTATGTATTATAAGTTTGATGATATGATAGATCTGGCTAAAGATTGCGGATTCAGACATATCAAGCGTCTTACAAAAGACGGATTTATCGATGTGAAGATTTAGGCGCACAATGTTTTTTCATAGGCAGCTTGTGATTACGGACAAACGAAAGGTTTTGCGGCTAAAGATTAGCGAAAGATTTAGGAGAGGGATGGGTTTGTTATGAAACTGACAGAAATGTATGGGATGATGGTTTTCAGCGACCATGTGATGAAGCGCCGTTTGCCGGGAGATATTTATGATGCGCTCCAAAAAACAATACAAGATGGCAGTAGGCTAAACTCCGTTGTTGCCGGAGTTGTTGCAAAAGCGATGAAGGAGTGGGCTGTTGAGCTGGGCGCAACACATTACACACACTGGTTTCAGCCGATGACGGGCATCACGGCGGAAAAACATGAGAGCTTTATTTCCCCGCTGGATGATGGCAAGGCAATAATGGATTTTTCAAGTTCGGCATTGGTGCAGGGGGAGGCGGACGCTTCAAGTTTCCCGTCGGGCGGGCTTCGCGCGACATTTGAAGCTCGCGGTTATACTGCATGGGATCCGACTTCATACGCCTTTGTGCGCGGCAAGACACTGTATATTCCGACAGCTTTTTGTTCATACGGCGGCGAAGCCCTTGATGAAAAAACCCCGCTTTTGCGATCAATGCAGGCACTAAATAAGCAGGCATTGCGTGTCATGCGGCTTTTTGGGGATACCGGTGTAACCTCTGTGAAACCCATGGTAGGTGCTGAGCAGGAGTATTTTCTGATTGATAAAACAATGTTTGAAAAGCGTAAGGATTTAATATATACGGGGCGCACCCTTTTTGGCGCAAAGACTACAAAAGGACAAGAGCTTGACGATCAGTATTATGGAGCGATAAAGCCCAGAGTTTCGGCGTATATGCAAGCACTTGATGAGGAACTCTGGAAGCTTGGAGTTCCGGCGAAAACCGAGCACAACGAGGCTGCCCCGGCTCAACATGAGCTTGCCGCTGTGTATACAACGGCAAATCTGGCGACAGATCATAATCAGATTATAATGGAAATCATGCAAAGCACGGCAAAAGAGCATGGCATGATTTGTACTTTGCATGAAAAGCCGTTTAATGGTATAAACGGGAGCGGAAAGCATGTCAACTGGTCACTGGCTACAGGCAATGGAAAAAATTTGTTCGACCCCGGCACAACGCCGCATGAAAACGCAGTTTTCCTGCTTTTTGTCGCTGCTGTAATCAAGGCTGTTGACGATTACCAGGATTTACTGCGTATTTCAACGGCGAGCGCGGGCAATGATTGCCGTCTCGGAAGCAATGAGGCGCCTCCCGCAATTCTCTCTGTTTATATCGGTGACGAGCTTTTTGCTATCCTTGAAGCAACTGAGAGCGGAATGAAGTATGAGGCGAGCGATAAAACAGAAATGATGAAAGGCGATGCAAAAGTCCTGCCAAACTTTCCGAAAGATACTGCCGACCGCAACAGGACATCACCATTTGCGTTTACCGGAAATAAGTTTGAATTTCGTATGGTGGGTTCGAAGATGTCCATTGCCGAAGCAAATATCATGCTAAATACAGCAATGGCCGAGTCGCTTAGGGTGTTTGCGGATGAGCTTGAAGGCGCCGGTGATTTTGATGCTGCATTAAATAGCCTGATGAAAAAGGTAATCAAAGAGCATAAGCGCATATTATTTAATGGTAATAATTATGGAGAGAGTTGGGTTCAAGAGGCACAGGCACGTGGGCTTCTTAACCTGAAAACAACTCCCGATGCCCTGCCATACCTGGTGAGCGAAAAGAATATCGCATTGTTTGAGCGGCACAAGGTTTTTTCACATACCGAGCTGCTTTCACGGTATGAAATCGGACTTGAGAACTACTGCAAATTATGCAACATTGAAGCTGTGACAATGTATAAGCTTGTGAAGAAAAGCATCTTGCCTGCGTCGTCGGTTTTTGCAGGCAAGCTCTGCAAAGCCGCAACGGCAAAGCAAAACTTCATGATAGGCGCTGACTGTACATATGAGCGAGATACTATAGGTCGCTTGTCAGAGCTTTCGAGTGAACTTCACAAAGAAGAAGCTGAGCTGCTAAGTCAGCTAAGCGTAGCGGAAGATATTGAGGACATGCTCAATAAGGCATATCACTACAGGGACACTGTGCTGCCCAAAATGAGCCGGCTTCGCCAAATAATTGACGAAGTTGAACTGCTTGTGTCCCGCCGCCACTGGCCTTTCCCGACATATGGCGATTTGCTGTTTAGCGTCAGGTAAGGATAAAACACTGCATATGGTGACGATGAAGAAAGAAAAAGCACAAATTACTAAGGGCGTCGTGACTGCTTTTGTTAATACGGCTCTTTTTGCGGCAAAGCTGTGGGCGGGGTTTGCGACAGGGTCAATTGCGCTCTTAGCGGATGCCTGGGATACCTTGTCGGACTCGGTGATTGCTGTATTTGTAATCATCGCCGCCAAGCTTGCGTCCAGAAAGCCTGATAGAGAGCATCCTTTCGGACATGGGCGGTGGGAGCTTATAGTGTCAATACTCATGGCTGTTGTGTTGGCTTTAGTCGGATATGAATTTCTTTCCCGTTCCATAGAAAGGCTTCAAGATGGAGAAAACGTAGTTTTCGGAGCGTTTGCTATCGCCGTGACGGTGGCGTCGATAATTGTCAAAGAGTTGCTTGCTCAATATGGCTTCTATTTGGCCCGCAAGTACAATAACCCTGTTATGAGAGCGGATGCGTGGAACTCACGTTCTGACACGTTTATGTCGGCGGTCATTTTAGTGGGTATTCTCGTGTCAAGATTTACAAACGGACTATGGTGGATGGACAGTGTTCTCGGCCTTTTTTGTGCCATGGTTATATTCTATGCGGCGTTTAAAGTTATGAAAGAAGCAATAACAAGGATTCTTGGTGAAGAGCCGGGCGCCGAGTTCATAAACCAACTCAAACAAGAAGTTCATAATGTCTATGACCATGATTTGATGATGCACCATATACATCTGCATAACTACATTTCACAGAAGGAACTGACACTACATATCAGGCTTTCCAAAAATATGTCCATTGATGAAGGGCATGAAGTGGCGTCTGCTCTTGAGAAAATGATAATGGATAAGTTTGAGATGACCGCCACAATCCACGTAGAACCTCTGGGGTGAAACCTTTGGAGGTGTACCTCGGGCAGCATGGCGCTGCACTAGTCTTTACACATATCAATGATTGCCTGAGTAAACATTTTTGCACTTAAAATCAGTTGGTCTTTGCAAATGAACTCGTCAGCGCCATGCGCTTTGTTGTCATCGCCCGGCATTACGCATCCAAAGGCGACGCCGCCGTCTATATTGTGTACATACGTGAGACCACCCAATGAGATGCCTTTGCTTGTCTCACCTGTATATTCTTCAAAGAGCTTCAGCAGCGTTTGCACAAAGGGCGTATTCTCCGGTGTGTGATGGCTTTTTTCGATGTCATGATATGTGATGTTGATATTTTCTTTCGCTAATGCTTCTCTTGTAATGCCGACAATATCGACTGCATCTGCACATATCGGTGTACGGCTGTCAAAGGAGCCGGAAAACTCAAACTCAGAAAACCGGAGCGTACCGAAATTGACGGTCATTCTTCCAGCTACATCATCGCTCATATCTATGCCGAGCGCACCGCCATGATAGTCGCCATGCGGAAATAAGCGATTTAATGCACAAATATAATCAAACCCTTTGCTCTTAGCAAACGGCATCGCCGCAAGCATCTCAATCAGCGCAGTCTGAGCGTTGTTTCCACGCTCAGGCAAGCTTGCGTGCGCGGCTGTGCCGCCTGCGGTAATTACAAGCTTTTCTCCGTCTTTTGCTATTGAGAACTCTGCGCCGGTTTTAGCGGAATATTCTTTGCAGAATGACTCGGCATCGCTTGCCGGCAAGCCTTCAATAACCGCTTCTGCATGGTTTGGCACGACGTTTGGTGTTTTTCCGCCTATAATAGAAACAATACGGGGAAGTGCGGTATCCTTTTCCCATCCGGCACCGAAAACCGGCAAGAACCGACCTTTTTCAGTGTTAACCACAGGATATGCCGCATCAGGTGTGAACACATTCGGAGGAACTTCATTTGTCTTTAGATATTGCGAAATATCGTCAAAGCCTAATTCCTCACCTGAACCAAGTATCAACTGAACCCCATGTGCAAGCTCCGGCAAAAGCTCACTGACACAATAGAGTGCATACATTGCGGCAACCGACGGTCCTTTGTTGTCAACCACGCCCCGCCCATATATCTTTCCATCACGGATGACCATTTTGAGAGGGTCGCTTTGCCAGCCTTCACCGCACGCGACAATATCAAGATGCGATAAAATGCCCATCAGCGGAGGAGCCTGACCATAGTCAGCGGTTATTATCATATCTTCAAAAACTTTTACTTCAAAGCCGCGCTCTTCAAGCATCGACTGCGCAAGCGCCAAAACTTCGCGAGACTCAACACCGTAGGGCGCACCCTCTTTAGTCTCACTTCTGACGCTGTTTATAGCAATGAGTTTGCCAAGATCACTTAGCATCTCGTCCGTATGTGCATCAAACCAGCTTTCTATTTTGGTACGCATTATTGCTCTGTCATTCATAACCCTTCTCCTTTAACAATTCTCCAGCCTTCAGTAGTTCTCTAAAAAAAACAGTACATTTTTCTTCAAATGCCGCCGCTTCGTCATATGGGTTTTCAAGAATATAATCGCAGTTTTCTATAAAAAAGCTCTCCGGCTTTTGCGCATTTATTCTCGTCTGTGCATCTTCTTTTGTTAGGCTGTCCCGGCTCATAATACGGGCAAGGCGTTTCTCTTGAGGTGCGGTAACTCCAACAACAATATCGCATTTATTGCCCTGTCCGCTCTCGATAAGTGCGATTGCGTCGATTGCTGCGATTTTTGTGCCTTTCTCTTTTTGCAAGCGGAGTTGACGGTCTATTTCGTTATCAACGTACTTATGGGTAATTCTATTCAACTCCTGCAAGGAGGCGGGGTTACTCCACACGATTTTGCCGAGTTTCCGGCGGTCTATCCTACCGGCTGTTACGACATCTCCGAACACAGTTTCAATCTCGGCTTTCATAGCCACGCTATCGGACAGCAGTTTGTGATATACTTCGTCACAATCAAGCGTGTGAGCACCCATCTTATGAAGAGCTTGCAAGGCTGTTGATTTCCCGGCGCCTGTGCCGCCTGTCAACCCTATAATATACAATTACGAACCCCTCGCTTTTGTTTGTTAGCATTGCCGCATGGCAACCTGATTTAGGGCGGTGTTTTCACTCGTGTCTACACTATCTAAGGCGATATTTAACAGATTTTGCCCACGCTCAGCTAAGTAAGCGCCTGTTAGCTCTCCGTTACTTTTAGCTTTTCTGCCCTGTCTGCCATGACAAGAGCTTCGACCACTTCATCAAGAGCACCGTTTAAAATTTGCTCAAGCTTATAAAGCGTAAGCCCTATGCGGTGGTCTGTCATGCGCCCTTGCGGATAGTTATATGTCCGAATACGCTCCGAGCGGTCGCCCGTGCCGACTTGGCTCTTGCGCTCAGCCGCAAGCTCCGCCGTCTGACGCCTGCACTCTTCCTCATAAAGGCGCGAGACCAGAATTTTCATGGCACGGTCTTTGTTTTTGTGCTGACTGCGCTCATCCTGACACTCGACAACGGTTCCCGTCGGCAGATGTGTGATGCGAATTGCAGATTCTGTTTTGTTTACATGCTGCCCGCCTGCGCCGCTGGCACGAAATGTGTCAATGCTCAGGTCGGATGGGTTAATATCGAAGTCAACTTCCTCCATCTCCGGAAGCACAGCAACCGTAACAGTGCTGGTGTGAATACGCCCCGACGCCTCCGTTTCCGGAACGCGCTGCACCCTATGCACACCGCTTTCAAATTTGAATCTGGAATATGCCCCATCGCCCTCGACTATGAAGCTGACTTCCTTGATTCCGCCAAGCTCGGTTTCATGCAGGTTGGCGATTTCAGCTTTCCACTTTTTTGATTCGGCATACATTGTGTACATGCGGTACAAATTGTATGCAAACAGAGCAGCTTCTTCGCCCCCTGCACCTCCGCGAATCTCAATAATGACGTTCTTATCATCATTTGGGTCACGGGGCAAGAGCAGGACTTTCAAGTCTTCGCTGATTTGCTCAAGCTCAGTTTGCGCTGAATCAAACTCTTCCTGAGCGATTTCTTTGAAATCCGGGTCACTAAGAAGCTCGCGGGCGCCTTCCATGTCACGCTGAGCCTTTTCGTAGCGTCTGTAGGCATCGACGACCGGCTGTAATTCTTTCTGCTCACGCGCTATCTTTGCGTACAAAGCGGGGTCGGAATAGACATCAGGATCCTGCGCGCGCTTTTCCAGCATTTTATATTTTTCTTCAATTTCGACCAGCTTTTCAAGCATAGGGAGTTTATCCTCACATTCTGTATACCTGCAAATAAATATTAGTACAGGCTATGGAATACTATCATATTCTGTGTGGATTGTAAACGGTTAAGATGCGCATCGCTCCATGTACAAGGGCTTTTTCTGCCTGATATGATAGCGTAGCTTGAGTTTTCATTGACAAAGCTTCCTTGTTTATATATTCTGTTAACCACGGCAAGTTCGTTACAAAACAAGTTAGACAAAGCATATGCCGAAATGCGCGATTTGGCAAGGAAAACCGTAGAAACCAGCGGCGGAGTCAGATTCATCCAGAATCCTTATGCCGAAAAGCAGGGATAGTAGAATCGCCATACGACACAGTTGTAAAGTAATTTTATGTACTGAGAGATAATTATGGTTTCTTTCAATATAGTTTTATTTGATGGTTTCGAGACTTTAGATGCAACCGGTCCGGTTGAGGTAATCGGGCAAATGCCGGAAACATATAGTCTCGGATATTTTTCTCGTAGCGGCGGCTCTGTTTTAAGCAGCCAACAACTTGGTGTAAATACACGTCCTTTTTCCGAAATGGATACGGCGGGAGTTTTGTTAATTCCCGGCGGAACAGGCACAAGAAAATTAGTGGATGATATAGATTTTATTTCAAAGATAAAAGAGATTTCTCAGAACGCCTCTTATGCCCTGACTGTTTGTACCGGGTCTGCGCTCCTTGCAAAGACGGGACTCTTGTGTGGGAAAAATGCGACAAGTAACAAGCGGGCTTTCGATTGGGTATCCGGCACTTGCGCTGAGGTGCATTGGGTAAAGAATGCTCGTTGGGTAGTCGACGGAAAATACTACACATCATCCGGTGTTTCAGCGGGAATAGATATGACGCTAGGGTTTGTCAGCGATATTCACGGCGATGACGCCGCCCGGGAAATATGCAGAAATATCGAATATACCCGAAACAAAGATAAAACCAACGACCCGTTTGCGGTTGAGATGTGACGGCGAAAGGAGATGAGAAATGAAGATTCCGATTTACATTAAGCTCATATACTAACGGGGGATGACGCCAAAGTCGGTGATTTGAGGTTACACTTACTGCTGGATGGTGATTAAAACCGCCATACATTGACCGATACAGCTTTAAAGTCGGTAATAGTTCGGATAAAAGGATGAAAAAAGCCTTTTTGAAGCAGGAAGCAGAAGTATTCGCCGTTTCCAGAGAACAGCGGAGAATTTGTCACTACCTTATAAAAGCCCGATAGGATTATTCCGAGAACAAACAGAACCCCGCCTTTTCATATTTGAATATATCAAATATGGGGAGGCTCGGTATGAGCAGGAAAGAAGAAAACTCTGCCTTTGTTTGTGTAAATTGCGGCAAAGCCGTTGTGGCACTGACAAATGGCAGCTATAGAAACCATTGTCCCTTTTGTTTGTACTCAGTGCATATTGATGAGGCTATTGGCGACAGGGAAAATACTTGCCTTGGAAAAATGAAACCCTCAAAGGTTATCTATAACAGCAAAAAAGGTTATCAGATAGTTCATGTATGCCTAAAGTGTAATGCTATGCGTGTAAACAAGATTGCGGAAAATACTAAAATGCCCGATGATTTTGACATAATCATCACGTTGTTATAAGTGCGGCAAAAGAGAAAAGGTATGATACTTGAAAAATGCAAGACTATAATGAAAACAAGAAGGACTACATTTGACTTTTCAACAATTGGATTGTTTTATCCAGTAAATTAAAGAGTGCTTCGGCAGGGCGCTTTGTTTCTGACACGTTGATTTCAATGTCTTTTTGCATGTTCATTTCGACAATGATTTTTGTAATTAGTGAGGTTTTGATTCTAACAGAGTTTATGTCTGAAATGTTTGCATAATCATTTCTTGCTTCTGCTATAGTTTTGCTGTATAGGCGCTTTGTGGTCAAAAGAAATCCTTCTTTGCCGGTTTTCTTGACGGTGGCGTCGTAGAGAAGAATCACGCGCTCATCGGCGCCCAGTGAAAGCGCGTAGCTGTTTCTGGCATTTTCAAGTAAATGCGGTGCAATGCTTTCAAAAAAATGAAGGCTGTCAATGCTATGCCCTTGTTTATAAAACTCAAACACTTTCATTTTCAGAAAATCATCTGTGCCGGTTGGGCTATTTGCAATCGGCAGATTTGACGGTTGCGGATACCCTTGGTTTGACCATTGCCCTTGGTTCGGCGGAGCCGCTTGATATGGCGCATATTGCTGGCTCTGCATATTATTTGGCGGAGTCTCTTGGTATGGCATATACTGCTGACTCTGCATATTATTTTGCGGCGCCGCTTGATATGGCGCATATTGCTGGCTCTGCATATTATTTGGCGGAAGCCCTTGATATGGCACAGAACCCTGCCCGTATGCGGCGCTTGAACCAACCTCACTTCCCGATGCTGCCAGTGTCGATTCCAGAGCGGAGCGCTCTTCGCCGGCTTGCTCTGCATCGGAAGTTTCTTTTAAAGCAGCATTTACATCTTCGGGGGTGACGTTGATAAGCTTTGCCCAAGCATGGGTTCCTATAGACAAGCTAACAATAATCCATACGCAAACCGCAATATCGATTAAAAATGAGACTAAGTCTCCGGCGAATGACGCTACTGCAAACAATATAAGCGTGTCGATGAGAAAGAAAATCAAAGCAATAAGAACAAATACACGCCATCGCTTTGCCAGTGCCCAACATACTAAGTAAGAAGATGTAAAGATAAGCGCCAACAAGAACCCGAAAAGTGGAGCACCGAAATCATCCGCGACAATATAAAAAATTATCTGAGGAATAGACGCTGAGTAAAGCATATAGAAATCAGCGCCTATCACTTCCAGCAACAGATTTATAGCGGTAAACGCAACAACCGCCAGCAACACACCCCTTGCCCTGTTAAACTTAACCGCATATTTCTTCAACATCGTTTCATCCATACTAATCAATTCCCCCATTTAATTATAAACTGATTCTCGCGGATTTATTATAAATCAAGTATTGCAAGATTGCAAAAGAATTACAAATTATGTGATGAATTACATTCACCGCGTCCACTGTGGAATTTACTGCCGAACGGTTTTTCGCAAAACCGGAATATTCTATTGCATTATGCGTTAATGTGGTATATAATGCATACTGAATATATCTGAAACTCGTTGAAAACACTGTAATAACGAGCGATTACGTGGTATAATATCTGCAATAGAAACATCGAGAACCAATGAAAAAGTTTGCAGATGGGGTGCTGAGGAATGTACAAATTACCGAGCAAGCAAATCAGTATAACAGATTTTGGGATGCCATTAGGCATGAAGCTTAATCCTGAAAATCGGTGGGTAAAAAAAGCAGCGTTGGTGCCATGGGAAGAAATAGAGGTGCGTTACGCGGCACTGTTCAAAAACCGTAAAGGAAATGTAGCGAAACCGCTACGGATGGCATTGGGAGCACTGCTAATCCAAACACAATACCGTTATTCCGATGAGGAAGTGCCGCTGCAAATAATGGAAACACCGTGCTTGCAATATTTCTGTGGTATACCTGCATACGAGGAAAAGCTTCCGTTTGACTCATCCCTGATGGTGTACTTCCGCAAGCGATTGACACCGGAGATATTGGGCGACATCAACGAGATGATTATCTCAAAGGTCAAGAGTAAAGCGGAGTTGGAGCAATCGCAGGACGACGATGACGCAGATTCTCCGACCACGGGCGATAACGGAAAAGAAGAAGCAAACAAAGGTGACCTGATAGTTGATGCAACGTGTGCGCCGCAAAACATCCGATATCCGCAGGACTTATCATTGCTCAACGAAGCGCGCGAGAATCTGGAAAAGATGGTCGATGTACTTCACGATCCGGCAGAAGGGGTGAAACCAAGAACGTATCGTAGAAGAGCGCGACGTGATTATCTGAAAACAGCACGTAAACGTCAAAAAACGACCAAAGAAATACGAAAAGCCATAAAGAAGCAGTTGCAGTATGTCCGTCGTGACATTAAGATTGTGGACACTTTTCTGGAAAACGGGAAAGTTCTCTCACCATGGCATACAGAACGGTTGACAACCGTCAAGCAGCTATATCAGCAGCAATTGCATATGTACAGCAGTCAAACGCATAATGTAGAAAATCGAATCGTCAGTCTGAGGCAACCATGGATACGACCCATCGTGCGAGGAAAAGCGAAAGCGAAATGTGAGTTCGGTGCAAAGATAGATGTCAGCGTATCAAACGGATTTGTTCGTCTGGAGCACACCTCATTTGATGCCTACAATGAAAGTGGGAACTTAATCGATATAATTGAGCGTTACCGGCAGCGTGAGGGTCATTATCCTGAAAGGGTGTTGGTAGATGGCATTTATCGGAACCGCAGGAACATAGCATATTGCAAGCGCAACGGTATCAGAATTATGGGGAAACCTTTGGGCAGACCGAGGGGAGATGCCGCACCTAACAGAAAACAGATGCGAACAGATGAGATTGACCGGATAGAAGTTGAGCGACGACTAAGTCATGCAAAAGGGTCATTTGGATTGGGACTGATACGAACCAGGCTCAAGGACACAAGCGAGACCGCTATCGCCCTGTCGATTGTGGCATTGAATCTGCACAACATAGGAAGGATTCTTTGTACCTTTTATGGACGGTTGCTTCTCTGCTTCTACATAAACGGATTTATTGCTAAAACGCAATTTGTTCAGTAGACATTATATAAGTTTATAAAAAGAAACATATACTGCAACATGATTAAATGGGAATCTATGATTTCTTTCAATATAGTTTTATTTGGAGAACGGTGATGGAGCTTACTATTTGTAAAGTATTACCCGAAGATTCGCATATTTACGCCGCGCTTCACATAGACTGTTGGAGAGATGCCTACACAGGCATAATTCCGGACACGTATTTTGATGATATGTCTGCCGCGTTGGAGCAGCGCGCAAGGGAAGCCGGGCAAGCTATTGTTGCTCCGGGAGACAATGTTTTTCTTTGTGCTAAAGATGGAGAAAAGATGGTTGGAAGGTTGGTATTCGGCAAAAGCAGAGATGCAAACAAACCGGATGCAGGTGAAATCGGTGCGATATATCTTCTTGCGGAATACTGGGGAAAAGGCTACGGAAAGAAAATGATGGACTATGCTGTAAATGCACTAAAAGGCATGGGATATCAAGAAATCCTCATTCGGGTACTTGCAGAAAACAAACGGGCAAAGCGGTTTTATGAAAAATACGGATTTATATTTGACGGGGCAATCGGCAAACTTGATTATGGAAAACCTCTTGAAATAGTAAGATATGTGCTTACACTTAGCCCGCAAACGGGCATCACCTTAGCAAAAGCAAAAATGGAGGATTGTCCTGAAATACATAAAATGCAAGTGGAGTCATTCAAAGAGTTGCTTGATAAATACAAAGACTATGACACAAATCCGGGTGCCGAGTCTCTTGAAAAAATAGAGCAGAGAATGGCACAAGACTTCACTGATTATTATTTTATTCGCCTAAACAAAGAGAATATCGGTGCTATCAGGGTTGTAACCCTAAACGACAGCACTTGTAGAATTGCGCCTATGTTTATTCTTCCGAATTACCAAGGAAAGGGATACGCCCGGCAAGCTATACAAAAAGCACTATCACTTTACCCGCAAGCCAAAAGCTGGGAGCTTGACACAATAAAGCAGGAAGAAAAATTACGCCACCTATATGAAAAAATGGGCTTTCGGCAAACAGGAAAAGAAGAAAAGCTCAAAGACGGCATGGACATAGTATTTTATCGTAAATAATACAATCCGGAACTATGTGGAAACCACTGCGATTTTACTACTTTGAAGTATTTTGAAGTATAATACTTTCAAGTAGTAAAAATTGGTTGCGTTCCACTAAACAAGCCCTTTCTTTAATCCGTCGAAGTCGAGAAAATCTTCGATGAATTGTTTGCGCAGCAGGTCGGGTGGGATAAATTCGTTGTATTTGCCTCTGACTTGTACTTTGTCGGGCAGGGGCAGGTCGTATAGGTTGAGGTCTGAGCCTGCGATGTCGAGTATAAGCTCTTGCAAGGATTCGGCAGAGCCGTTGTATATTACTTCGAGATAGACGCAGGTAATCCAGGGGAGCCTGCTTTTTATCCCTCTGACCAAAAGCGCATAGTGCAGAGTGAAAAGCTGCCGTGTTCCCACCCATGGGAAGATGGCATATTTCTTGTCTGATATTGGCGTTACAAGGTTTTCAAGGATGCCGCTGTTTCTTGCGATATAGCGTATTTCCTCAAGGCGTTCAGCGCATCTCTCGCTCAAATACGGGTAAGCTTCATCCGACTTCAAGACATCCCTTATTCGTTGCACAAGCACCGTATGAAGCTCCACGTCAAAATCCACGTCCCAGTCAACGAGAGATATTCCCGGCACATGTTTTACAAAGATAACCTTGCTTTTTTCATTGACGTCAACCGTTTCCCATGCCTGCCCCGCCAGCGCAAAGCGTGTACCGACAGGATAGACCTTATCGACGGTGCCAATCGTGCGGTTTTCGTCTTTTACAAGCAGATACTCCGGAGCTATGAACACCGTGAGAAACTTGTGGCTGTTTACAACTTTCTCGCCTTCCCTGCCGATTATTATTCCGCCGCGCTCTGTGCGCTCAAGTTGCTCTGTGCTTATCAAATACTCCAGCAGTCTGCGATAGTCCTCTTGAGAAATCTGCTTAAAGCAACCCAGCGAAAGTACCGCCGAAGCAAGCGCCGCAGGGGAAAGTTCGCCGTTGCTTTTCAGATGGCTCATTGTCTGGTGATAGAGCAGATTATATGCGTGATAATGAGGGTAGATAGGCTCAATCCAGTGGTCTTTTGTGTATATTTCGATAATTGAGATTGTGCGGATAAATTCCCAGTTTATCGGTCCGAGCACATCATCCGAATTTATCCGTATGCTTTCAACTATGGTAAAAAGCAGTTGCGGTATCTGCCCACGCCGCCCGCAGCGTCCGAGTCTTTGTGCAAATGCGGAAACGGTCAGCGGTGCGCCGACCTGCACTGCCTGGTCGAGCGAGCCTATATCTATGCCAAGCTCCAGCGTAACAGTCGCTCCGGTTACGATTTTTTCATCTTCCGCTTTCATTTCATCTTCGGTGGTTTCACGCAGGAGTGCAGACACATTGCCGTGGTGAACCCTATAGATATCGGGGGCTTTATTCTTTAGCGCAATTTCCCGCAGATTTGCAAGTATAAACTCGGTTTCTTCGCGGCTGTTTGTGAAGATTATGGTTTTCTTATCAAGTGTCGCTTTGAAAAGATACTCGTAATGTTCCCTGTTGCCCATATCCCCGCTTTCGCCGATATTCACGACATTTCCGCTGTCGTCTCGTTCTTCGAGGTCGCGCTTGTCAGCGTAGTTGACGAAACGCTCGACATGCAAGCGGACACGCTTTTTGCCTTCATCTGTCTGCGGTGCAGAGCAGTTTCGCGCTGTGCCTGTGTTTAGCCATGCCGCCGCCGCGCCTAAGTCGCCCATTGTTGCGGAAAGTCCAATGCGGCGCGGAATGTTGTCCGTCAGCTTTTGTATACGCTCTAAAACGCAGAGGAGTTGAACGCCTCTTGCGTCGCGCATGAAGTGATGCACTTCGTCTATTATGACAAAGCGGAGGTCTTTGAACAGTTGCAGGCAGGCTCCGCGCTTGTTTGTTATAAGGCTTTCAAGCGATTCGGGGGTGATTTGTAAGAGCCCCTGCGGATTTTTA
>Ga0209755_10003627_pt1 | contig 19129 bp, 15 predicted proteins | sample TergutCo191P1_FD_187301 | JGI IMG/M metagenome (GOLD analysis project Ga0209755, IMG submission 187301) | Cornitermes sp. P1 segment gut microbial communities from Petit-Saut dam, French Guiana - Co191P1 (SPAdes) (version 2) | ecosystem: Host-associated > Arthropoda: Insects > Digestive system...
TAATTTCGCTTGAAACTTTGAGCGAAAACGCAAAATATTTTGAAACTTGCGAAGATGAGGAGTTACGCAGATTGATAATTCATGGTATCCTACACTTGGATGGCATGGATCACCATACAATAGAAGAGAATGAGCCGATGCTCGAGTTACAGGAGGATATACTGAAAAAGTTGAAAAACGAACACATTATCGCAGAGGCGGCAAAGTGAAAACACCGTTTAAGATAAATCAGCAGGCGATAAAAGACCTTGAAGAAGACCAAAGACAGATGATTCGCGGCATTGTCGAGTTGTCGGAAACAACCGTAAAAGAGGTAATGGTTCCGCGCACCGACACTGTTTTTCTTTCGGCGGACGATTCAAAAGAAGAGCTTTGCGCCCGCATAAGCGAAAGCGAACATTCGCGTTTTCCCGTTTACAAAGACACTGTAGATAATGTAATCGGTGTCCTGCATGTTAAAGACGTATTAAAAACCCTTGTCGGCAACAAGCCGTTCGACATAAAAGAGCTTGTAAGAAAACCGATTTTTGTACCGGTTTCAAAACACATCGATGATCTTCTGCGCGAATTAAAACGCAAAAAAGTGCACATCGCAATTGTGGTGGACGAATACGGCGGCGTATCCGGCATCGTATCAATGGAAGACATAATAGAAGAAATAATCGGCGACATACAAGACGAGTTCGATCACGAAACCGAAGATGTTGTAGACCTTGGCGGCGGAGTGTGGCTGTGCGACGCAAGGGTAAACCTTGAGTTCCTTGCGGAAGAAACAAATCTTCTGCTGCCCGTAAATGATTTTGATACCCTTGGCGGCTTTGTCTTTGACCTTTTTGGAAAAGTTCCGGTAAAGAACGAAAAAATCGAGTACAAGGATAATGATTTTATCATTCAGGATATGGACGGCCACAAGATAAATTCGATTAAAATTGTAACGCATAAAAAGGAATGATTGTTTAAAAAGGGGGGGCAATGACATCAATAAATAACATCTCTCGCAAAGACGCAAAGACGCGAAGAGCGCAGAAGAGTATCCTGTTCGCCTTTTTCTTTTTATTGATTATTCCCGTTTCTGTGTCGGCGCAGCAGGTGTCGGCGCAAACTCATTATGAGCGCGGCAGAATGTCCATGGCGGAAGAAGAATGGTACTCAGGGATTGAATCGTTCTTGGAATGTTTAAGACTAAGCCCCTCCCATGCCGAGGCGACTTTTTCCCTTGCCGAATGTTACTACGACCTAGGCGAGTTTGACGAAGCTCTTAATTGGGTAAGAAGGGCAAGGCAGCTTTCACGCGGCAACATGTCAATCGCAAATCTGGAAGTTTCCATATTGATAGCGCTTGGTCAGCTTGATGCCGCCAACACTCTTGTTACAGACATTTTAAGAAGGGAACCCTACAACAGGGAAGCGCTTTTTGCGGCGGGCGAACTTGATATCGCAAGAAACAGAACTTCGGACGCGATGCTTCGTTACCGCGAAGCTGTTCGCCGCTATCCCGACGATCGCCGTCTTTTGGTTTCGCTCGCTTTAGTTACGCAGACTCTGGGAGACAATGCCTCCGCATTAAGATATATAGGAGACGCTCTTCGCTTTCATCCCGACGATTACCGTGTTTTTTATTATGCCGCATATATCTATTCTAAAAACAACAGGCTTGCAGACGCAATCCGAAGCGCGGAACGCGCTCTTTATTTTCGTCCTGCGCACAGGCCAACCCTTTCTCTCATGGCGGCATTGCGTTACCAGAACGGTCAATTTGAAGAAGCCTCGGAAATTTGCGACAGGTTGATTGCATCCAACAGGGACGACATGAGCGCATGGTTTTTAAAAGGATTGTCGTTTATCAGAATGAGAAGGAATCAGGACGCGATTAATGTTTTAACAAGCGCGCTTGGCGTAAACGAACATGATGAATTTATTCGCGCAATTCTGGAAGAGACATTGATTTCTTCCACCAATCTTGAAGATTCAAGGCGTTCAAGATTTGCAACATGGCATTTTAACAGGGCAAGAGATTTTCGCCGCCGCAATTTGGTCGAGCAATCCCTATTTGAATACAGAAGAGGTCTAAGATTGAATCCGTTTGCGGCGGACAGACGCGAATATGCCGAGCTTCTTCGCATTCAAGGCTACCCTGCCCGATATCTTGAAGAACTCCTCTTTTTGCAGGATCAGGGAACAGCGGACAGAACGCTTAATGACGCAGTGGAAGCGTACAACTCTCTTCTTTCCAACGCGCTTTTCAGGCAATGGCAGGTAAATCCCGTTGACCTTGCAGAGCGTCATTGGAAAGTTGCGGTTTTTTCGCCGCAAGGTCAATCGAGTTTTATTCACTCCGACGCGGGATCGGTTGGAGCGGGCGTAATCAGGGAATTATTGGTTCATGACAGAAACATAACTCCTTTATCCAATCTGGAAATACGTCAAGCGTCTTTTTCCGCCGCTTTCAGGCAGGCAAGAGAAGCGGGCGCGGATTTTTTCATGATGATTTCTGTCACTGAAAACGAACGGGACATTTCGATAAAAGCCGAAGTGTTTGTGGGCAGAACAGGTTCAGCGGCGGGAACTTTTTACGCGTTTCGCACAGGAACCGACAGATTGCGCGATGCAAGCCGCGGCATAGTGACGCAATTTTCTTCGTCCATGCCGATGCGTGCGCGGTTATTAATCCGCAGACAGGGACAGGCGCTTATCAACAAAGGAAGAGCCGATGGTATCCAGCGGGATGTCGAATATGACATAGTTAAACGCGGACGCGCTCAAGTTGCAAACGAAGGAATCGCACTCGTATACAGTGACGACGAACTTGTGGGAAGACTTACAATCACAAACGTTGATGAAGAAATATCGATTGGAACAATTGCAAGAAACGGTTTCTTTGATCAGGTGGAACCGGGAGACGAAATCATTCTTCAGGCAAGCAGAAGGACCGGTTCTGCTGTTGAATCCGCGTCAAACCCGGAACTGCGCGCGCTTCTAAGGACTTTGCGTTAAAAAACGCTGCGTAAGTTAATATACCATCGCCGTTAAAACAGCGTCTATCCATGTGTTGGCTTCCGGCAGGTTAAAAGATCTGAATGATAAAAATTCCATCAGCGCCTGCCTGTAATTGCTTGTGTAATAGAGTGTCTGCCCGTAATAAAAACGCGCCCTGGCTTCCACTTCTCTTGAACGCGGCTGAGACAAATAATGCTGCAAACTGACTCTCGCATTTTCCCAATCAAATTTGACAAAGTGTTCCATTACAATCTGAAACAATGCGGATTCTTCCCCTCCGGTTGGAGCCGCAAGGTCAACCGCAAAAACGCGCGGTCTTCTTAAAACAAGCGGCTCTTTTTGCGGCATTTGGTTTTCGCGTAACAGAGCGGCAGACTCTGCGCCAAGCGAAACCTGTGCGGGAACTTCCGTAATAAAAAAACTGTCGGGTATGGTATTGTTAAGCGTCATAACAGGGAGCGGAATCGAGCGCAAAGAACGTTCCGCAGATACGCCGACTATCGACACAGGAGAAACAGTCGCGTTAATTCCCGGTCGTATTCCCATGCTTCCTGTCGCAATCTCGTCTTCATAAACAACCGCATAATACCATGTCAAACCGGGAATCGGAAAATCTACAAAAGGAGACATAACGCCGGAACGCACAAGGACGGCATTCAACAAATCGGCAGGACGCTGCATGGGACGAGTGCTTCTGTAAAGAATCGCGTTTTTTCTTTCGCCTGCAATTTCAAAAGTGATAACAACCCTGTCTTCATCGTGGCTTGCCCTTAAATTGTAAATACCCTCGGTGATTTGCGTTGGAACCGAATCCTGCGCGGGAACAATTATGCGCGGTTCGTCTTCGGCTTGCGCAATGGACAAACTTGTGCTGTTCATCCTTGGAAGAATGATATCGTATCTTTGCCCCGACGTATCGCTTGCCGCAATAAAATAATAAAGGTTTTCCATGTCATCGACATCATCGATATAGTACTGCTCCCCGTAACGGACAACAACCGGCCTTAAATTTGCAGGTATCGAACCGCTGAAAGGACGCGCCGATCTGAAAATAAAAACAGGGCCCCGCGCATCGGGCGAATCCTGCCAGGTAAGCCTTATCAGGTTATTCCTTGCTTCCACGCTGATATTCGAAACATACGGCGTAAACTCCCTGCCCTGCGCAAAAAGAACCGCGCTTGCAGAAAAAAAGAGAAAAATTGACATGGCAAAATACAGCTTTTTCACCCTATTATCATTTTAATTGATAAATACCCTAAATTCCATACATAGTCCACGAATTTTCATGTATTTTCACTAAGGAAAAGAGGGTCCACGAATTTTCACGAATTAGCACGGATTTTTTTCTTTTCTTAATTAGTGTAAATCCGTGTTAATCCGTGGACTTTTTATTCCAATTCAATCCGTGGATAGTGGTTTAACTGCCGTATTGCAGGTGATAGAGTCCCGAGTACAGACCGCAGGCGGCAATAAGTTCGTCGTGTTTGCCTTCTTCTGCGAGGCGGCCGCCTGACAATACGAAGATTCGATCTGCGTCTTTAATCGTGGAAAGGCGATGAGCGATTACAAAAGATGTCCTGCCTGCCAATACCTTTTTTATTCCAAGCTGAATGAGCCTTTCTGTTTCCGTATCGATAGAGCTTGTCGCCTCGTCAAGAATGACAACACGGGGATTATGCGCAATAACGCGCGCAAAACTTATAAGCTGCCTTTGCCCTGTCGAAATGTTGGCGGCTCTTTCCGATAAAACCGTTTTGTAACCGTCGGGAAGCGCGCTTATAAACTCATGCGCATGAACGGTTTTCGCGGCTTCGATTATTTCTTCAGGTGAAATATCCAAACCAAGACTTATGTTTTCTTCTATTGTGCCCGAAAACAGCGTAACATCCTGAGTGACAGGCATGATTGAGCTTCGAAGCAATGGTATCGGCATTTCCTTTATCGGAATGCCGTCCAAACTTATAACACCAGAATCGATGTCCCAAAGACGCGTTAAAACATTTATTATCGTTGTTTTTCCGGCGCCTGTGTATCCGACAATCGCCGCCATCTCACCGGGTTTAACGGAAAAAGAAAGTCCCTTTAACACTTCCTCGCCCTGTTTGTATGCAAAATGCACATTGTCAAATTCAACCAAACCGTTTACGTCTCCGTGTCCTCTGTGTCCTCCGTGGTTAACCTCTTTGATCTTCTCATCGGTGTCCATCAGCTTGAAGACCTTTTCGCCGCCTGCCATTGCCGATTGAAGCATTGTGTATTTTTCCGCGATATCTGTAACAGGATTAAAAAACATTTGAACCAAACTTATAAACGCAATTAAAGTTCCGATTGACATGGAAAGCGAAAGCGCCATTTTGCCTCCGACAACAATTACAGCCGCCATTGTCAATGTTGAAAACCATTCTACAAGCGGTCTGAATGTCGCAAACACATACATTTCGCCGAGGTTTGCGTCCAAAAGCTCGTTATTTCCCTTTTTAAAATCGCTTAAACTTTTTTTCTCCTGCCTGAAAAGTTGAACAACCTGCATTCCCGCAAGTCTTTCCGCAAGATACGAATAAACTTTGGAAGACGCAGTCCTCTGCCTTCTGAACGCATCGCGCGCTTTTACCCTGCTTATAAGAGTAATAACAAACACGGGAGGAAGCGTAACAAGCACAACAATCGCCATTTGTGAAGAAAGTAAAAACATGGCGGCAATTACTCCCGCCATTATTGCGATATCTTTTAAAAACGCGACAAGCACAGTGGTAAAAAATTCATCCATTGTTTGAACATCGCTTGTAAGACGCGTAACAATTCTTCCAACAGGATGACGCGATAAAAAACCCGTCGACTGCGAAAGCGTATTTTTAAAAAGATTAATGCGCATATCCTTCATTACGCGCTGAGTCATAAGATTGGAAGTCCATGTTTGCAAAAACGTAAAGCCAAAAGCAAAAATTAAAATGATCAGGTAAAAAATTATCCCGTGTTTAAGGAAAGTAACATTTTTAACCATTATGCCGTCATCGATAATTCTTTGAAGCAAAATCGGAACTACAAGCTCTGCAAGCGTGGAAACTACAAGGGCGGCGAGAGTTAAAAATACCAAATGTTTATACGGCTTTAAATATGAAAGAATGCGGCGCATAAGCTTGCTGTCGTATTCTTTTGTTATGTCGTCTGTGTCAAAATAACTGTCAGCCATGCGCTTCCCCCCTTTCAAGGCTTTGGAAAGCCGCCATTTTGCCGTAAAACCCTCCCGCTTCTTTTAACTGCGAAGGAGATCCGTATTCAAGAATTTTTCCGTCATCCAAAACCAAAATGTTATCCGCGTATTTTAGGGTTGAAACCCTGTGCGAAACAATGATTGTTGTGCGTCCCTTTCTCTCTTTCCACAAGGCTTCCAATATTTTTTGTTCTGTTTCGTTGTCAACTGCGCAAAGAGAATCGTCCAGTACTAAAATTTTTGCGTCCATTATCGCTGCCCTTGCAATTGCAGTCCGCTGCTTCTGTCCGCCCGAAAGAGTAAGACCGCGCTCCCCTACCAGCGTATCCTTGCCGTTTTGGAAAATTTCCAAATCTTTATTCAAGGACGCCAATTCAATTACTTTTTCCAAACTAATAACTGAAGAATTCTCGCCAAGGCGCAAAGACGCAGAGGATGCAGATGTGTTAATAGAAGGAAAATCTTTCTCTAGTCCGTAAATTATATTATTGGCGATACTATCAGAGAAAAGGTAACTGTCTTGGGGGGCAACGGCAAAAAGTGACCTTAAATTATCAAGGGGTAAATCTTTAACATCACAGCCAAAAACTTTAACCGTTTGGGGAGGCGGGTCTACAATTCGCATTAATGTTTTTATAAGCGTAGTTTTGCCGCAGCCTGTTTTTCCCATGATACCCAGCCACTGCCCGCTCATAATTTGCAAATTAATGCCTTCCAAAACTTTTTTATTATCATTATACGAAAAATCAAGATTATTAATTTCTATCGCTGTTCCATGTTCTTTATCTTCTGTTCTTTGTTCATTGTTATCTGATAATTGATCCCTAATGGAAGGTTGTGTTTTTAATATCTCATTAACACGTTTTAAACTTACAGCTCCTCTTTGAATAATATTCACCATGAAGCCCGCTCCCATTAAGGGCCATATCAGCATGTTTAAATATCGAAACATTGCGACAAGACTTCCCGCGCTCATTTCTCCGTTTATTACCCTGATTCCTCCGATGGCAAGCATTATTAAAACCGTAAGCCCGGAAAGAAACGTAACAAACGGAAAGAAAAATCCAAAAAGACGCGCAAGATCCATATTTGCCTTGCGGTAATCGTCATTTGAATCGGCAAACTTTTTTATAAACCACCATTCTTTTACAAATGATTTAATTACGCTGATTCCCGCAAACGTTTCCTGCGCATTGTCGCTCATTTTTGAATACGCTTCCTGCGCACCCTTGAATTTTTTGCCAACCATGCTTCCAAAGATTAAAATTAAAATCGTAATAACAGGAAGGGGAGCTACAGAAACAAAAGCGGATTTTGCATCCTGAACAAAAATAATTATTAAAATAGCCGTAGCCATAAAAATAAAATCAAACAGGGCGACTATTCCCATTCCGATGGACATTCTGACCGCATGAAGATCATTTATGGAACGCGCCATTAAATCGCCGATTTTATTTTTCTGGTAAAAATCCCACGATAGTTTTTGAAGATGGGCGAATAAATCTTCCCTAAGATGCGCTTCAATGCGTCTTGACGATCCTGTTATAAAATAGCGCCAAAAAAAACGCCCGACAGAAATTACCGCCATGATTCCAACCATCCATAACGATAAAATTAAAATTTTCTTAAACTCAAAATCGCCTGCGGAAATCAAATCGATAATTACGCGTATAAATTGGGGAATTGCAATCTGCGCGCCGTCAACAATAATTAAAAAAACAATGCCGATAATGTACCGGTTTTTATAACGCGCAAGATACGGAAAAAGCGATTTGTACTCTTTTAATGACGCATGGGGTTTGCTCATTTTCTTTTTTTGGCTTCTTCTTGTTTCTTTAAGTCGGTTTCAAGTTTTTGCGTCCATATAGCGTGTTTCTTTTTTACTTCCTGCGATTCTTCGTTTTCGGCGAGAACAATATGAATGCGCCTAAGTGCCGCAAGAAAATTAATGCCTGTTTTAAAATCGAGAGTCTGGCTTGTCGAAAGCTCGTATTTTTCGCGGTAACGGTCGGCTGCCTGAGATAAAAGTTTTTTAATCAGTCTTAAATGGTATACGCTTGAATCATAAAACTCGGAGCCGGAGCTTGCGTTTGTATAAACATTTTTCAAATCGATAATATTTTTTGCAACTGCCGCAAATCTGCCTTCGATCTCCACGAATGTCCATCTCCATTTTGAATTGTCGCCGTATGCCTGCTCTATCATGTCAATCGCAAGACCCATCTTGCAGATTAATTTATAACGCTGATTAGGGTCAAAAGACGAAATCATGTTTAATTTTTCTTCGTAATCGGAAAAAGGCGCGTCAATAGAATTGCTGACAACTTCTTCAAGATATATAACCGCCTTATAAAGCGATTTTCTTGCGTCATTTAAAGCTTCTTCATTTTTATTTTTTAACACAGACTGGGAGATGCCGTTAATTGCCATGTAATATGACGCAAGGTTCAGCATTTCGTCACATAACGTCAATTTCTGAAGAGGAGCCTGAGGCGTATTTTTTTTAGCTTCGACAAGAATTTTTTTCTCCGTATCCAAAAGCGCCTTGGTCATGGTTATATAAATCTTGGCCTTGTCGTGATACGTTTGCCGATCTACATCAGAAGTTTTCGCCATCAACCGCTCCGTTACCTTGACACTGTCAAAGTCGCATATTTTTGCATCAGCTCGTCGGCATGTGCAAGAGCTGCCTCTCCCGCATCCCCCGCAAGCATCCGCGCAATCTCTTTTCTGCGCCCCTGTGCGCTTAAAGGCCCAATCCCCGTATAGGTTCTGCCGCCTTCGGTTCTTTTTTCCACCTTAAAATGATTATCGGCGCGAACTGCTATACTCGCAAGATGTGTAACGCAAAAAATTTGCTTTAATTGACCGATTTTTGTTAAATATTCCCCTACTTTGAGGGCAACCTCGCCCCCGATGCCTGTATCAATCTCGTCAAAAACGAGGGTCTCGGGGCTGGAAGCATTTTCCCGCTCTTCGCCCAAAAGCGCGGTCTTAATGGAAAGCATCACCCTTGATAGCTCGCCGCCCGAGGCAATCTTTGAAAGGTCTTTTAAGGGCTCGCCCGTATTCGCGGAAATCAAAAACTCGATTTCCTCTGTGCCGTAAGGTCCGAATGAAACCTGTCCGCTCTCTGTCTGTTTGGGAGAAATCTGCGCCTGAAAACGGGCGTTTGGCATTCCAAGATGTTTTAAAATACCCGAAATCAATTGGCTTAATTTTAACGAAGCTGCGCTGCGTTTTTCCCTTATACTTTGAGCCTTGCTTACGATTGTCTTTTCCAAAGCGCCGATTTCCGATTTTAATTTTTCGCGGTTTTCTTCCGCGCTTGACAATGCTTCTATTTCCGCCTGTGCGCTTACCCTGTATGCAAGAATCGCCTCTTCGTCGCTTTGCGCATCTTCATTCCCGGATTTTTTATCTGCATACTTTTTCTTTAATTTGTTAAAAAGCGCAAGGCGTTCATTTAATTCTTCCAGGCGCTGCGGATCAAAAGCAAGGCTTGATTTATATGAACGAAAATCTCCCGCGATATCTTCCATTTCGTAAAAAGAATTTTCAAATCTTCTGTTAATTTCTGCAAGAGACGAATCGACGCCTGATGCGCTGTCAAGCGCGTTTTTTACACGGCGCGCAAGAGGCAGTATCGATCCTTCGCCTTCTGTAAAACAGCCTGCCGCCGTATTGATAAAACCGATTAATTTTTCAAAATCGGTTAATTTTGCCGCTTCCTGTTCAAGGTCGCGTATTTCTCCCGCATGAATATTCGCCTTTGTAATTTCATCGACCGCATAATTTAAAATTTCCAAGCGCTCTTCACGCTCCCTGTCGCTTTTTAAGGAAGCTTCAAGCGTTTTTCGTTTTTCCGTTAATTCCAAAAACGCTTTTGAAAATTCTTTTACCTCATCGTCAAGATTTGCAAAACGATCAAGATATCTTCTGTGATTGTCTTTTTTTAAAAGCGATTCATGATTATGCTGGCCGTGAAGATCGAATAACAAAGCCATAAAATCCGTTAAATCCTGTCTTGTTACGGGAACATTCTGAATAAAAATGGAACCGCGCCCCGTAGATTTAATATTTCTTCTTACGATTACAGTTTTAACATCATTCGATTCTTCTTCGCATTCGATATCGCGCGTTTTAAGCCATTCGCTTACATCGATATTATTTTTCCCGATAGAAATGACAGCCGAAACCGAAGCTTCATCGCATCCCGAGCGAATAACGTCAGTTTCAGTTTTTCCGCCCATTAAAAAACTCAACGAGCCAACGATAATCGATTTGCCGGCGCCTGTTTCGCCTGTAAGCACATTAAACCCGGGGCGGAAAGAAAGCGTAATGGAATCAATAAGCGCGTAATTTCTAATCGACATTTCTTCAAGCATGGCTTTCCCCCTGCCAGAAAAGTTTGTTCCTAAGCGCGGAATAATACGCGTTTCTTCCGTTAAAAATCAAATGTGCGCTGTGAGGCGACTGCTTTATGAATATTTTATCGCCGCATTCAAGGGCAAAAATATCTTGCCCGTCAACTGTTAAAAGCACATTTGATCTTTGCCTCTGCGCGACAGTAATTGCAAGAGTCTGGCGCGAAGTTAAAACAAAGGGTCTTGAAGAAAGGGCAAAAGGACAAATCGGATTAAGTATCACAGCTTCCATCTCGGGATCAAGAATAGGACCTCCTGCCGCCATTGAGTAAGCGGTTGAACCTGTAGGCGTTGCAATAATAAGCCCGTCGCAGCGATAAGAACCAAGAGCAGTATCCGAGTTAATATGAACGTCAAGATTTATAAGTTTTGCAATTCCTGTCGCGGAGATTACTGCGTCATTCAGGCAAATATTATTAAAAACGGCTTTTGATCCGCGCTCTACAGTAATATCAAGCATGCAACGCGAAGAAGGAACGATAACACCTTCCTGCCATTTTTGAAAAACAGAAAGCCAGTCGTCTATGCTTACTTCCGCGATAAATCCCAAAGTGCCAAGATTAACAGGTATTACAGGAATTTCCAAATGAGCAAGGCTTCGCGCAGTATAAAGAACGGTTCCGTCTCCGCCAAGCGAGAATGCAATGTCCCATTTTTCCTGCGGCAATTTTTGAGGCTCTCCGTCAAATGCAAAAATGGTAACGTTTATATTTGATTTTTCAAGTTCGTTTTTTATTTTTTGTGCCGTTTCGGCTGCGTTCACTTTTTGCTGATTGACAAACAAAACCGCACTTAAACATTTGATTTTGCCCATAATTTTTCCTTATGGAAGTGTCATTATAAGACGTGATATACGCTCCACTTCCTGGGAACGCAGCATTGGATACATCGGGAAAATTACGGTTCTAAGCGCGAGCGAATTGCTTACAGGACAATCGGGAGAAAGACCTGCGCCTGCGATTGTGTTATCAAATGCGTTTTCTATTTCTATTTCTTTTTTCTTTGCATAAGCCGTTACTTCTTTTAACCCTGTTTCCAAAATAAGAGAAAACGAATAATTGCAATATTCAGTTTCGTTAATAGGAACAAAACGTTTGTGTTTTGTTCTTGAAGAAAGCGAAAGGCTCGCGTGAATAAAAACTTCTGCGATATCTCGTCTTCTTTCTACATTGCGCTGAATCTCTTTAAACTGAACGATTGCAAGAGCGGCATTAATATCGGGAAGACAGTATTCGTTTGCAAGACTTGCAAAAGCGCGAAGAGCGTTTCCGTCTTTTCTGTTCATTGCATATAAAAGAGCGCCTCCTCCTGCGGTAAGCATATCCCTTTCTTCAAGACCAAGGATTGTAAAAACGCCGTCGATTTTTGCAGGCGGATTTTCTTTTAACACCCAGCTTCCGTAACTTTGCGAAATATCTTCGATAACAGGGATTCCAAGTTCCATAACTGCGCTTGTATCGGGCGCATAGCCAAGCGTATGATGAAGAATAACAGCGCCCACAGTAACACCTTCGGGTTTTTTTGCAATTACGCTTTCGATTAAATCTCTTCCCATAACGGGAAAATCAAATGTAACGTCGCAGATAAGCGGCGTTAGGTGCATATCCAATAGCGCCTGTAAATAATATTTCGGAGACAAGGCGGAAATAACGACTGCCTGCCCCATTTCAACATTTAACGCCTTTAGCGCGGTTGTAAGAGCTACAGCCGGGCTTCTAAGCGCAAGAGCATAATCAAAACCAAGCTGTTCTTTTGCAATTTGGATTAAAAGACGGCTCCTCTCGCCCGGGCCAATTTGTTCTTCTACCATTGCGGTCAAAACCGCATCCATTTCTTTGCGTCTTATCGTGGGAGAAAATATCTCAACTTTCATGAAGGAAAACCTTACCTTCGAAGTTCTGCAATTTTTTGAAGTTCTTTTGGATTAAAGAGGTCTCTTATGTCGAGGATGATCAAATATCCTTCTTCCTGACGCACAACCCCTTGAATATATTCTGCACCGATACCGGAAAACATCTGCGGCGGCGGCTGTATTTCTTCTTTTTCGACAGTTACAACGCGAGAAATTCTATCGATGATAATCCCAAGCTTCATGCCGTCGATATCAACAATAATAAAACCGGACAAAAGTTCATCTTCCTCGGAAGTAACCAATTTTCTGATATGGAATCTTTTATGCAAACTGATAATCGGAATAATTTCGCTTCTTAAATTGAAAATACCTTCTACATATAAAGGAGCATTGGGAATCGGCCTAATCCCTTGTACACGGACTATTTCCTTAACATCCATTATGTTAACGCCGTAGAGTTCTTCCCCAAGCTGGAAAGTTACTAATTGCCGAGAATCCGTTTTATTTACATCTGTGTGTACTGCCATCGAAGACCTCCTCCCTGTTTAAATAATGTAACATAATTACAGCATTTGTTCAAGTACTTCATAGGAGGTCTTTTACTCCCTAACCCATATCTGACTAAATCCGAGGGCGCCAAGCCTGACCGCCGCTGTATACACGTCGGCTGCCGGGATTCTTGAAACCAAAACACGGTAAATTGCGCCGGAAAACTCGATTGAAACCTCGAAACCGGCTCCCCTTAGAAGCCCGGCTGCAACATTTGCGGCATCCTGTGCCGTATATGAACCTACCTGCAAACTGTAGATTCTATTGGTATTCCTGTCAGGAAGACCCGGAATAACCTGTATCGATTCGGGTCTTACAGGAGGCGGCTGAACAGTTGAAGAACTCTGAATGGGCGGCGCCTGATTTGCGGCTACCCTTAAATCGGGAACAAGCGAATTGATATTTGTGGTAAACGGCTGCGAATTGGCCGCAGGCTGAGGGGCAGGCTGTTGAACAGGTTGGGGAACCGGCGCTGGCGCCTGAACTACCTGTTGCGGAGCAGGAGCTTGCACAACACGATTATCGGGTATATTTCCACGGGAAATCGGAGCGCTTTGTCTTGCCGACAATGCATCGCGGGCTTCGCGCGCTTCCCTTGCTTCGCGGGCTTCTCTCGTTTCCCTGGCTTCTCTTGCCTCACGCGCTTCCCTTGCTTCGCGTGTTTCTCTTGCTTCTCTTGCCTCACGCGCTTCCCTGGCTTCGCGGGTTTCTCTTGCCTCCCTGACTTCCCTTGCGTCCCTATCTTCTCTTGCAAGCCTTGATTCTCTCTCTTCCCTTGCAAGTCTTGTCTCTCTTGTTTCTCTGGCTTCCCTTGCCTCACGCGCTTCCCTTTCTTCTCTTGCAAGACGCGCTTCCCTTTCTTCCCTGGCAAGCCTTGATTCTCTCGCTTCCCTTAAATCCCTTGCTTCGCGGGCTTCCCTTGCTTCCCTCAATTCGCGGGCTTCTCTTGCGTCAATTGTCATAGCCATAAGCCATGCAAGAAATTCGGGTGAATTTCGATCTGCAGGCGGCAAATTGCTTGTCGATTCGGATTGCTGTATTATTGTCCCTCTTTCTTCGCGGCCTCTGTCGTCTCTTCGATCATCTCTTCTGTCGTCCCTGTCATCTCTCCTGTCGTCCCTTCTTTCTTCCTGACGGGGTTCGCTTGCCTGTGCAGTTTGAGCGGCAGGTTCCGGAGCAGGTACTACAACAGCAGCAGGTGCAGGTTCGGCAGCGGCAGGAGCCGGAGCAGCCGCGACAGTGGCAGGCGGAGCAAGATCGACAATCGGCTCTTCCTGTCTTGCGGCAGGTCGCGCAGGAGCGCTTACAGTCAACACAACAGTATCGCCCGGGTTAATACCCAAAGCTGAAACAGCTTCGGGAGAAAGATCGATTATTCGGTTTACAGACGGAGTGATACGACCCCTGATGGTAATTTCTATTTCTCTTCCGTTCGCGGGATTGGTAATTGTAGCCTTTGAATTCATGGGAAGGCTTGGATGCGCTCCAATGAGCCCTTCACCGGTCATTTCCTGACTGGCAGGTCCCCGCATGGTAAAATCTCCAAGCCTGGACTGGGCGGAAATACCCGATATTACAAAAAAAGCGCAAAAAATGGCAAAAATGAGCCGTTTCATGTGATCCCTCTCCTTCTACAATACCCCTCCTAATAATAGTTTAAGAGATCGAATTCGATATTGCAAGGAAAAGAGGGGAAAAAATTAGATTTTTTTGCCCGGAATTTTAATGACAAACAAACACAAACATGAGTTAAGATTTCTTTGGTTTTTCCACTAATAAACGGCAGAAAAAAGGCGTCAAGCCACACTACTATCGCAGTGTACTGACGCCTTTTAAAAATTTAAATAAATTCCAATATCAGTCTTGATTATCCGGATTTAAGAAAAACGCCCATTCAACAGGCAGCGACCTATTGCCTTCCCACGCTCTGTAAACATCAATCGCGATTTCTGCCCACTGCGCCGTTGCCATTGATTCCCTAAATGATTCATACCTGGGGTGTCGCGTTAAATCGTAATTAATATAAACAACCCTGCGGCCTTCCCAATTAGTTATATAATTTGTGCCGTAACCGCCGTCATTTTCAGATTTAATCAGATCTTCTCTGGGAATAGCGCCATTCCATTTTTTATCAGATTCTTCTCCGGCCCAATACCATGGGAATGCTTCATTATCAATAATGTCCAGATCTTGATCACAACCATCCGAGTTCAACCAAATACCGACACTGGTTAATCCTTCCCATCCATCATGATTTTCAATATCATCCAAATACAATGCAAGAACGAACTCGGTGATTTTTCCTTCGCCGATCAATCTTCTGTATTCATTACTTAACGTCCATCCTCTTTGATGATCCGGAGCATCCGGGGAACCCCAATAATTAATCCATGTCAGGTTTTTGCCCAAATCATAATTTTCATGAACACTAATATGTACCCATAAATTGTCAATATAGTAAGTAGTATCGGCGCTGTTATTTTGCCACGAGCTTAATGAGAAATATCGATCATATCTGTCAGTATCACTGTTATATATAGGCTCTTCGATCATACCTGTCCATGAGCCTCCCATGCTATACCAGACATTTTCTTTGGCATTTGGAATCGAAGCTCCCACAAAGGGATGGTCGCTGTTAGTAATCTGCCAAACCAGCATACCATCCGCGCCGACACGTTTAACATCAGCGCCAAAACTGATAGTAACAACTTTACCTTTAAGGTCAGGAAATCCATCTCCAAACCAGCTATTAGTCACACTCAATGGATAAAGAGCTACAGCCCATCCGCCTTCATCGGGATTGGGTTTATCAACCTTCATGACAAAGTGCCTTCCCTCATTTGGTAAATTCACAATTGAATAATCGATAGGACTTGTAATGTTTAAATCACCTGCTTGAAGATTTGGAATACCGGATGGAAGCGCATAAGCATAGAAATCATCTAATTTAATTTCTGTCGGAGGAGTTAATGGAACGCCTCTTGCCTTGCTGTAAGTATTGCCATCCCACCTTAAATCATTAAAGTTTGAAACTCCCGCCGCTGTGTCCGCGAAATAGGTTTCATTGCCTGCTGCATTGTAAAAAATACCCATCTGAAGTTCTGTACCCTGAAGTTTATACGCGTCTTTTTTATATTGCATGTAGTTGTAGGGAGAACCATCAAAATTAAAAAGCTGATTCCATCTTTGTGACGAAAAACCGCTGTGTCCCGCTCCTGTCGCCCATCTTTCGGTATTTGCAGACCAATCAGAATCACCCCATAAGGTATTGTCATTAATAACCGATAAAACTCTATTATATTCGGCTGCGCCCCCGTCCGGCTGTGACATAGCATAATCCGCGACCATTTGTATCCACCAATTCGGGTGTGTTTCATTAATTAATTTATTATCAGTGTAAGAAAATATTGCTGTGCCTGTTACGGTACCGTCCTGCGCATTATTAACGCCGTCAAAGTAACAAGTATAACCTTCCTGATTCCACAAACCATGCCTGTCTACATACAGCATGACGGTATATGCGTCTACTGCATAATAGTAATGACCCGGATATGCTATATCTGTTTCAGAAGACACTGCTATGGGCTTTGAACCCCACCAGATGCCCCACATGTTTTCCGGTATGCCGCCTGCAAGCTCATCTTCAATTGTTCCGCTGCCGTCTATCGAAGGCGCTGTCCCCGTTGATGACGCGTTAACATCCACTTCGAAGCTGGTCCAATTTCCGGCAATGTCTTTTACCTGTACAATTGCTTTAGAGTCATTTGTGTTGTTCAGGTTACCTGATATGCTGTAACGTAAAAAACTGCCGGCCGCGCTTAAAATAAAAATTTTTGTTCCCCGATCGTAACTTCCCTGAAGCCTAAAAGTAATAGGGCCGTCTTCCAAAAGCCCTTCAAGAAAAATTTCGTCAGCGGCAATAATTGTTCTTGCGGACCTTGCCGTGCTTTCGGACGCAAAAAATACAGCGTTCCCGCTTCCGTTTTGCGCCGCAAATGATCCTGAAATAGTGAATCCGGAACCGTTTAATCCATCAGGTTCAGGACATGCCGTCAATCCAAATCCGATTATTACAGAAAAAGCCATAATCGCGATCACTTTAAACATTCTTTTCATGAATTTCTCCTATTTTCATATATTTAAACCAATGTTACATTATGGAGATTAAAAATTTACCTCGTAATTCTACCTGTTTATTACTTGGTTTCGATTTTTTAGTGATTTTTAAAATATATTGTAATTGATTAATGATTTTGTAATTTATATAATAGACAATGCCAGGAATGAATATCAAGAATTCGAATACCAAGTGCGGTGAAAACCTGACTGTCCGCGAACAGGAAATATTAAATCTTCTTCTTGAAGGCAATTCGTCCAAAGAAATCGCCTTTAAACTGAAAATTTCTCCAAGAACCGTGGATTATCACAGAAACAATATCTATAACAAGCTTGATGTTCATAATTATCAGGAACTTATCGCAAAACGTTCTTCAATAAACACCAAACAGGAAGGAGCAGACCCCCCGGCGCAAACAGATTCTGCAAATACGGATTTTTCATTCGGTCAGCGTTTAAAAACAAACAGGCGTAAATTTTTAATCCCTGCCGCCATTTTTATATTGACAATTTCAATAATTCCATTATGGTATTTTACAATAAGAACGTATTTCTCAAAATCGCCTGGAGAAACGCCGGCTTTTATAGATCGTACTTTTGATACGGTATATTTTTAAAAACAAGTAATATGTTTGTTAATACCGAAAAAGGTTATTACGGTCAAAGTTATTATTCATACGATGAAATATTTTTAAGGGATTTTTACAGCGGTACGCTTGATGATCTTATACCGAAGCCATACGAATGGTATACGGTAAGGATATCAGGAACAGCGGAGATGGAATTAAAATATGTAAAAATTAATATAATGCTTAAACCATACGGTAACGGCGATTGGATACTGGTAGGAGATTCTGATCCAAATTATTACCATATCAGTCCCGGCAATTTCTCGAAAGAAGTTAAATTTTGCAAACTTTATAATAACCTGTCTGAATTTCCTGCCGGCGAAGTGTTGTTTATCATATCGTCCGGTTTATATTTGGTAAATTCCAAACATGATGCATTAAACTTTGATACCGGCTTACGGATTCCTGACGATGTTCCATCCGGTACGATAGTTACTACTATCCGTAATTTTAAAATTGAACCTGTTTTTAAATAATCAAGCTTGTATTAACACTGCAGATGCCGAAAATTACCAAATATATTTCAAATTATCTTTTTTATACATTTCAAGCCGGGAATCAATACTGATTAATGTATAATCATTTTTTATACATTGATAAACCAGCATTCTGTCAAAAGGATCTTTGTGATTATTTTTTTGCGGCAGTTTCAAACTGTTCAAGGCATCAACCGGATCAAGCGGAATTAAATCAAAACCCATTTTATTGCAATATTCCGGGATTCTTTCTGTATTAAAATCAATTTCCAGTTTTCCTATACTGTATTTTATTGATATTTCCCATAAAGAAACCGCGCTTACCAATATATCGTTATCAGGATTTTTTATCGTTTGAATTGCCGTTTTTGATAATTTTTTTGTATCCCCAATAGCCCACAGCAGAGCATGGGTATCCAGCATATACTTTACAAGCTGCATAATTCTTCTGCTGTCATTTCAAAATCATCTTTAAATTTAATGGTTGTTTTGCCGTCCAGTATGCCGATTTTGCGCTCTTTTTTCCTCTCTTCTTTATAGGGAACAATCATGGCTACCGGTTTTTTAACGCGTCCATAAAGTATACCTACACTTTCACCATGCATTACCTTTTCCAGCACTTTAGAGAAATTAGTTTTTAATTCACCAACAGGCATTGCGTTCATAACAATAATATAACTCTTACTTGACAAGTTGTCAAGTATTTTTGAAAATAAAAAAAGACGCCAGATAAAAATCCGGCATCTTGCAAAATTATAAAAAAATTGGCAGCGACCTACTTTCCCACGTCTTAGAGGCGTAGTATCATCGGCGCAGAAGGGCTTAACTTCCGTGTTCGGAAAGGGAACGGGTGTAACACCTTCGCCATAGCC